>ULUA01023076.1_pt1 | contig 34031 bp, 37 predicted proteins | sample 1958081 | NCBI WGS metagenome assembly ULUA01 (sample SAMEA4835748, study PRJEB28245) | human gut metagenome | biome: gut microbiome; material: fecal sample | place: Denmark | collected 2008
TATGTTTATTGTCCAAACTTAATGCAAAGCAACATATCGAGATTAACTTGGATATGGACGAGCTGGATTTGACCGATGCGGAGAAGAAAGCTACCTACCAAGAGATCAAGGGTTATGTGCTGGAGCATAGCGGCTTGAAAGTCAGCAGCTTGTATATCGCACAAGTGAAACAGAAGTGCGGTATCATCGAGCGTGAGAATTACAATAAGCCGAAGTTTGAGGACGCTAAACAGCCGGGGTGCCCACCGGATAAAGAAAAAGCAATCAAGGAGGCATTAACGCACTTCGGCATGATTTAAGGAGGGCGGATATGACGCATTTGATTTCTTGTGAGTTCAACATGGATACTGCCTGTGTTGAACTGAAATTCACCGATGGCAGTATGATTGCGATTGATACTATCGCTGTGGAGAACGAAGTAGCCGACAATATGTATCAGCGGTCAGAACTTGATTATCTGATCTACAATGCTCCTTGGGAATATGCAGACCTCATCTTGAACGGAGATCCCAAAACTTATTTAAGAACTGTAACCGTATATAAACCTTTAGATTACTAACCGACATACCGTCCGTGGGAGAAATCCTTCGGGCGGTATTTTTGTGTAAGTACAAACTTACTGAATCCGGTTTTAAGAAAAAAATCAGCATGTCAAAATCTTTTGTAAAAAAAAGAAAAGTAAAATTTTCTATACACCTATTGACAAAGTAGGCGATTGGTGCTATACTATTACCAACCCGATAGATAGGTAATCGAAAAGAAAGGAGAGCATGGTTATGAAAGAGCGAAACACTATCACCAATACTATGATGATGGAGATGTGCATGTGGACTTGTGGCATGTGTATAATTTGTTGCGCTCATCTTTCCGATGTGCTCTCCATCCAAGGAGTAAACCCTTGTACCGCCTGAATTTGGCGGAATAACAATCGCTTACAGCCGGGAGACTTTATCGGAGTCTTCCGGTTTATGTTTTTGTAAGGCAGGTAAAATCTCATGGAAAACTATTTTGAAAAGCTCGTTAGAGAAAATTTCCGTTTCGGACGAATGTGCCGGTGTATATAACAATCCGTAGAGTAAGTAGAATAATACATCAAACATTCAACAACGAAAGGAAATTACAATTATGTCTAACTACAAATTTGAAACTTTACAGCTCCACGTAGGTCAGGAAAATCCCGATCCCGCTACTGATGCCCGTGCGGTACCGATCTACGCTACTACCTCTTATGTGTTTAAGAACTCCGCTCATGCAGCGGCACGCTTTGGTCTTGCAGATGCCGGTAATATCTACGGCAGACTGACCAACTCCACACAGGATGTCCTCGAACAGCGTGTTGCTGCTCTTGAAGGTGGCGTTGCGGCTTTGGCTCTCGCTTCCGGTGCGGCAGCAATTACATACACCCTTGAAGCTCTCGGTCAGAACGGCGGTCACTTTGTAGCACAGAAAACCATCTACGGCGGCAGCTATAATCTGTTGGCGCATACACTACCGAACTTCGGTATTACCGCTTCTTTCGTAAACATTCACGACCTTGCTGAAGTTGAGGCGGCAATTCAGGATAACACCCGTGCGATCTACATTGAAACGCTTGGCAATCCAAATAGCGACATTCCCGATATTGATGCGCTCGCAGAGCTTGCACACAAACACGGCTTACCGCTTGTTGTGGATAACACTTTCGGTACTCCTTATCTCATCCGTCCTATTGAGCATGGTGCAGATATTGTAGTCCATTCCGCAACAAAGTTCCTCGGCGGTCACGGTACGACGCTCGGCGGCATCATTGTTGACTCCGGTAAATTCGACTGGGCGGCAAGCGGCAAGTATCCCGCAATCGCCGAACCGAACCCCAGCTATCACGGTGTATCCTTTGTCAAGGCTGTCGGTCCTGCGGCATTTGTCACCTACATTCGTGCGATCCTGCTTCGTGATACAGGTGCATCTATCTCTCCCTTTGCGGCATTCCTACTTTTGCAGGGCATTGAGACGCTGTCCCTCCGCTTGGAACGGCACGCGGAAAACACGAAGAAGGTCGTTGAATTCCTTAGAAATCACCCGCAGGTCGAAAAGGTCAACCATCCGTCCCTTGCCGACCATCCCGATCATGCGCTCTACGAGAAGTATTTCCCGAACGGCGGCGGTTCCATTTTCACGTTTGAAATCAAGGGCGGTCAGCAGGAAGCACATAAGTTTATTGACAGTCTGGAAATCTTCTCCCTCCTTGCCAATGTAGCCGATGTCAAGAGCCTTGTAATCCATCCGGCAACCACAACCCACAGTCAACTCTCCGCAGAAGAGCTTGCCGATCAGGGCATCAAACCCAACACCATCCGTCTTTCCATCGGTACCGAACATATCGACGATATTATCGCCGATCTTGAAAAGGGATTTGAGGCGGTAAAATGAAAAACGCAACACAGAAAATCGTAATCTCTTCCATGTTTGCCGCACTTGTTTGTGTAGCGACAATGCTCATTAAGATTCCTTCACCGCTCAAGGGATATATCAATCTCGGGGACGGTATCGTGCTTCTTGCGGCGTGGATATTGCCTCTGCCGTATGGTATGGCTGCCGCAGGACTTGGTTCTGCACTTGCCGATCTCTTTTCTGGATATGTTGTATATGCCCCCGCAACCTTTATCATAAAAGCGTTGATGGCAGTTGTGGCATATTCGTGTTATGCGCTGTTTGTAAAAAAAGCGAAATCCATGGTATCAAGAGTATTCAGCGGAATCCTTGCGGAGCTTGTGATGATCCTCGGATATTTTCTCTTTGAGGGTGTTCTGTACGGCTTCGTGCCCTCGCTCGTCAATATCCCTGCCAATGCGGTACAGGGCATCGGAGGCATCGTGATCGGCGTGGTTCTGATCACGGTCTTTGAAAAACAAAACATCATAAAATTACTGAAAATAACAGGGAGAAACAGTCATGAAAATCTATAGAAACGCCGCCGAACTGATCGGAAAAACGCCCCTTCTGGAGCTGACGCATATCGAAAACGCACTGGGACTGAAGGCAAGAATTCTTGCCAAGCTGGAATATTTCAATCCCGCCGGCTCGGTCAAGGACAGAATCGCCAAGGCAATGATCGACGAAGCCGAGGCATCCGGCAAATTGAAGCCCGATTCGGTTATCATTGAGCCTACCTCGGGCAATACGGGCATCGGACTTGCGTCGGTCGCGGCGGCAAGAGGATATAAGATCATTATCGTTATGCCCGAAACAATGTCTGTCGAACGCAGACAGTTGATGAAGGCATACGGTGCGGAGCTTGTACTCACCGAGGGCGCGAAAGGAATGAAGGGCGCGATTGCCAAGGCAGAGGAGCTTGCGGCACAGACGCCTAATAGCTTTATCCCCGGTCAGTTCGTCAACCCAGCAAATCCCAAGGCACATAGAGAAACCACAGGACCCGAAATTTACGAGGACACCGACGGTGAGGTGGATATCTTCGTCGCAGGCGTCGGAACGGGTGGTACGGTCACGGGTGTTGGAGAGTATCTGAAATCCAAGAAGCCCGAAGTCAAGATCGTTGCCGTCGAGCCTGCCACCTCTGCGGTTCTTTCCACCGGTGTTGCGGGATCGCACAAGATTCAAGGCATCGGCGCAGGTTTTGTTCCCGACGTGCTGAATACCAAGGTTTATGATGAGATCATCACCGTGCAAAACGAGGATGCCTTTGCCACAGGCAAGCTGATTGGCAAGAGCGAGGGCGTACTTGTAGGAATTTCCTCCGGTGCGGCGACCTATGCGGCAATTGAGCTTGCCAAGCGTCCCGAAAACGAAGGAAAAACAATCGTTGTCCTGCTCCCCGACACGGGTGACAGATATTTATCTACGCCGCTGTTTGCGGAATAAAGCAGAATATCATAACGAGTAGTCAGCGCGGTGCGTATCGATGAACTTTTGATCATGATTGTTGCCGAACCGCTTGAATTACCTACCGAATTGTGGTATAATTGAAACAATAATAAACCGGAGGAACATTATGATTATATCTACAAGAGGAAGATACGCTCTGCGCGTGATGCTTGACCTTGCCGAAAATGGGAACGGTGAATATATCGCTATGAAGAAAATAGCCGAAAGACAGGGAATCTCGCTGAAATATCTGGAGCAGATTCTGCCTGTTCTGACGCAGAATAACATTATCGAAGGTATTTCAGGCAAGGGCGGCGGATACCGCCTGACACGCAAACCCGATGAATACAAAATCGGTGAAATCCTGCGCCTGACCGAGGGAAATCTTGCACCTGTAGCCTGCCTTCAATGTAATGCCGAAAAGTGCGACCGTGCCGATACCTGTCCGACGCTTCCTATGTGGACTGAATTTCACAATCTGGTAAATCATTATTTTGACAATATTACACTATCATCGTTAATTGAGCAGGAAAGATTCCCGCATATGGAGCAATGATCCGGCAGCCCGTTTGAAAATCATCACAGAGTATGAACAATTTGTAACAACTCAAATACACCTATTGACACAGTGGGCAAGTGGGTGTATAATATATTCAAATTTAATACTTCAAACCGTTGAAGCGGAGATAACGGCAATGATGCCTTTACAGAGAACCTGTGGTGCTGAGAGTCAGGTAAGAAACAAGTTGTCAAATGGACCGCTGAGGGCGCAGTCAAATGGGATGTTCCCAAAGTATTCTGCGACGTTGTAGGCAGACGTCATTTGCCGGGGATATGTTGGTATCCTGCTAAGTGCATAGGGTCATTCCTATGAATCAAGGTGGCACCGCGGATAAGTGTTTTTATTCGTCCTTGACAGAGTGTATATCTCTGTCAAGGACGTTTTTGTTTTATAAGACTCCTTTGACTGAGATAGAAGCTCAAAGGAGTCTTTTCTTTGTTTCAGGAGGTTGCGATATGCTATATACAAAACGTTGGTGGCGCCCCAAGCGCCGAACATGGAAATTTAATCATCCGGATAAATAACGAACTTAACTACACCTATTTGGAGGAACTGATTATGAAAATTCAGCCAACTTTTGACCAAGTCAAAGAAATCGTAGCCACCGATAAATACAACGTGCTGCCGGTAAGCTGTGAGATTTTATCTGATTTCACTACACCAATCGAAACAATGAAGATACTGAAAAATGTATCCACGCATTGCTATATGCTGGAATCCGCACAGGCAAACGAGACATGGGGACGGTATACGTTCCTTGGTCTTGATCCCAAGTTAGCGATCTCCTGCATTGACGGCGAAATGAAGATCGGCAATCTCAAAGTCAAAACGGATAACCCGTCTGACTATCTCCGTCAGATCCTTGCCGATTACAAAAGTCCCCGCTTTGATTATCTCCCTTCCTTCACAGGCGGTCTTGTCGGATACTTTTCCTATGATTATCTCACCTACAGCGAGCCGACTGTCAAATGTGATGTGGAAGATACCGAAGACTTCAAGGATGTTGACCTGATGCTCTTTGACAAGGTAATTGCCTTTGACCATCTCCGGCAGAAGATCATTCTCATTGTAAATATGCCGCTTGATGATGTAGAAGTCGGATATAACAAAGCGGTTATGGAACTAAACCAGCTTGTCGAGCTTCTTCGGAATGGTGAAAAGAAGAATGAACCGGGCGGCAAGCTGCTTGGCGAAGTTACACCGTTGTTTGACAAAGAACAATTCTGTGGCATGGTAGAGAAAGCAAAGCATTATATCCGTGAGGGTGACATCTTCCAGATTGTGCTTTCCAACCGTCTGAGTGCTCCCTTTGAAGGAAGTTTACTCAACACCTACCGTGTTCTTCGCACTATCAATCCTTCGCCGTATATGTTCTATTTCTCGGGAACGGACGTAGAGGTTGCGGGTGCTTCCCCTGAAACCTTGGTTAAGCTGGAAAACGGCGTGCTGCATACATTCCCTCTTGCCGGAACCAGACCGAGAGGCAAATCCGATGAAGAAGACAAAGCACTTGAAGCTGAGCTGCTTGCAGACGAAAAGGAACTTGCCGAACACAATATGCTGGTCGATCTCGGCAGAAACGACCTTGGCAAGATAAGCAAGTTCGGCACGGTACAGGTCGAAAAGCTCCACTCCATCGAACGATTCTCCCACGTCATGCACATCGGCTCGACGGTTCGGGGAGAAATCTCCGACAGTCATGATGCGCTGGATGCTATTGAAGCGGTATTACCTGCGGGAACACTTTCCGGTGCGCCGAAGATCAGAGCTTGCCAGCTCATCGGTGCGCTTGAAAACAATAAGCGCGGCATCTACGGCGGTGCTATCGGATACATCGACTTTACAGGCAACATGGACACCTGCATTGCCATTCGCATCGCCTATAAGAAAAATGGCAAGGTGTTTGTGCGAAGCGGAGCCGGAATCGTGGCGGATTCCGTACCTGAAAAGGAATTTGAAGAATGCCTGAACAAAGCCAAAGCATCTCTTAAAGCACTGGAGCTTGCACAGGAGGCAGAATTATGATTCTTTTGATAGATAACTACGACAGTTTTTCCTATAACCTTTTCCAACTCATCGGCGAGATTGAGCCGGATATCAAGGTCATCCGTAACGATGAAATGACGGTAGACGACATCAAAAACTTGAATCCCGACCGTATTATTCTCTCGCCCGGTCCGGGCAGACCGGAGGATGCAGGCATCATCATAGATGTTGTGAAAACAATCCACGACATTCCCATTCTCGGCGTTTGCCTCGGTCATCAGGCAATCTGTGCGGCATTCGGTGCAACTGTTACCTATGCAAAGGAACTGATGCATGGCAAGCAGTCGGATGTGAAGTTTGACACAGATTGCCCTCTGTTCACAGATTGCCCCAAAGTTGCACCTGTCGCACGGTATCATTCCCTTGCGGCGGATGCGGATACCATTCCCGAAGCATTAAAAATAACCGCCCTCACCACAGACGGAGAGGTAATGGCGGTACAGCATAAAGAGTATCCCATTTTCGGCGTACAGTTCCATCCCGAATCCATTATGACACCGGATGGAAAGCAGATGCTTAGAAACTTTATAAAGGAGATATGAGCCATGATTAAAGAAGCCATCGTAAAGATTGTAAATAAAGAAGACCTCACTTATGATGAGGCATACACCGTAATGAACGAAATCATGAGCGGTGAAACAACAGCAACACAGAATGCCGCTTTTCTTGCCGCTTTGTCCACAAAGAGTGCCAGAGCTGAGACTACGGATGAAATTGCAGGATGTGCCGCTGCTATGAGAGCACACGCTACAAAGGTCGAGACTGGTATGGAACTTTTTGAGATCGTTGGAACAGGCGGTGATAATGCCCACAGTTTCAATATTTCCACTACTTCCGCTCTGGTTGCAGCCGCAAGCGGTATGAAAGTCGCAAAACACGGCAACAGAGCCGCATCCTCTCAGTGCGGAACGGCAGATTGTTTGGAAGCCCTCGGCGTAAACATTCAGCAGAGTCCCGCAAGGTGTATTGAACTGCTGAATGAGGTCGGTATGTGCTTCTTCTTCGCACAGAAATATCACACCTCAATGAAATACGTTGGTGCTATCCGCAAGGAACTTGGTTTTCGTACCGTGTTCAATATACTCGGTCCTCTGACAAATCCGGGTAGACCATCCATGCAGCTTCTTGGTGTGTATGATGATTACCTTGTTGAACCGCTGGCGCAGGTGCTGATCAATCTCGGAATCAAACGCGGTATGGTGGTATACGGTCAGGATAAACTGGATGAGATCTCCATGAGCGCACCGACTACGATATGCGAGATCCGGGACGGCTGGTTCAAATCTTCGGTTATCACGCCCGAGGACTTCGGCTTTGAACTCTGTACCAAAGATGAACTGAAGGGCGGCACGCCCGAAGAAAACGCTAAGATCACACTTGCTGTCTTAAACGGTGAAAAAGGTCATAAGAGGAATGCTGTGCTTATGAATGCCGGTGCGGCGCTCTATATCGGCGGTAAGGCTGACAGTATGAAAGACGGTATTGCTCTTGCGGCAGAAATCATTGACTCCGGAAAAGCTCTTGCAACGCTGAATAAACTTATTGAAGTCAGTAATCGTCCGGAGGTGGAAGCATGACAATCTTAGATCAACTTACCGACTACGCCCGGAAACGTACCGAGCAAGCAAAATTGAAAATACCGCTCGAAGAAATCAATCGGCAAGCCTTATCCCTCCCAAAAGGCTCCTTCGCTTTTGAAAATGCACTAAAGAAGACGGGGATTTCCTTTATTTGTGAGTGCAAAAAGGCATCACCCTCAAAAGGTCTCATCGCTCCCGATTTTCCGTATCTGCAGATTGCAAAAGACTACGAAGCAGCAGGTGCAGACTGCATCTCCGTGCTGACAGAACCGCAATGGTTTCTTGGAAGTGACGAGTATCTGAATGAAATCGCCTCCGCTGTTTCCATCCCCTGCCTGCGCAAGGACTTCACAGTAGATGAATATATGATCTACGAAGCAAAGGTACTTGGCGCATCGGCGGTGTTGCTGATCTGTTCCATTTTAAGTGAGGAACAAATCAAATCATATATCAGCATTTGCGATGAACTTGGATTATCTGCATTGGTTGAAGCACACGATGAAAACGAAGTGCAAACCGCACTGAATGCAGGAGCACGCATTATCGGTGTCAACAACCGTAATCTCAAAGATTTTTCAGTAGATACGGATAATAGCCGCAGACTCAGAGAGTTGATTTCCCGTGATGTGCTGTTTGTTTCCGAAAGTGGAGTGAGCTGTGCTGAGGATGTAGCAAAGCTTCGTGAAATCGGTGCGGATGCTGTTTTGATCGGAGAAACCCTTATGAGAGCAACCGACAAAAAAGCTAAACTCAATGAACTGCGAGGCAAGACATGACAAAGATCAAACTTTGCGGACTTTCCCGACCTTGTGATATAGAGGCTGCAAACGAGTTAAAGCCGGACTATATCGGATTCGTTTTCGCACCGAAAAGTAAGCGATATGTAATGCCCGAAAAGGCGATGGAGTTAAAACAAATGCTTCTACCCGATATTAAAGCGGTTGGCGTGTTTGTAAATGAAAGCACTGAAATCATTGCCGACCTTTTGAATAACGGTGTTATCGACATAGCGCAGCTTCACGGTACCGAAGACGAGGAGTATATTACACAGTTACGACAGCTCACCGACAAACCGATTATTAAGGCTTTTCGCATTGAAACGGCAAGTGATATTGAAAAAGCTATGCAAAGCACGGCAGATGATATATTGCTTGATTCCGGTGCAGGCACAGGGACAGTATTTGATTGGGATCTCATCCAAAATATCAAAAGACCCTATTTTCTCGCCGGAGGACTTTCCCCTGACAATGTGGAAGATGCAGTCAATGCACTTCACCCCTATGCGGTGGATGTTAGTTCCGGCATTGAAACAAGTGGACTAAAAGATAAAAGCCAAATGGCGGCGTTTGTTGCCGCCGTGAGAAAGGAAGAAGAAAAATGACAAATCCAAACGGACGCTTCGGTATTCACGGCGGTCAGTACATTCCCGAAACGCTGATGAATGCGGTCATTGAACTGGAAGAAGCGTATAACCATTATAAAAACGATCCCGAATTTAACAGAGAGCTTGCCGAACTTTTCAATGAATATGCAGGCAGACCGTCAAGACTGTACTTTGCTGAGAAAATGACGAAAGACCTCGGCGGAGCGAAAATTTATCTGAAACGTGAAGACCTCAACCACACTGGTGCACATAAGATCAACAATGTACTTGGGCAGGCACTTCTTGCAAAGAAGATGGGCAAAACTCGATTGATCGCTGAAACAGGAGCCGGACAGCATGGCGTCGCCACAGCAACTGCCGCAGCACTGATGGGAATGGAATGTGTGGTCTTTATGGGCGAAGAAGATACCATTCGTCAGGCACTCAATGTGTACCGTATGAGATTACTTGGTGCTGAGGTTATTCCCGTCAAGACAGGCACAGCTACCCTCAAAGATGCCGTATCCGAGGCGATGAGAGAGTGGACTTCCCGCATTGCTGATACCCACTACTGCCTCGGTTCGGTGATGGGACCCCATCCGTTCCCGACCATCGTCCGTGACTTTCAGGCGGTGATCTCCAAAGAAATCAAGGAGCAAATCCTTCAAAAAGAAGGCAGACTTCCAGATGCCGTTATCGCCTGTGTGGGCGGTGGCTCCAATGCCATCGGCAGTTTCTATCATTTTATCGAGGATGAAGGCGTAAGACTGATCGGCTGCGAAGCGGCAGGCAGGGGCATTGACACCTTTGAAACAGCGGCGACCATCAATACCGGCAGAGTCGGAATCTTCCACGGAATGAAATCGTATTTCTGTCAGGATAAGGACGGACAGATCGCTCCTGTTTACTCCATTTCTGCAGGACTTGACTATCCCGGTGTAGGTCCCGAACACGCACATCTGCACGATATCGGTAGAGCGGAATATGTACCTGTAACCGATGACGAAGCGGTAAACGCTTTTGAATATCTGGCAAAGACCGAAGGCATCATCCCCGCAATCGAATCGGCTCACGCTGTTGCACACGCAATGAAGATTGCGCCTACAATGGATAAAGATCAAATCATCGTAATCACCATATCCGGCAGAGGCGACAAGGACTGTGCAGCCATTGCCCGCTACAGAGGGGAGGATCTCCATGAGTAACATCAAAAAAGCTTTTGAAAACGGAAAGGCTTTCATCGCCTTTATCACTTGCGGTGATCCTGATCTGGAAACCACCGCCGCCGCTATTCGTGCCGCCGTAGAAAACGGTGCAGACCTCATCGAGCTTGGTATTCCATTCTCCGATCCAACCGCCGAAGGACCTGTCATTCAAGGAGCAAACCTGAGAGCACTGAACAGAGGTATTACGACAGATGCAATATTCGCCTTTGTCAAAGAACTTCGCCGTGATGTAAAAGTGCCGATGGTTTTTATGACCTATGCCAATGTGGTATTCTCCTACGGCGCAGAGAAATTTATCTCCACCTGCAAGGATATCGAAATTGACGGACTCATCCTGCCTGACTTGCCCTTTGAGGAAAAGGAAGAATTTCAGCCTATCTGCCGTAAATACGGCGTTGATTTGATATCGCTCATTGCGCCCACGTCAGAGAACCGCATTGCCATGATTGCAAAAAAAGCGGAAGGTTTCTTATATATTGTTTCCAGTCTTGGCGTGACGGGAACAAGAAGCGAAATCAAGACTGACCTTGCTTCTATTGTGAAGGTAGTAAGAGAGAATACCAATGTGCCATGTGCGATTGGATTTGGTATTTCTACGCCGGAGCAAGCAAGGAGAATGGCAGAGATTTCTGACGGTGCAATCGTTGGTTCGGCTATTATAAAGTTACTTGAAAAGTATGGAACGGACGCACCTAAACACATCGGTGAGTACGTGAAATCCATGAAGGATGCCATGAGATAAAACTGCGGTTTATCTTATGGCATATAAGAAACCGCTGTATTTTTCATCCTTGCAAGGATGGAGAGTACAGCGGTTTTGTATTTTCTGAGGAAAGGTGTCAAACTGCATTTTTACAGTTTGGGTACCATTTTCGAGGAAAATATACAGGGTGTCCAGAGGGGCGTAGCTCCTTGGCTCTGGGTTTCCAATAGGGGCGAGAAGCATCCCTGTTGGCACACGATTTTGCTTGCAAAGTCTAGTGTGTTATACCTTTTGCGACCGCCGCATTTCGCAAAAATGCACTGGAAAGGGGCTGTCCCACGCCAGACAGACACTTTTCGGCGGCAGCATGAACAGCGGAGTTCACGATGTGAACTCCCGATTTTGTGGGCTGAAAGTAACACAAAACGAAGGATTTAGCATGAGCAAAATCCGGCTGTTCGTGTGTAGCTGGCATAGGAAATCTTGCAGCGAAGCGGAGAGGTTTGCTGTGTCAACGGGGGCGCAAGAGGTATATAAAAACCCGCCGCAGCGATCAGCCCCCGTACCGTATTTTCTCCTGCTCCAACTCAAAGGGAACCGTCAATTTCTTCGGAAGCTCGCTTATGGAGAGTTTCAGAATTTGACGGATTGCGATTTTGGCAAACACGTTCGTTTTGCTCATATCGCCGTCTGCCGGTTTTACGATCTGCGCAGTTCCCGCAGAAAAGTCAAAACGGATTTCTCCCCATTCATCGTCGTCGCTTACATACCGATGTACCGCTTTGTACTCGTATGCAGCGGCGGCGATTTTTTTGTTTTTCTCGGTCAGCTTCAATTCAATAACACCGATAACACCGGCATCCACCAGATGTTCCGTCAGCTTGTCCAGAGCTTTCTTATAAGCTCGCTCCGCACCACTTGCCGTGCTGCCCTCAAACATGACCGCCAGATCTTCAAAGGTGGGGCGTTCCTCCCATGAGCCAACACGCCCACAAGTCATGCAGATCGCATTGCGTTTTTCAAGGTAGGTCTGCTCTTTGAAACTGAGTTTGTCAAAAGCAGCTTGCACCGCATCGGCACGAATACCGTTCCAGAGAATGTCCGCATAATTCCAACTATCGTCACGGGTAACGTCCTCGCCTGTTTCCTCGCTGTCCTCGTCCTGTATGGTTGCATAGAACGGAACCCGGCTTCGGTTTTGCCTTGCAATCGTCAGATATCCGGCGGCAGTTTCTTCGGAACAGTTCTGCTCGGCAGCATATTCTGCAATGACTTCCTTTGCGCCCTTGCCGGAATTGTTATAGAGCCAAGCAATACCACGTGCGGCTTTGTATTCATCCAAAGATTTGAACGATCCTGCTTCTTCCTGTCGGCGGCAATCCAGAAGTGCGTTGCCGATGAAGTGGTGGGCATAGGTCAAAAAGTCTGCGCCCTTGTCGGGAGCGTAATTCGGCAAGCACTCCAACATGGAGAGAACGCAACTGAGCTTGTAATCCAGAAAACGCAACGGGTCATATCGGTCAATGCCCTCGGTCAGCAGAAAGCGGTACACTCGTTTGTTCAGCCTGGACTCGTAGTGATGCAGGAAGTATGTAAAATAGGTCAGATCATTTTCACGGACAGCGGAAACGATGTAATCGTTGATGTCCTCCACCTTGGGCGGCGCAGGGGCAAGACGGAAGATGCGCCCTGCCTGTCGCATGGTCATGGCTCCGTCATGCACAGCGAATTTTGCTGTGCTTACATATTCATCGGTATTCCAGAAGCGTTCTTCGGACATTAGGCGCACCTCCTTTCATCTCAGCAACTCGGAATTTATCTATGTTTTCTTTCCAGTTCGTGTTGTATTTCTTCGGCACGGGCAATTTGATCGTTTAGATTCCACTTACCGATATTTACCCCATCCTTTAGGAACATTGAGCCACATTGGTGGAAATAAAATTCAATATCTCGCTCTTTGGCTTCAAGATATAAAGCTTCCACCCATTCATACCTTATGGGGCGTACATCCGCTTTAGGAGCCATCTCGCCACCAACATTTACGCATTTTATAAGTCCTGTATCGAGATATTTCCCAAGAGATATGGGAGCAATGAGAGGAGAGCAAAAAACTTCACGGTGCTTTAGAGGAGCATCAAGGAAATATGGCAAGCGTTTGTCTGCCATTTCTTGATTTTCGATGGAAATGCTCAAGTGAAAATGCTCCCAACCCTCGCCCCAATCTGATGGAAGACAATCTTTTATTCTTTCGGGGCGCTTGGTCGTTGTTACAAAAATGCAGTCTTTCCTCCGCCTGATAAAGTCCCAACAGCCGTCACGCCACTCGTCTGCTTCTTCAATAAAAAAGTCGGAGGAGAAGCAGAGCTTTACAAGAGAGCTGGGAGGACAATCCTTATCTTTAAGTTCGTAGGTGGTTTTTCCTTTTGCAATGATGGTAGTATCCCGTCCGTAGCGTCTGTCCATCTTGTAAACGAAGCAGTTCTTACAGCCGGGGCTGACTTTTTTACAACCGTGCCACGGGTTTCACGGCACTGCTTTTTCAATCTCTGTGTTTTGCATAGTATCGCCTCCATAAATTCAAGTTTTTATCGTTGCCTCATTCAGCAAAGCATTCTGTGACATCTCCGCTTCATAACTGCCTTTAGCATACACATGGTCGGCGATTGCACGTTCCATTTTGTTTTTGGCTATACGCTTCATCATGGCGGCGGTTTGCTCGTCCAGAGTGCCACGGTGGAGATACTGCGTGATCGTGTTCATGCGGCGTGTGTAGATAGCCTTGATGGGATGATCGTCCGCAAGCTCCCTCTGCTCTCTGCCTTTGAGATTGCCGATCTGGCGGCAGGTGCGCCCACGCTTGTCCCCCGGTGCAAGTCCTCCGCAGTATTTGGTCTGCCTCGCATCGGTGGTCAGAAACCATCTTCCACAGATGGGGCATAATCTCGGCGCATGACCGACACACAATCCCTCAAACAAATCTGAACGGAACATCCCCACAAAGGAAACGTAGTGCATACGTTTCACAAGCTGTGGTATGCCTTTCTCCGGCATGACAGCGGACACATACTGCATTGTGGTATTGGATAATGCCATCCATGACGGGTCACTTAATGAAAGCTGATCTGTGTTTGAAAAATGCTCGGCAAATGTGGCGGCATATCCGTCCGGTGTGCGCTGGCTATCATGGAGCGCATGAACGAAAGCTGTCATTGTCTGCCTGTAAATCAGCAAGGTGTTCCCAAGCTGTGCCATGACCTGTATCAGCTTCAAGACACCGACACCACGACTGTATTTCTCATCAAAGGCGGCAACTGCACCAATTTCCTGCGCCGCCTTTATGTACGCAACGATATTTTCTATGTGTTCATCATCGAAAAGCCAGTGCATTTCCTTTTCGTCCATTGCCAAATCCAGAAAAGAGAACGGCTCCGTTTTCTGCAAAAAATGGATAATTTTCAACAGACATTTCTCTGCCTTGGGGAACACAGACAAATCCACGTTGCCCGTACCGAGCATAAGAATGATTTCGGTCAATGGCTGGCAGAGCATTGTTAGTTCTGCAATCTGCTCATCAGTTATATTGAGTGCAGCGCATCCAATCGTGCCGATGGGAACGGTCTGCTTCCCGTAGGTTACTTTGTCCTGCCAAAAATCCAAAGTCAGCAGATTTTGATTAAGGGTGCTCATGTGCCTACCTCCAATCTGTCATGTTTTTTGTTTTCTTCTATTATACCATACAATTGTGACAAAATATAGAACACCAGCAGTTTTTTTAGCCGTGTTCATCCAGAATTTTACGCTGTTTTGCGCAAAAACGACTTGTCATGTTTTTTGAAATGAGCTTGTCATGCCATTAGCCTGTTTTTTTCGATTTTCCTCATAATATACACGAGGGGATGAAAAATCGTCCCTATCAATAAGAACTATGGAGGAATGCGATGAATGTATTCGGAACAGTAAAGACAAGCATCAACACAAGAGAAGCGGCAGCGAGGTACGGCGTAGAGGTCAACCGTCACGGGAAAGCACTCTGCCCATTCCACAATGACCGCAATCCGAGCCTGTTTGTGGACGATGACCATTATCATTGTTTCGCTTGCGGCGAGCATGGGGATGTGATCGACCTCACGGCAAAGCTCTACGGTCTGACCCTGTACGATGCGGCGAAAAAGCTGGCATACGACTTCGGCATCACGCAGGACAAGCCGCCTACCACGGCAATGCAGGAAAAACTGAGCAAGAAAAGCGAAGCACAGCGGCTCAGAGAAAATGAGAAGCTGTGCTTTTCTGCGCTCTTGGAGTATATGAAATTACTTCAAACATGGATGGTAGTGTGTGCGCCGAGAACACCGGAAGATGATGTGGACAGCAGATTTACCGAAGCCTGTCATTGGCTGTCCTATGTAGAGTATCTGGTGGACACGCTTATCAGCGGCGATTCCTACGAGCGTAATGAGGTCATTGAAATGCTGATGACCGATGGCAAACTGAAAAAGCTGCAAGAGTATCTGAAAAAGCACAGAAAGGAGAGGTCTTATGAGCAAGAAGAAAGATGATTGCATGGAAGAACAGCCGGGGTGGTACAACGGACAGTTTTTGGATGAAGTCGGCTTTTGCTGTGATTTCATCTGTCGTCATCCTATGGTCTGCGTGGGCGGAAAGTTCTTTTCCAAAGAAGGACGCATCCATGATGAAAACGGCATTAAAAAGCAGATTTACGAAATGCTCCGTCCCTTTTTGAAAGTGGGGCTGGCGAAAAAATGCTCCAATCTGCTTGAAATGCTCCGTATGGAAGCGTATAAGGACAACTTACCCGTTCACGAGGACAGGATGCACGTTGCAAACGGCACTCTGTTCGTCAAGGGCGAGTTCAGCGAACACAAGGAGTTCTGCCGTAATCGGTTGCCCGTCAAATACAATCCCGATGCTCCGCAGCCTGTGACATGGCTGCATTTTTTATCGGAACTGTTGGAGGACGAGGACATTTTGACCTTGCAGGAGTATCTCGGCTATTGTCTTATCCCGACCACAAGAGGACAGACCATGATGCTTCTGAAAGGCAACGGCGGCGAGGGTAAAAGCCGCATCGGTGTTGTGATGCAGGCTATGCTCGGTGCCAATCTCAAAAACGGCAGCATCGCCAAGGTGGAGCGCAGTCCCTTTGCAAGAGCCGATCTGGAACATGAGCTTGTGATGGTGGACGATGATATGAAAATGGAAGCACTCAAATCTACACATTATCTGAAATCCTTTATCACAGCAGAAATGCCGATGGATTTGGAGCGCAAGGGCGAACAGAGCTACCAAGGAGAAATGTATGTCCGTTTTCTTGCTTTCTCTAACGGCGATCTGGAATCTCTCTATGACCATTCGGACGGCTTCTACCGCAGACAGCTTATTCTTTCGGTCAAGAAGAAACCCGTTGACCGAGAGGATGACCCGTTCCTTGCAGACAAGCTCGTTTCGGAGGTCGAGGGTATATTCCTTTGGTGTCTGGAGGGCTTACGCAGATTGATAGCAAACAACTACCGTTTTTCCGAAAGTAACCGCACCAAGGACAACCGAGAACAGGCAAGGCGTGATGCGGACAATGTGTTGCTGTTCCTGCGCTCGGAGGGATATATCCGTCTGAAAGCGGACAGCACCATTACCTCTGCCGATCTGTATGCCATCTATTGCATCTGGTGCAACGATAACACCTACAAGCCGCTGGCGGCACGAACGGTCAGCATGACCTTGAAGAAACACGCAGACGAATTTGATCTGGAACATGACAACCACATCACAAATTCCCTCGGCAAACAGGTCAACGGCTTTTGGGGCATTGAAGCATTGATCTCGCCGGGGATTTTGTAACTGAACTCAAATTTATCCATCCATCTATCCCATCCATCCCGAAAACGGCTTATTTCGGATAGATGGATGGATAGGATGGATGTTTTCAAGTTCAGCAGTGAAATTACAGCAGTATTCACCACAGGTTCCTACATTGGGAACTTAAAGGCAGTTTTTCTATATCGAAAATCAAGCCTTGTGCAATCCGTAAAATTTTACACCGATAGCAGTATCAACTTCATCTTTCGGTGATTTACGAAACAGCAAAGCACATTCACGGAACTGCGGTGTTTCTTCCGTTTTCGTCTGCTCTCCCAAAAAACAGTAAACCCGATAGGGTGCTGTTATGAACAGGACTACGCAGATGCGAAATCTGAGAGGAAAATACCATCTTCAAAATCAACACTTGTCGGTGATGGCAATTCACCGCACAAAAAACCAATATCACGAATTTATGGAGGAATTTTTAGATGAAATCGAATTTGAGAAATGAAATCAAGTCGTACATTGTACGGCAAGGGATGACCATGCAGGAGGTCGTTGATCTTTTGGCAGACGAGTACGGATGGAGCGACAGTGTTTCCAATCTGTCCAACAAGCTCCAGCGTGAATCGCTCCGCTATACCGAAGCGGTACAGCTTGCCGATGTGCTGGGCTTTGAGATCGTATGGAGAAAGAGGGGTGATCGGTAATGGCAGCACCACAGTACGCTATTTTACGATTTGCGAAATACAAGGGACCGGAAATCAGCGGCATTGAAGCTCACAACGAGCGCACCAAAGAGAAATATGCAAGCAATCCCGACATTGACCCGTCCCGTACACACCTTAATTTCCACCTTATCAAGCCGGAACGCAAATACAGGGCTGAATCCGAGCGTCAGATCGCAGAAGCAGGCTGCCGCACACGCTCCGATAGCGTTCGTGTGGTGGAAGCTCTGATTACTGCTACACCGGAGTTCTTCAAAGGAAAGAAGCGTTCTGAGCTGAAAGAGTTCTTCAATGAAGCATTGGAGTTTATCAAACAGAATCAAGCTTCCGAAACCATCATATCCGCTGTGGTGCATCTGGACGAGAAAAATCCCCATATGCACCTTTGTTTTGTCCCTCTGACAGAGGATAAGCGTTTGTGTGCCAAGGAGATTTTGGGGAACAAAAAGAAGCTCACACAGTGGCAGGACAAGTATTGGGAACACATGGTCAAGAAATATCCCGATCTGGAGCGTGGCGAAAGTGCCAGCGAAACCGGACGTGACCATATCCCCACAAGGGTATTCAAGCAGATGGCACGTCTGAACAAGCAGCATGACAAGCTGGTGGAACTGCTCTCCGATATGAAATTTTCTAACTACAAGGAAAAATCCGCACAGATCGTTGCGTTTCTTGAAAAGTATATCCCCGATGTTGCCGCTATGGAAACGCAGATGAAGAAATACCAGAAGTGCTTCACCACGGCTGAATCGGAGAAAAAGGCACTCAAAAAGAAAAACGATGATTTGACCGCTGCTTTGGAAAAGAGCCAGCAGCAGAGTACGCTGAAAAAATTACAGGAAGCCAAGCTGCAGCAGGATTATGCGGATGCCTGTGCCATTCTTGACCGCATCCCGCCGGAGATCATCCGTGAGTACACAAACCGCAGCACGAAAACACAGGAGGTACGCCATTATAGATAACAGAAAAAAGGATGAATGGAGCGGCTTTGCCGATTTACTTGCCAACTTAATAGAGAAATATGCGGCGGTTCTGGATATTGAAAATCTTCCGGAGCCGCCGATTTGTTTGGACAGCGAGAAAAAAGAAAATGTAAACAATTCCAAACTTTTTGCGGAATCTATTGAAAAAGCGGACATTGCGTGATATAATATACGTGTGATGAGTGTCCAAACCTACTCTGAGAGCGATTTCGGAGTAGGGGTTACATAACGGTGCTGCATACGGCGGCACGAATGAGGATAACGATATGAAAAAAGACAAGATAAAAGTATATATTTACACGAGAGTATCCACCACGATACAGGTGGATGGATACTCTCTGGATGCTCAGAAAGCCAGAATGAAAGCATTTGCCGAGTACAATGACTATGAGATTGTCGGTGAGTATGAGGATGCCGGAAAATCCGGTAAGTCCATCGAGGGCAGATTAGAGTTCAACCGCATGATGGAGGACATCAAATCCGGCAAGGACGGTGTTTCCTATGTGCTGGTGTTCAAGCTCTCCCGTTTCGGCAGAAATGCGGCGGATGTGCTGTCCACTCTGCAAGTTATGCAGGATTTCGGTGTTAATCTGATCTGTGTTGAGGATGGCATTGATTCCTCCAAGGATGCAGGAAAGCTGATGATCTCTGTTCTCTCAGCGGTTGCTGAGATCGAGCGTGAGAACATCCGTGTTCAGACGATGGAGGGTAGAATCCAGAAAGCCCGTGAGGGTAAGTGGAACGGTGGCTTTGCTCCCTACGGCTACACGCTTGAAAAAGGCAAGCTGTTTGTCAATGAGGAAGAAGCCGAAGCAATCCGCATCATCTTTGACAAGTATGTGCATACCGACATGGGCGCAAACGGTCTTGCTCGATACCTCGCCAATCACGGTATCGGAAAAATACAAAGACAGAACGGCAAGAATCCCCTGTTTGATGCGGCTCTTATCCGCAGGATACTGAAAAATCCTGTTTACTGCGGCAAGATCGCTTATGGCAGACGCAGAACGGAAAAGGTACATGGCACAAGAAATGACTATCGCTTGGTAGAGCAGGACAATTATCTGCTGGTCGATGGTATGCACGAGGCTCTTGTGTCCGAAGAACTCTGGCATGACGCACAGGTGAAATTGGTTGCCCAGGCAAAGAAGTACGAAAAGGTCAACCACGGCAAGGATAACAAGGTGCATTTGCTGACAGGCTTGCTCAAATGTCCGATCTGCGGTGCAGGTATGTACGGCAACAAGAGTGTCAAGCACAAGGCAGACGGCACGAAATACAAGGATTTCTACTACTATGGCTGCAAGCATCGCACCATGACCCGTGGACATAAATGCGATTACAAGAAGCAAATCCATGAGGAACTACTGGAAACCGCTGTGGCAGAGGTTATTACCAAGCTGGTCAGCAATCCGAAGTTTGCTGCCTTGATGCAGCAGAAAATCAGCATGAAAGTGGATACCTCCGCTATCGAGCAGGAGATCGCCAACTACGAAAAACAGCTTCGCCAGAGCTATTCCATTAAGTCCAGATTGATAGAGGAAATTGACACCCTTGACCCCGATGATAAACACTACATCAAGCGTAAGGCAGACCTTGATGATCGTCTTTACAAGATGTATGATAAGATCGAGGATACGGAGTCTCTGCTGATCGAAGCCAGAGCAAAGAAAACGGCAATCGAAGCTGAAAAGCTGACTGCCGATAATATCTACAAAGTATTGATTTACTTTGATAAGCTGTACGCCGTGATGGATGATGAGGAACGCCGACAGCTTATGGAGTCGCTGATCTCCGAAATCCATATCTTTGAGGAACGGAAGCCGAACGGACAGTGGTTAAAGTCCATCAAATTCAAGCTGCCGATCATAGAGGAAGATATGGAAATAAGTTTGGACAACGATACACAAGTCGAGTGCGTGGTGTTGCTATCAAGGGCGGACATATGCTTTACTCCGCCAGTTGCGCAAGAAAAGCTCGGATTTGGAGGTCTATTATGATTATCAGAAAAGCTAAAGGCGCAGATGCAGAAGACTTAAAGGTATTATATTTTGATTATTTAACAGCATATCCGCCGACAGAAGAACAGGATATGAATGTGTGGGCTGATCTTCTTGATAAATTCGAGAAGGATGAAAATATGTATTTATTGGTAGCCGAGGAAGATGGAAAGGTAGTTTCATCAGTGCAAATGGCAATAATAGAGAGCCTGACGCATAACGTAAGACCTTTTGCGGTTATTGAAAACGTGGTAACACACATAGACTATAGGAATAAAGGATATGCTTCCGCGTTGTTAGAAAAAGCATCGGAAATAGCAAAAGAACGCCGGTGCTACAAGGTGTTTCTGGAAACAGGTTCAAATAAGGAAAGTACATTGAACTTTTACAGAAAAAACGGTTTTGAAATTGACAAAAAGCATTCTTGCCTGAAAAGATTATAAAAGCGAATGAAAGATTTGAGTTTTTCGGAGTGATTACCCATGAACACAAGATGGTCAACATACATACAAAGCATAAGTATGACAAGAGAATCGAGCTGTATGACAAAGGCATTAAACAGTGGGATACTAATATGTCTGTGACTATGATTATGCGGGGAGTTAAGTGAGAGGCTGACGCGGAAGCTGGGTTTAGACAGCAAAAATAACAACATCAAGGTGATAACAACGAAATCAAAACACATTTCAATAATATTCGCGCTTTTGGCGGCGGCGTTTTATGCCATAAACACCCCGCTTTCAAAGCTGCTTTTGGATAACGTACCGGCTACATTTATGGCGGCGTTTTTGTACCTCGGAGCTGGAGCTGGCGTGGGAATCATGTATCTGTTCCACTGGCACAAGGAGGACAGGGCAGAGCGCCTTACAAAGAAGGATTTGCCATATACCATAGGGATGATAGTACTTGACATCCTTGCGCCCATCTTTTTAATGCTCGGCATAAAATACGGTACAGCCGCAAACGCTTCCCTGCTCGGCAACTTTGAAATCGTGGCGACCACCCTTATTGCCTGCCTTGCTTTTAAGGAAGCTGTAAGCAAACGGCTTTGGGCGGCTATCGGCATGATTACCCTGTCGAGCATACTTCTTTCCTTTGAAGGAGCGGGAAGCTTTCAGTTTTCCTACGGCTCTGTTTTAGTGATTCTGGCGACTGCCTGCTGGGGCTTGGAGAACAACTGCACCCGCAGCATCTCGGATAAAAGCACCTATGAAATCGTTTTGCTTAAGGGAATCTTTTCGGGCGGAGGAGCTTTTGTGATTGCACTGATATCCGGAGAAAAAATCCCGGAGATACGCTATATTCTTCCGGCTATGCTTCTGGGATTTGTAGCATACGGCTTGAGCATTTTCCTGTATATCCGCGCGCAGCGGGATTTGGGAGCGGCGAAGACCAGCGCATACTATGCCGTTGCGCCGTTTGTGGGAGCGCTCCTTTCCTTCGCGATTCTCGGCGAAAAGCTGACCGGAATATATTTTGCAGCATTAATTATCATGATTGCCGGCACGGTGTTTGTTGTTAAGGATACCGTTGCTGTCAAAGAGCCGGGACAATAATGTATTCAAGGGGAGACTTTGCATGAACATAAAACAAATAACAGACGACAGTCAAAAACTCGGTATATCAAGAGAAATCTTAGAAGCCCTGCCGGAATGGTTCGGGATAGATTCCGCGCGGGAGGAATACATCCGAGAAAGTGTGGGGAAGCCGTTTTTCTGTGCTTTTGAGGATGACAAGCCGATAGGCTTTCTGTACTTAAAGCAGACCGGAAAGGAAACAGTCGAGCTTGCAGTGATGGGCGTTGTTAAGGATTATCACAGAAAAGGCGCTGGAAGTGCGCTTTTTGAAAAAGCAAGGCGCGAAGCTGTTCGGCTTGGGTATTCCTTTATTCAGGTGAAGACCGTTCAGATGGGAAGGTATAAGGAGTATGACGAAACAAATCTCTTCTATCTGTCCCTTGGATTCAAGGAATTAGAGGTCTTCCCGACGCTTTGGGATGAGTGGAATCCCTGCCAGATTTATATAATGGCTATAAAATAGACGGTGTTTTTATTCTAATCACAGAAACCGATAGGAGGGAAAATTTATGAACATTCCAATTGATATAACCCAAGTAACGCTTAAAACCGACCGCCTAATCCTTCGCCCATGGAAGCTCTCAGACATTGATGATTTCTACGAATACGCCAGCGTTGACGGCGTAGGTCAGATGGCAGGCTGGTCGCCGCACAAGAACATCGAGGAATCATGCGCGATTCTTGAGAAGTTCATTAGCGGGAAGAAGGTCTTCGCCTTAGAACACGATGGCAAGGTAATCGGCTCGCTGGGGATTGAGCGGTATAACGAGGACAAATTCCCCGAGTTCGCGCAGCTTAAATGCCGCGAAATCGGCTACGTCCTTTCAAAAGACTACTGGGGAAGGGGCTTAATGCCGGAGGCTGTCAGCGAGGTCATACGCTATCTGTTTGAGGATTTGGGGCTTGATGCCATCTTCTGCGGACATTTCCTTAAGAATGCTCAGTCCGCAAGGGTTCAGGAAAAGTGCGGATTTAAATACTATTCCACTATAGATTATCAGACCCGCATGGGCACGGTCGAGGAAACTGAGGTCAATATACTTTACAGGAAGGATTGGGAGGATTCAAGGAAATGATAAGACGGGCAACAAATGCGGACATCCCGCAGATAAATTCACTTTTGGAGCAGGTGCTGATGGTGCATTACAACATCCGCCCAGACCTGTTTAAGCCGAACACCAAAAAATACACCGATTCCGAGCTTTCGGGCATCATCAATGATGACAACACCCCGATATTCGTTTGGACGGATGAGCAGGATTTGGCGCGCGGCTACGCCTTCTGTCAGCTAAAAAGCACCTTCGGTCAGGAGAATATGCAGCCATTCAAGTCGATTTACATAGATGATATCTGCGTCGACGAGAGCTGGCGGGGCAGACATATAGCATCATCGCTGTTTGAACACGTCAAGGCGTATGCCAAGTCAATCGGCTGCCACAATATCACCCTGAACGTATGGGAAGGCAACGACTCCGCAAGGGCGTTTTATGAGAGGATGGGCATGGGAATCCAGAAAACCACCATGGAAACGGTGCTGGATTGATTAGCGGAAGCTACGGAATCATAATGAAAAGAAAGGAAGATAAAGATGAAAATAGGAATGATAGTTGCGGTTATGGATGAGATAAACGCCATGCTCAGCGAGATGGGCGAGCCTATAGAAACGATTACGGCGGATGGCTTTGACATTCGCCGATACAGCGTAAGCGGCAACGATTTATATGTTGCCAAAAGTGGAGCGGGCGAGATTTACGCCTCTGCCGCCACTCAGCTTTTAATATCCAAGTATGGCGTTCAGCTTATTGTGAATTTCGGGATTTGCGGAGGGCTTACGCCCGAGATGTCGCTCTGTCGCACCTGCGTTGTGGAAAAGGTCATTCACTATGATTATGATGTCTCTGCCATTGACGGCACCGAGGTGGGAAGATATTCCGACCTGCCGGATGTCTACATTGCTGCCGATCCGAAGCTGATTGAGCTTGCGGTCAGCGTTATGCCGGAGCTTGAAAGGGTGATTTGCGCCTCGGCGGATAAGTTTGTCGCCGACCCTGAGAAAAAGGCGGAGCTTCATGAGAAATTCGGGGCTTCTATTTGCGAGATGGAATCTGCCGGAATACTTCTTACTGCAAATCGGTGCGGAGTACCTGCGCTGCTTATCAAGGCGGTTTCAGACAGCGTTTCGGGCGGCGCGGAGGAGTTTGCAAAGATGGCTTGCGAGTCAGCACGGGTGTGCGTTAGGACTATGATGGCGGTTATTGAGAGGATTTAGGTTAAGATTGTAGATTACTAATTGTATATTATATAGTGAATTATACAAGCTGTTGGTGTAAGATGCTTTTGAGAGTGCGGGGTTAGTGTCGGCATTTTGTGCGGTACCGAGCAGCGCGCCTTCTGGGATATGTTTTCTATCGCAGTTTCTGCGGGCGACGCAGTACGTGCGGGCGGAGGCCTGCGCGCCCATGGCGCGTGAGCGAATCCAAGAATTTTGGGGTCGCCGCCCCAAAATTTTTGGATTCGCTTGGGACGCGTAAGCGTCCAGGCCTCCGCAATATCAAACTGTAGGGGCGCGCTTCCCTTGGCACTCGACACCAGCGGAATTTATTGACAGAACACCGTCATACTTCAAGTCCATGATGGCAGTTATTATGGGAATTTGAGCGAAAAATCAATCACTATATGTATAATACCATGAATATTATACATTAAGTCAATCATTATCCCGCATCACCCTCTTGAAAATCTCGATTTACTGTGCTACAATAACAATAGAATAATAAAAAGGTGGGATTTATTTTGACGACATTAGGCGAACGTCTTCGCAAGTCGAGAAAAAGAAAGGGTCTTTCCCAATCTGCGGCGAGTGAGGCTATAGGAATCAGCAACAAGGCTCTTTCAAGATACGAAACGGATGCTTCCTATCCGGCTTTAGAGGTGCTTAAAAAGCTGGGCAGGCTTTACGATGTTTCCAGCGAATATCTTTTGGGAAATACCGGCGCCATGGGTGAGTCCTCCGACACTGCCTACAATCCCGAAGCCTCTGAAAACATGATTTCCATGACCGATCACAAGGCATCTGCCAAAAAGCTTATCGACTTCATTGCGGCAAGCCCTTCAAGATACCATGCCGTTGCGAATATCTGCTTAAGGCTTTCTAACGAAGGCTTTAAGGAACTCCGCGAGTGCGAAAAGTGGGATATCGCGCAGGGCGGGAAGTATTATGTCACGCGCAACCTCTCCTCAGTGATTGCCTTCAAGGTGGGCGAGGGGGATGTCGGCGGGTTCAACATAATAGCCGCGCACAGCGATTCTCCGACTTTTCGGGTAAAGCCTGACGCCGAAATGGAGACCCTTGGCAAATACATCCGTGTAAATACCGAGCGCTACGGCGGGATGATATGCTCCACATGGCTGGACAGACCTCTTTCCATCGCGGGAAGAGTTGTAACGACCAGCGGCTCTAAAATAAAGACCCAGCTTGTAAACATAGACAAGGATCTTCTGATGATTCCGAATGTCGCCATCCATATGCAGAGAAACATCAACGACGGCATGAGCTTTAATGCTCAGGTTGACATGATACCGCTTTTAGGAAGCACGGCGGCAAAGGGAAGCCTTATGAAGGCTGTCGCCGAGGCAGCAGGGGTAAAGCCGGATGAAATATCCGGAAGCGACCTTTTCCTGTACAACCGCATGAGGGGAACGATTTGGGGAAATGACGGCGAATTCGTCTCTGCCCCCCAGCTTGACGATTTGCAGTGTGCGTTTGCTTCGCTAAATGGCTTTTTGGCGGGGGATAATGCCAAGACGGTTTCCATGCTCTGCGTTCTTGACAACGAGGAGGTTGGAAGCGGCACCAAGCAGGGCGCAGATTCCGATTTCCTGCGAACAAGTGTATCACGGATTTGTGAGTCGCTCGGAAAATCGGTGGGCGAGCTTATGCCTTCAAGCTTTGTGATTTCGGCGGACAACGCCCACGCTGTCCATCCGAACCATCCCGAATACGCCGACCCTGTGAACAAACCAACCATGAACGGCGGAATCGTGCTGAAATTCAACGGCAACCAGCGGTATGCCACCGATGCTGTCTCCGAAGCCATATTCAGAAAGATTTGCAAGGCGGTAGCAGTCCCTGTTCAGACCTATGTCAACCGCTCCGACCTTGCGGGCGGCTCTACCTTGGGAAATATATCCACCGCTCAGCTCTCGATAAACACCGTGGACATCGGGCTTGCCCAGCTTGCAATGCATTCAAGCTATGAAACAGCAGGAGCCATGGATACACTCTATCTCGAAAAGGCGGCAGCGGAGTTCTACCGCACCGCGATAACAAGGCTTGCCGACGGCGAGTATGATATCAGATAAGTAAAAAATGCAATAATATACCGGCATAGACCTAATATAGCGGTCTGTGCCGGTATTTTTATTGACCGATTAACAAAAATAAGATAAAATAATTAAAAAGTGTTACATGGCAGTGTGTTTTGTCGTCATATTAGGTGAAGACGTCTTAAATAAACGTATGGGAGATGATAGCTTGGAGGACGAAAGAATAATTCAGCTCTACATAGAAGGGGATGAATCCGCCCTTAAGGAGACGGAGCAAAAATACGGCGAAGAGCTGAAAAAGCTCTCCTTTAGGATAACAGGTTCGCGCGACGACAGCTTGGAGTGCCTTAACGATACCCTTATGCAGGCTTGGAAAACCGTGGGTACAGTTCGACCGGACAATCTGCGGGCGTATCTTGCCAAGGTGATAAGGAATGTTTCGATTGACTGCCTTAAAAAGAGGAAGACCCAGAAGCGAAATGCTGTCAGCGTTGCCCTTGAAGAGCTGGGCGACTGTCTGCCGGATGCTTCGCGCGGGAGCGAATTCTTTGAAGTCATCGACGAAGATACCCTTTCCGAAGAAATAAACCGCTGGCTTGCGGGCACCGGGAAGGAAAAGCGGGTAATATTTGTCCGCAGGTATTTTAAGATGGAGACTGCGCGGGAGATTGCCAAAAGCCTTGGAACCAACGAGGGAAGCCTGCGAGTACAGCTTTCAAGGCTGAGATGCTCCCTAAAGGAATATCTTGAATCCAAGGGCTATGCTGTTTAGGCTTGCCCGGAAAGGAGTAAGCGTGTGAAATGCTTCCAGCCAATCAAGAGCCCACTGGACTCTTTCTTGGGAAAGCAAATTCACCCGCACGATTTGAGCCTTTGCCGCCGGAGAGGCGGGCGGCAATTTTGCTGGCGCAAAAACGTCTCAAATCTATAGAAAGGAAGAATATTAATATGACTGATAAAAACGAAAAGCTTTTTAATGCAATAGGGAAACTGAATGACAGCTATATCGAGGAAGCGTATGCCGAGAATCCCAAGCCGGCTAAGTCTAAAAAGAGCGTTAAGCGTATTGTGATGCTTGCCGCTGCGGCTCTGTTATCTGTTTCGCTGGTTGTGACGGTTGCCGCAAACAGCGACGCTATCATCGCGGCGATGTTCGAGCGCCGGCAGAAGCTTGTTGACGATAAGATAGGGCATATTGGCACATCCGCAACCGAGGGGGATATCACCCTGACTTTTGAGAGCATTAAGAACGAGAGCACCGTTGACGATTTAACCTTTATGGGCAGCTGTACAGTCAGCTTCCACAATGAAAAGGGTGCTTTTGAAAAGGGTCTGAAGTACGGAAGCTATAAAATTCAGTGCACATTTGATGGCATCAACGATAAATTAATCGGGGGATTTGATTCGGAGCTTGACGAGGAAGGAAACAAATGGCTCATATTAATGAGCAATAGCACGGATGATTATGACTGCTTCTCGATGCCGCTAAGTCAAATCAACTACGGTCTTGACAATCCGTCCGATACCATATCTCTGACGAGTACGCCCGGATTCCTGATGTATGGTCGCAACCGTATTACATTCTATGATATCACCTCGGCGGACGGTTCAATCACATATGCCGAAGAGCTCAGCATAGAGTTTGATGTGACAAAGGAGACCGTCAAGCCCTTGCCACAGCTTCAGTATTATGAGCCGTTTTTGCCGGTTGAAATCGAGAACGTAGGGTTTGAGGTAGTGCGCATTGACCTCGGCATCAACCGTCTGTATATGGAAATGACAAATCCGGGCGGCGATACTGTCAATATCGGCGGGGTTGAATGCTGCGCTATCAATTACCTGACAAAGCTTGCCAACCTAGAGGAGTTCTTTGAAAAGGTCAGCGACTACCATGCGTATGATGAGGAAATCTGGACACAGCTTGAAAGTCAGTACGACGAGAAGGAGGTTCATGAGAAATACGCCGAACAGGTACCGGAAAACGAGGAGCTCCGCAGGTTAAGTAATGAGATTATTGCGGTAAATAAGCCCACCGAGGATGAAAAGCTTCTCAGCGAGTGCTACGAGCTTGTAGTCGAGCTGAATCCGGAATGCGGCGCAGAGGTGACCTCAATGCAAACCTCCTGCTTCGGCTGGACGGTTCCGGCAGCCCCCGATACGGTCAGAGCGGGATTTGTCGCTGAATTCTCCTCCCCAATCTACGTAGACGACATTGTAAGAGTATACGCCCAGAAGATAGGCGACCCGACCAAGCAGGTAACCATCTGGGTGCCCGCAGAAGACAAAGGTCTGGACGCTTTCAGATAAACGCTGACAATATTAAAAGCAAAAGTCAGCCGGGAGATCAACCTTCTCCCGGCTGGCTTTAATTTTGTACGAGGGATTATCTTATATCTTATGAAATGGTATGCTTAACTCTACGAGCACTTATGAAATAGTGTGCTTAACCCTGTCTTCAACCTCGGCGCGCTTTGCGTTGTTGAAGCGGTCAAGTGTTCCTACAAGATATCCGGTGATTCTGCGGATTCTTTCAAAGTTGGAGGGGGCAAAGTGATATTCAATGTCAACATAGTCGCCGTCAAGTCTCAGATTCATTTCTTCAATCTGTCTGCCTTTGTGAATGCTTTCTGCACGGCTTACATATGCGTCGATTTCTTCCTGTGATAAGGTTCCGTTTGTAACATTAACTCTCATAATAATAACTTCCTTTCTAATTTCAGACGTATAATAAATCAAAGATTTGTGTTCTATAAGCGATAATAGCACAACATATTGTATTTGTCAATAGCCTTTTGAAATATTTTTAAGAATATTTCTTAAAAATATTTCAAGATCATTTATTAAAAATCATCGTTAACCTCGACATCATCCGGCTCGGCACTTCTTGCCGCCGAGAAATCCTTGAAGGATATGTTCATATCGACGTTACCTGTAATGCCCGGAACGCTTCCCTTAGAGGAGTACTGCCACATGGCAAAATCGTAGAAATAGGATGGAACGTCGTTGTACTCGGCGAGCCAGATGTCCAAGCCAGTAAGCCGTGAAAGGTCGTATTTCCATACAGCGGTTTTCTTGTTGGTATATATTCCGGGGGTGTAGCCGGCGTATCTTATCCTTTCGGCGAATACAAGAGCGTTGTTTGTAAGATCGTCGGGCTGTATGTAAGCGGTTCTGGGGGTGTCGCCGTCCTTGTCGATAACAACCTCCCAGTCGTAGAATACAGGATATTCAAGCTCACAGCCGTCTAAAAGCTCTATGCAGAATTCCGCTTCCTCCAGGGCTTCATCGACTGTCAGCGCCTGCGAGAAGAAGTATACTCCCACCTGAAGCCCTGCTTTCTTTGCGCCCTCGATGTTGCGCTTGAAGTTGGCATCCTCGTTTACCGAACCGGTGACATATCCCCTGAAGCCGCAGCGGATAATAACGTAATCCACGCCTGAAGCCTTGACCTTGTCCCAGTCGATATCGCCCTGATAAACCGATACATCTATTCCGCGGTAGGTTTTAACGCTGTCATCGGCGTAGGAGACAATCCCTGTATCGGGGTCTTTTATAAACTTTTCAGCGTCGTAATTGTTTCTGGGGACGCTCGCCAAAGCCGGCATCCATATCGGACCGTAGCTGGAATCGTTTAAAAGAAAGCTGTCCGGCGAAAGCTCGTGCGAGTATTCGTTTGAGGGGTCTATAGCGGTGAACTTCGGCACCTCGATTTCCTTTATGACTTCCACCGTTTCCACGGTCGGCACGATAGTTCCCTGTTCATGATACCAGCCGAACGCTAATACTCCTATTGTAACCGCAAGAACTATAATTACTCCGCACAAAACTGCGGTGATGGTTTTATATCCCTTTATAAGCTCACCGGAGCGCTTTTCGGCTGATTTGCGGTACATTTCTGTAACTTCCTCCAGTGCGGCGGCGTGGTTTATGGATTCGCTGGGTATGCTGAGCTCCTGCTTTTCAGGAGCCTGATTCATGATATCTGCCATATTATGTATTCCTTTCGTGATGGTACGTAATACTAATTCTACGTAAAATTGTTGCCGTAAAATCGTCACAAAACCGCTATATGATGGGATTTTGCAGCGATTTAATGACTAAGCATGGTCACAATCGTGCTTAGTCTGGACAAGTTTTTAACGTAGAATAAGTATAAGTTATTCGACGTATTACTACAAGTTTAGCATATATTCACCCTGTTGTAAAGCATAAAATTTTATAAAAGCCTATCAAAATATAGAAAATATAATATAACGGCACGATTTGAATTTTTTATAGTTACTTTGGTTATATTTTCATTATTTTCAGCTCAAAAATAGTGCATAAAGGAGTAATTTTGCAGGAATCTAAAAAACAACTTGCATTTTTCGGGCTCAGGTAATATAATATACTATACACGAAATAAGCTATAAAATCGGAGGGTTTTTAAGTGAACATCTTAGATTTCTCAAAGGAACAGCTTGCCGAGCTTTATGATAAGGAGTCGGCGAAGCTGCAAGAATATAAGGCCAAGGGCTTAAAGCTTGATATGTCAAGGGGAAAGCCGGGACCTGAGCAGTTAGACCTCACTAACGATATGCTCACCCACTGCCTGGACGGCGACCATATCTCCGAAACCGGCGTAGACTGCCGCAACTATGGCGTGCTGGACGGTATTTACGAGGCTAAGCGCCTTTTCATGCCGATGATAGGGGTAGGAAGATACGAAATAATCATCGGAGGAAACTCCAGCCTTCAGCTTATGTACGATACCATCGCTCGCGCAATGCTTTTGGGTGTAAAGGGAAGCCCCAAGCCTTGGTGCAAGTGCGAAAAGGTAAAATGGCTCTGCCCCGCCCCAGGATATGACAGACACTTCGCCATCTGTGAAGCCTTTGGCATGGAGATGATAACCGTTCCCATGCATGAAGACGGTCCGGATATGGACATGATAGAGGAGCTTGTTTCCAAGGATGAGGATATAAAGGGAATCTGGTGCGTTCCGAGATACGCCAACCCCACCGGTGTGGTTTATTCTGACGAGGTAATCAGAAGATTTGCAAACCTGAACCCCAAAGCCCCCGATTTCAGAATCTACTGGGATGATGCCTACTGCGTTCACGATCTTACCGACGAGCGCGCGAATATCCTGAATATTTTGGAGGAGTGCAAGAAGACCGGCAAGCAGGATATGCCGCTCATCTTCGCTTCGACCTCGAAGATATCCTTCCCGGGCGGAGGAATCGCGGCGATTGGTGCGAGCGAGGAAAACATAGAGTTCATGAAGGATCAGATGTCCTTCCAGATAATCGGCTATGACAAGCTCAATCAGCTCCGCCATGCAAGGTTCTTCAAGGACTTTGACGGAATCCTTGAGCACATGAAGAAGCACCGCGCAATAATCAAGCCCAAGTTTGATATAGTGCTTGAAACCCTCGAAAGGGAGCTTAAGCCCTACGGCATAGGCAGCTGGAGCAACCCCAAGGGCGGATATTTCGTATCCTTCAACGGTCCCAAGGGAACGGCAAAGAGAACGGTCGAGCTCTGCCGTGAGGCTGGAGTTACCCTGACAAAGGCAGGGGCGGCGTTCCCATATGGCATAGACCCCGACGATTCAAATATAAGAATCGCGCCGACATACCCTTCGCTTATCGAGCTTGAAGCCGCCATAAACATATTCTGCACCGCTGCAAAGGTCGCTGCGTGCGAGGTTCTGATGAAATAATAAATCCGGCTCTCCTGCAAAAATTCCACGCAGGGGAGCCGGATTTTACATTTTCTATACGGTTATTAAGATTATCTTAATTATCTTAATATTTTTTTAAGGATTTCTTAATAAAAACCATATTGCCTCTTAATCTTTTCCCTCCTATACTTTAGTCAGTAAATAGTTTTACTTAGTGACACGATTTGCCAAAAGTACGGAGGGATTTTTATGACTTTCTATCATATCATAAATAGCATAATAGCGGCATTGTTCTTTATCTGCTATTTCTATCAGTTTATTTATACCGCCGCGGCGCTGTTCAAGGGGAAAGCGGCAAAGAATGAGTTCCGGCTTAACAACTATGCCGTCCTTATAGCCGCAAGGAATGAGGAGGCGGTCATAGCACAGCTTATCGAAAGCGTCAAGGAGCAGATATACCCCGGCGAGCTGATAACAGTTTTTGTCGTTGCGGATAACTGCACCGACCGCACAGCCGCCGTTGCCAAGAGCTGCGGAGCGGTCGTATATGAAAGAAGCAATCCCACGCTTGTCGGAAAAGGCTATGCTTTGGATTTTCTTCTTAAAAGAATCGGTGAGGACTACCCTGAAGAAACCTTCGACGGCTATTTCGTCTTCGACGCGGACAACGTTCTGGAGCCGGATTACATATATGAGATGAACAAGGTGTTCTCACAGGGGTACAGGGTAGTCACGGGGTACCGCAATTCAAAAAACTACGGCGACAACTGGATATCGGCGGGCTATGGGCTTTGGTTTTTGCGTGAATCGCAGTCTTTGAATAAAGCAAGATATATTTTAGGGACAAGCTGCAATATTTCGGGCACCGGATTTGTATTCTCTAATGAGATAGTTAAACGCATGGGCGGCTGGAAATATTATCTTCTGACAGAAGACCTTGAATTCACCGCCGACAACGTTATCAAGGGAGAGAAAATAGGCTACTGCGAAAACGCCGTTTTATACGATGAACAGCCCACCGGCATGGCACAGTCGGTTCGTCAGAGGACGCGCTGGTGCAAGGGGTATTTTCAGGTGCTTGCCGCCCACGGCAAAGAGCTTGCAAGGGGAGCGTTTATAGACGGTAACTTTTCCTGCTACGATATGCTTATGTCGATGACTCCGGCGTTCATTCTTTCACTGGCTGGCGTTATCGCAAATGTTATATGGATGATAGCAAGCATTATAAGCGGCGCAGGAATTGCGGCTGTGGCATTGGAAGCGCTTAAGGGGATATTTAACGGATATCTGATGTTTTTAGTCCTCGGATTTATTACCACGCTTACAGAGTGGGGAAGAATAGAGACCTCAGCGGCTAAAAAGATATTGTATACCTTTACCTTCCCGTTATTCATGTTTACATATCTGCCTATTTCCATAGGCGCGATATTCGCAAAAGCGGAGTGGAAACCGATTTTGCACGGGAAATCCTACTCACTTTCGCACAGTAAAAGCAGAAATTAGAATCAAATTCCTTAATTTGTTATAGTATTTGACGATTTTTTGTCTTTCTGTATGTGCTAAAATGATAAGACCCAAAAAGAGTAGGAAG
>ULUA01087853.1_pt1 | contig 32795 bp, 32 predicted proteins | sample 1958081 | NCBI WGS metagenome assembly ULUA01 (sample SAMEA4835748, study PRJEB28245) | human gut metagenome | biome: gut microbiome; material: fecal sample | place: Denmark | collected 2008
AGGGGCAGTTCAAACCACCGGTTTACCGGTGGTTTTGATTATGCGTATATTTTATATGCGTATAGAACGGAAATCCGCGCTTATTGAATCGCTGTGCGAAATCAGTATTACCGGTCTTGTTTCCTTTTTGAGACTTGATATAAGCACCTGCGTACCGTCGGCGTCGAGGTGGTTCAGCGGCTCATCAAGAGCAAGAACAGGGGAGGAATCGAACAGCGCCCTGACTAAAATGATCTTCTTTCTCTCGCCAGGCGACAGATTGCCGCCAGCCTCCGAGACCTCATAATCAAGCGACTTTTCAAAGCCCATCTCTTTAAGCAATGCTCCGGCTTCGCTGAGTTTATCATCAGGCACAAACAGGTTTTCCGCGACTGTTGCCGAGAATATCCCGCCGTCCTGCTCCTGCAGGGAAACCGCTCTGCGAAGCTCACCGACTTCCAGTGGCTTACCGTTTTCATCGGTGATACAGCCGCTGTCGGGTGCATATATTCCCGAAATCAGCGAAAGTAAAGTAGATTTTCCCGTGCCGTTAGCTCCGACAATCCGCACTTTCCCCGAAAGCGGAACGCTTATGCACTTGCCTTCGAAGACATTGGTGGAGTCCTCGGCATAAGCAAAGCTGACGTTTTGAAGTCTAAGCTCCTTAGGGGATGTTTCGGGTTCTGAAAAGCTTTGCTCATATCCCGAATAGAATATTTCAAGCCGCCCGCGTACTATTATCTCTTGGTGATGGTTAAGAATCAGTGATTCAAAATACTGGTAAAATATAGTGACTGTCGGCATTATAAGATATCCCGCCAAAAGCGTACCGACGCCCATTTTGCCGCCTGCAATCAGCAAAGCACCGACCGCAATAGCTCCTAAAGTGACACCGTATGTGCAAAGGTAGCCAAACATAGCATCCATGGCGTTCATTTTGTCCTGAGCGCTTCCGGTCTTTTTGGAATATTCCAAGTATTCGCTGTGTGCCCGGGATATGTACCTCCCGCCGATTTTGAAGCCCTTCAAGAAATCTCTTGCCGATAGCATATCGTATTCGATTTTCTCACGGTTTTCCTCGTAGTCAAGCTTGGCGTCTTTAAGTTCAGCCTTTGCTCTGCCGTTGATAGCCGCGCGGATAAGCGGTATCGCCGCAAGAGCCAGCATAGCCGCAACGAACAGCGGATTAAAGCTGTCGGTCACAAGCATGGAGACAAGCACCGCAAGATATACCGTCATAGTAAGCGGTCTTGTCCACTTCTGCATAAGCAGGAAGTAGTAATCGGTGGTGTCGGTGTCTATTCGCTGAACCACCGCCGCAGTTTCGAGCGACTTTGCTTTCTTCACCGGCAGATGAAGGTATTTCGAGAATATAAAGTTGCCATAGCCGAAGCCAAGGCGGGTCAAAAGGAAGTTTTCCCACATTCTTACCGCCGGCTGGATAAGCACATCTGCCAAAAATGCGATAATGAATACCGCCAGCCTGCCATTGATTCTCTGCATATCCAAATTCAAAAGAGCGTCCGCCATATCGCCGACCATCCACGAGGTTATTACCGGAAGTGTAAGCTCCAGCATCTCGCGGAAAAAGTGAAGCGCAAAGCAGGGGAGCATTCTGCGGACGCAGTCGCGCTCTATCTGTTTTGATATATTTTTATTCATGATTTCCGGCTCCTTCCTGATGAAGTGTCGGCGCATCACCGAGCATAAGCGTTTTATCCCACTTTATAGGCATATCGCTCTGATGAGATACCGCCAGAACCGCGCCCGTATAGGCGGTTATCAGCTCGTAGAGATACTTAAGAGCCGCATTGTCTAAATGATTAGTAGGCTCGTCCAAAATAAGCAGCTTTGCTGGTCTTGCGAATGCTGAAGCAAGGTAAAATTTTTTTCTCTGACCCATCGACCACTCTGAAAGTGGTTTGCAGAGTATATCATCGGTGATGTCAAATCCAGCAAGATGCCTTCTGACAGCCTTGCTGTCAACGGTATTCTCATTTACGAGATCTTCAAGAAGTTCAGCGCCGGAAAGGGTCAAATCGGCCTCTTCCTGCAACGCGAATGCCGTATTCTCAGAATCCATCTGGATATCGCCCTTATCAGCAGTGGTAAAGCCAAGAGCGATTTTTAAAAGAGTACTCTTGCCGCTTCCGTTCTGACCGCAGACCAGCACGCGTTCGCCGCTGCGAACCGCCAGCGAGACGTCCTTTAAGACTTCCTTGTCGCCGTAGGTCTTGCATACACCCGAGAGTTCAAGCAGTGCGCCGTTCGGCTTTTCGGGATTGGCGACATCCGCTTCTGCCAGCTGTTTTTTGGCAACGCTGTATTCAAACCGTTTCTGCATAGCCTCTAAAATATTGTTGACAGAGCCGAAAAGATACCCGCTCAGTACGATAAGCACAGGAGTATCCGTGACATTAAGTCCGCCGTAGATGACAAAAAGACCCATTATAACATAGCTTCCGTATCGCAAAAGACCGTCAACAAACTGGAACACTACAGTTTCAACCGTTCCTGCCTGCTCTGCGCGCACGCCTGCCTTGACCATTCCGTCAGAGACGTGCTCTAATTTCTGGATAAACCAATTCTCGTGCTGGTAAGATTTAAGGGTGGAAAGACCGTCGCATCCCTGTATCAGCCAGCCGTCATATACTTCCTCGGCATAATCGGTCTGCTCGTATATATCCTTGGCCCATTTTTCATAGACGACCGTTGGCAGAAGCTGAACAAGGCTCAGCCCGAACAGAATAAGTCCCAGCCATAGATGGGACAGGCACAGAAGTACAGCTGAGCCAAGCATGATAAGTGCTCCCTCAACCGCCGATGGAATGGCAGACTGATAGTATTCTGCAACGGTATTAGCATCGTTGGAAAGCCTTACGTCCAGCTCACCGGTGCTTTCAACGCTGATTCTGCGCTCAATAATGTCGGAATAGAGCTTCTCGCGGAAGCTTTGGCTATCGGCTCGTATAAGCTCACCAAGCTTTTTGCGCAGGATGAAGATAACCGGCAGTCCGATTAAAAGCACTGCCGCAAGTATTATAGCGGTGGTTATGGCGGCGTCACTGTTAAGCGCCCTTGCGCAGTCAAGAAGATGCGATACCAGCCAGCCGCAGGTCAATGTAAAGGCAAACAGGAAGATGTGATACAGCGTTCCTGCAATACCTGATCTATTAAAAGTTTTCATGTATATTTGATCCTCCGAAATTCAAATGTATAGCAAACAAAGCCATATTCAAAATAAGGCTGAAAAGTTATGAATTCAGTTATTTTTCTCAGCAAAGTAGACGTTTGCAGAGCAGTTATCTACATCGTAGATACCAAATGCAATTCATAGCTTATGTTTCCTTTCCTCAAAAATGAATCATTGGGAAATTAGCATACCCAATCGTCCCCGTAAACGACCCAGCATGAAGATTTTTCCCTGATATCGGTTTAAATCGCCAGATACCTTTATGATTTTATCACCGTATGGGCTGTTTGTCAATATTTGCACGAAAATACTTGACAATAACAAAAAGATGTGCTATACTGTACACACCTTAAATCAGCTATGAAAGGAGCGAATCCGTATGAAAGTGAATAAGATTTTTGCTTGTAAAGCCATAATTATACCTATATGCGGATTCCACCTGTAATCGCAGGATATATCCCATAGTCATAATGCACGCTTTTGGGCGTGCTTTTTTGTTGCATAAATCATCACTTTGAGCTCAAGGAATTTTTTCAGGAGGTAAAGTGATGATTTTTTATGTTCAAAAACACGGTATCAATAAAAAGAAAAGGGGGAATTGCCCATGTTAAGATTAAAAGACAAGCTATCCTCTCTGTCGGAAAAGGCGGAGGATATCCAGAAAATTTATGACGGCAAATACATAATCCCGGATCATACTGCTGCAAATCCCACAGACCATGACGATGTGGAGTACGACCCCACCTACTGGCTCGAGGACGGCTGTTTTTTGCAGATAACCCCAACCAACACCGAAAGCCCGATGCTGGCTTCGGTCTTGCTGGGCATACCGGCAGATAAGCTGGGAATTGACTACGATTTAGGAAATGAGGCTGATAATTTGAAGAGATTAAAAAATATTTTACTCGGCATGAAGCCGAATACTGAAAAATTTGATGATATGTATTCCGGACAGGCAAGAGCTGTTCAGTCAGATGGCAGCTTCCCGCCGGAAATGGTCTCCGACCCGATATATTGGCGCGAAGGCGTGTTTTACCATATCACCCAATCAGGCAGGCAAAAGCTTGACTGCCCGACTGTCACCATAGGTGTTCCTGCGGAGGACTTGGGGATATCTCAGGGTACGCAGGACTACGTTATCGCCGACTGGTGCTTAAGGATGCTGAAGCCCTATATGGATGAGCTGAACTCGGAGCTATATAACCGCTCCCGCCCGGTGGAGGAAAACGGTTGGTATTACTTCTGCGAACCGGGCGGCGAGATAACCATCCGCAACTCAGCGTACTTCTCGGTGAGATTCCCGCGCGATTATGACTACGGCTCCGGAATAACGATTTACCCATGGGTGGGCAGGGAAGTTCCAAAGGTGCTGTATCTTTGCCTTATGATACAGGTGCAGCTTCCATATCACAAAATGAAAAAGACTATCCGTATGCTCACCTCTGACCTTCCCAAAATCATGGACAGATATATACGCGAATTTGACCGCGGGGAGCTTCTAAAGGTAATGGAGCTTTCACAGCGCCAGCACTCTGTCAGGGAGTTTTTAAAGACCTCCGACTACTGCGCGTTTATAGCAAATGGCTCCATATTGCCCCGCTCAAAGGGCACGGATCTGCCGATGCAGGGCGGTGTGCCGTTCAAGTCATCAGAAGCGGACGAGATTGAGATAGCCGGCGTTAGGGGCATGGGAATAAAAAGGGGAGTAACGGTCATAACAGGCGGGGGATATTCCGGAAAATCCACCCTTATAGATGCCATCGCGTCCGGAATTAACAACCACGTCTTGGGCGACGGCAGGGAGCTTTGCATAACCGACAGCACCGCCGCAACCGTTTGCGCAGAGGACGGCAGGGCGATATCGCACGTAAACATCTCGCCGTTTATTAAGAATATCCCAGGCTCGGATACAAGTGATTTCTCTACCGAGCGTGCCTCCGGCTCGACTTCCGAGGCGGCAAACATTATGGAGGCAGTGGACGCTGGTTCTAAGCTGCTTCTGATAGACGAGGACAGAAGCGCCACTAACTTCATGATTCGCGACCCGGTGATGCGCAGGCTTATCAAAGATGAGCCGATAACCCCATTCACCGAACGTGTGCAGGAGCTTTCACGCATGGGAATCTCGACGATTTTAGTCATTGGCGGAAGCGGGGAGTATCTGTCAGTGGCCGATAAGGTTTACATCATGCAGGGCTTACGTCTTCAAGCGGAGAGGATAACGCCGCTTCCACTGCCGACTGGTCACAGCACAAGGGCTTTCTTGCGCGCGGGTTTGATTCTCACCCCGGAGGGATGGGAAAGGAGCGGCTGCGGGTGTTCGACCTCGGAATAATAATGCTCGGCTCGGAAGATTTGGATCTGCGTACCCTCCACGATATCAAGAACCCAAGACAGCTCCATGCCATGGGGCTTATACTGCGGCTTCTTATGTGTGAAAACCCTGATGCACTGTTGAATCCGAATAATCCGTTCGACGTTGACGCACGTCTTGAAGACATCTACAGGCGAATCGAGCTGGAGGGGCTCGACACAGTGTTCAGCCCGTTGTTCCCGGAGGTATCTCGCTTCTTGGATTTGCCGCGAATTCAGGATGCTAAAGCTGTTATTTCGAGGATGAGGAACATTGGGGTGTTTCTCCCCAAGACAGACCACTGAGATGAGCCATCTATCTTGACAACTCAGCTGCTATGCTATAAAATAAAACTAAAGTATATAGCATAGGGGTGTTTGCATGAAAAACATCGGCTTGGGAGTGATATCCGCAGCGGTAATGCTTGCCGCATCAACCGCAGGCGTTATAAATTCAGAGGAGGGGACAGCATTGCGCGCAAAAAACATAGGAGAAACTGAAATAATAGACGGCGAAAGCTATATACTCACGTTTTATGATGATTTTGATTCTGACGAGCTCAACACAGCAAACTGGGAATACTGCCCCGAATGGGAGCGTGCCGACAGGGGCGGCAGATGGAGCGGCGACATGGTAAGCGTTTCGGATGGTGTCCTTAAGCTTACAACGTCCTTTGACGAGAAGGAAAACCGCTGTAAATCCGGGGCTATACGCTCAAAGGGACTTTTCGAGCAGGCTTACGGCTACTTCGAGGCTTCAATGAAGCTCCAGCAGGCTCCCGGATTCTGGTCTGCCTTCTGGCTGATGACTCCCGAGCAGGGTAAGATAGGCAACGGCGGCAGGGACGGCTGTGAAATCGACATCATGGAGGCATATTCCTATAAGGATAAGATGATAAACCACGCCCTGCACTGGGATGGTTACGGCGAGCACCATCAGTCCTCAGGCAAAAACGAACAGCTTGATATCTATGACGGCGAGTTTCACACCTTCGCTCTGAAATGGACTAAGGAGCGGTATTATTTCTATGTCGACGACGAGCTTATGTGGGATACCGACGACGGCGGCGTCAGCGAGGTGAAAACGTATTTAAAGCTGACGCTGGAGGTTGGCTCGTGGGCAGGCGAAATTGATAAATCCTCACTGCCATCCGGAATAGAAGTTGACTATATACGCGTTTATCAGTTTGAAAATGAATAATTTATTGATGTTTTATATGATAATTATCCGATAAAAGTTAAAAAACTCCTTAGAATATGTTAACAAAAATATATGAAAACCTGTTGACAGTTTATTTATTTAAAGGTACAATTAACATAACGGACAAACGCTTCGTTCTATTATAATTATTGAATTCTGGAGGTTAGGTTATGGCAGTTTTAAAGATGACTATTGACAAGTCGAACCGCATAAGCAAGATAAATAAGGAAATCTACGGTCACTTTTCCGAGCATCTCGGCAGATGCATCTACGGCGGCATATATGTCGGCGAGGACAGCCCCATCCCGAATGTAAGAGGTATCAGAACCGACGTTGTTGAGGCTTTCAAGGCTATCAAGGTGCCGGTCGTACGCTGGCCGGGCGGATGCTTTGCAGATACATATCACTGGATGGACGGTATCGGTCCTAAGGAATCAAGAAAGAAAATCGTAAATACCAACTGGGGCGGAGTTACCGAGGATAACAGCTTCGGCACTCATGAATTCTTGGACTTCTGCGAGCAGGTTGGCTGTGAAGCATACGTATCTGTAAATGTCGGCTCCGGAACAGTTCAGGAAGCACATGACTGGGTAGAGTACATGACATCTTCAAACGACTCTCCCATGACAGAGCTTCGTAAGAAAAACGGCAGGCAGGAACCTTGGAAGGTCAAATTCATAGGAATAGGCAACGAAAACTGGGGCTGCGGCGGAAGCATGACAAAGGAATACTACTCCGATGTTTACAGGCAGTTCCAGCAGTTTATCGGCTGGGGTCCCCAGAAGATAGCCTGCGGTCCGAGCTCCAACGATTCTGACTGGACAGATACCATGATGAAAAAGTGCCACCCCGGCATGATGCAGGGTCTTTCCTTGCACCACTATACCATCCCCACAAACAACTGGCAGCATAAGGGCTCGTCTGTCGATTTCGACGAGAATGAATATTATGATACCATCGCTCATACATGGTTCATGGAGCGTATCCTTCGCGACCAGAAGGCTGTTATGCAGCGCTATGACGATAATAAGAGAATAGGTCTCTGCGTTGACGAATGGGGTATCTGGACTGATGTTATGGAGGGCACCAACCCTGGCTTCCTCTATCAGCAGAACTCAATGAGAGATGCTATACTTGCCGCCATCAATCTGAACCTGTTCAACCTCAACTCTGACAGAGTAAAGATGGCTAACATTGCTCAGATGGTAAACGTTTTGCAGGCAATCGTTCTTACCGAGGGCGAAAAGATGGTTCTTACTCCCACATATCATGTATTCGATATGTTTAAGGAGCATATGGAGGCTACCTTGGTTTACTCCAACATCGAAAACAAGCAGTTGCGCGAAAACGAGTATCTTCCTGCCGTTTCACAGTCTGTCTCCGTTGACGATGAGGGTAAGATGCACATTACTATCTCCAACACTTCTTTGGATGAAGATTTCGATATTGATTGTGTAATTCCGAGGTCGGAATATAAGACCGCTGCTGCAAAGGTTCTTACAGCTAAGTACAACGAATGCAACACCTTTGAGAATCCCAACGCAGTTGCTCCCAAATCCTGCGATTGTGTTAAGCTTGACGGCGAAAAGCTCAGCTTTAAGCTTCCTAAATGCTCTGTAGTGGCGATTGAGCTTTGCTAATGATAGATGGCAAGCCGGTCTGCAAGCGGTGTCTTTTAGCTGATATAGATGTGGACGGTCTTTTCAAAAAGGTCTCCGAGCTTATAGAGCTTATGCCGGAGGATGTTAAAGCATCTGAGGAGCTTTATAATAAAAGGCTGGATATCTGCCGCAGATGCGAAAGCCTGCAAAACGGAATCTGCCGCGAGTGCGGGTGCTTTGTGGAGCTGAGAGCGGCTTCTAAGAAGAATTACTGTCCCAGCGTGTATAAGTACTGGACTTCGGCGGAATTTCAGTGATAATAAAATAGCGGGCAATACTGTTGTCGTCCGCTGTTTGCGTTTGATGTACGAAGTTGCCGAGGGAGATTTTCGTACATTCGCACACTCTGTGTTCTAAATGACTGAAAATGTATGGTTTTGCCGGGTAGAAAAACCGTACATAACGTACATTGAGACTATAAAAGACAGAAAATGTACGAAGTGCCGGATGAAATTTTCGTACATTCGTACACTCAGGTCATAAATTGAAAGCTAATGTATGGTTTTGCCGAGTATAAAAATCGTACATTTCGTACATTTACCCTGATGATGTCGGCAGAAATCAGCTGAAATAGGGTTATTTATAGTAATTATAACTATATATGCAAAATAATGGAAACATATAGGCGGTGGAATATCTATCTGAAACCATTATACTCAGATAATGCTTTTCATCCTGATAAGATGATTAGATACTTATCAAACAAATGTACGATTGTGCGTTTTTTTTAGTAGTAGAATCGTACATAAAAAGTAAAAGTGTACGAAAGTACGAAGTTTTAACCCGGCAACTTCGTACACCAAAACCGTACACCTGACACCAACCCTCGTTTTATTGAAAGGACATACCATGAATCCCTGCTTTAAGAATCTTGACCGCATTGAATTCGTGATGACATACGCCTGCACCGGAAAATGCAAGCACTGCTCCGAGGGCGAGCATACTGCAAGCGGTGGTCATATAGACGGCAAAGCAGCAGTCAGAGCTGTTAAGGAGCTATGCGAAAGCTACAAAATAGATTCGCTGATGACCTTCGGCGGCGAGCCTCTTCTGTTTCCGAATGAGGTCTGCATGATTCATTCTGCCGCACTTAAGGCTGGCATCGCTAAAAGGCAGATTATAACAAACGGCTTTTTCTCGAGGGATCCAGCCGTTATCCGAAGTGTTGCTGAAAGACTTGCAGGGAGCGGGGTCAACAACATTCTTCTGTCGGTGGACGCCTTCCATCAGGAGCATATCCCGTTAGAGCCGGTTACGGAGTTTGCGATTGCTGTGAAGTCTGCTGGAATCCCGATAAAAACCCAGCCCGCATGGCTTGTGAGCAAAAGCGACAATAACAAGTACAATCTGATAACTCGGGACATCCTGAAAAAATTTGAGGATATCGGTATAAATCAATCGTCGGGCAACGTGATTTTTCCGGAGGGCAACGCGCTTAAATATCTTTCGGAGTATTTTGATACTGCGAATCTGCCTGAAAACCCCTACGTCGAAAATCCATATGATATCCATGCGATAAGTATATCACCGGACGGAAGCGTTCTCGGCGGGAATATCAACTGTACAGGAATAATAGACATTATAGAAAACTACACCCCCGAAAGGGAGATAAGCGATATATGACAAACCACACTGAGAAAAAATCAATCTTTATAAGATTTATAGACGGCATTTCCGCAATATTCATCCCCATAGTTAACCTGCTTTCGGCGGCAGGAATTTTAAAGGGCATAATGCTAATCCTCGCCACAACAGGCGTTCTTTCGCAGGATGGCGACACCTACGCGGTTTTAAACGCCATGAGCGACAGCCTGTTTTACTTCCTGCCGATAATTCTGGCGGACTCCTGCGCCAAGAAATTCGGCGCGAACCGCTATACCGCCATGGTCATTGCAGGAGTTCTGCTGTATCCCAAGCTCGTCGCGCTGATGTCGTCAAACGCAGCTTTGAGCTTTATGGGCATCCCCCTGAAATCAACTACTTATTCATCCACGGTCATTCCGACAATAGCGGCGTGCGCCATGCTCGCGGCTGTTGAAAAGCTTCTTACAAAGTATCTCCCTGATGTCATTAAGGGCTTTGCAGTGCCGATTATATCCATATTCACGGTCAGCCTTGTAACCCTTGCTGTATTCGGACCGCTTGGCGCGGTGATTTCTGACGGTCTTGCCGCTGGATACGATTTCGTACACAGCCTTTCACCCATAGCCGCTGGACTTGTATTGGGCGCCACCATTCAGCTGATGGTGCTTGTCGGTGTTCACTGGAGCTTTATCTTAATAGCCATGAACAACATCGCTTTGAACGGTGAGGATACTATTCTTGCTCTTATAGGTCCTGCGATATTTGCTCAGGCTGGTGCAGGTCTTGCAGTTCTGATAAAGACGAAAGGTGAGGGCAGTGCCCTGAAGAAGTTCCGTTCTATAGCTGTAACCGGCATAGTCTCGGCGATTCTTGGAGTTACCGAGCCTGTCATGTACGGCATAAACCTGCCTAAGCGAAAGCCGATGATAGCGGTGTGCATAGGCGGAGGAATAGGCGGAGCGCTGGTTGGGCTTTCAGGTGCAAAGGCAAGGGCGTTTGCCTTTCCGTCGCTGGCTTCGTTCCCGGTGTATTTTGGGGATGGCTTCGGGTTGTTTGCCGCCGCCTGTGGAATTGGCTTTTTGGCTGCGTTCATAGCTTCAATGCTTTTGAAATATGATACCACCGTCCCTGTGGGCGATGTCCCAACAGCCGATAATCCTGCCGCATGATGATATATCAATAGTATACAGAAATCCACCAAGGCACAAAACAGTGCTTTGGGGGGATGCTTTTAGTGATTCAGAACAGCTCATCCAAAAGAAGCCAATACTTTATTTTGTCAGCGCATGGCGCGATTCCAAGCTCATCAAACATGGCGCAGACGTCATAGTCGGGGAAGGTCTTGATTCCGTGCCTGCCCTCAAGATTGTGCTTGAAGCTTCTAAGGCAAATTGCAATATCACGCCATCTGTCACCGATACCCATATCGCCAAGGTCGATTATTCCGGACAGCCTGCCTTCCGAAAAGAACACATTTGGCAGACTTAAATCACCGTGGGAAAGCACCGGGTCTATCTCCGGCTTGGTCTTATTGAGCCAATTGAGCAGTGATTCAAAGCTTGTGAACCCGCCGTCGGCAAGAAGCCATTTGTCAACATCTTCAAAGTCAACCATCCCGCGAAGGACGTTATCTCCGGCACGCCGCAAATCATCATCAAGGCTCTGATGTGTCGGACATCCGGAAATATCAATGCTCCAAAGTAACTTTAAGGTGTCAGCGAGCAGAATTTTTAGTTCGTCCGGGCGTTCAAGATAGTACCTATCGCACCCCATAAGTCCGCTTACTTTGGACATTAGCAGATAGCCCTTTCCGCCTTCCTCAGCATGATATATCACCTTAGGAACGGGAAGCTTTCCGTCAAGCCACTGCATAGCGCAGACCTCGTTGTGGAAAGCCTTGTTTGCCTCGCCGATTTTCAGCACCATATCATCAAGCTTGACAACGGTGCACCCGGATAAGCCTACTTGGTCTATTTCATAATTCTGTCCCTTTATAAGCTCCTTTATTTCGGACGGTATGTAGATTTCTGTATTATCCATTTTTCTTCCTTTCTGTTTTCATATCTTAGCACCCAATATCCTGTCAAAGAAGTATTTCAGCGTATCACAAAACATTCCAGCGTCAAACAGTCTGCATATTTCATCCGCGCTCATCCACTTAAGCTCCATCACCTCGTCGGTGGTGGCTTTGGATAAATCAATCTCGCCTTTATACTCAAACAGCCATGCATCGAGGAAATTGTCACTTCGTTTTTCACATAATACTATCCTGCCGGATGAGTGCGAAAGGTCAACGCCTGTTTCCTCCATAGCTTCCCGCAGGGCACCGTCATGGCTTGTCTCCCCGATTATGCAGGAGCCTCCGACAGTTTCATATTTGCCTGGCCAAGCATATCGGCTGAGAGAGCGGCGGGAGATAAGGTAGTTCCCGCTTCCGTCGGTTATCCAGACGTGCACCACCATGTGATATCTGCCCTCAGGGAGCTTTTCGCCACGAATATGTGTCTGACCGGTAAGGGCGTGGTTCTTGTCATACAAATCCCAGAGCTCGGGCGCAGGAGCTCCGCTCAGCCTGTCCAGTGTATACCATATATCAATCTCGGAGCGCTCCGGCTCTTCAAAAATGCTCTCAAACTTTTTGGCAAGGTTGTCATCAACATAATAAGCCGATGTCCTGTTTTCGATGACCGCCTGATTGCGCTTTGCAATGTTGTCCATCCATGTATCGTGGGATACATCAATATAGTGAAATTCGCACTGTATCCCGCGGGATGAGTAATACTCGCGCGCGTAATCACGCTCCTCCCTAAGCCAGAAGCCCCAGTCGAGGAGTACGTTTATTCCGTTTTCCAGAATCTCCAATGACTTTTCAAACAGATAGTTCTGAACGCTCTCCACAACTTCGTCATGCTTTTCGCCGATATGCTGACCGAAGATGGCAAGGGTTATCTCATCCGTCGAAAGAAGTACGGCTTTTTTGGCTTTAGCAAGCATATGCGAGTAGGTCGTTTTTCCTGCGGCGATTTTTCCGCAGATAAGATATACGGTTCCTGTCATTTGTATAACACGCCTTTCGTCAAATTTTCAGAAAAAATCAAAGCCTCCGAACGGTTTTATTCGGAGGCAGATAAGGTAACTATAGCTTATTCGTCGATAACGATGGAATCGTTGGGGTTATCCGGAATGAGCAGCGCCGTAATAATGTAAATTACTACGCCTGTTCCGAAGCTTCCGAGCGAAACCAGCGCCCATATCAGCCTTATAATTGTCGAATCGATGTTAAAGTACTCGGCAATGCCGCCGCACACGCCGCATATTTTTCTGTCAAAACGAGATTTATATAATTTCTTTCCAGTTGACATATATGATCACACTGCCTTTCAACTATGCCACAAATTCCATAACAGAGCCTAAGCTCAACCGACGGCGATTGATTTGCTGATAATGTTAGTGTATTATCCACCAACGTATTATATAATATACCATTTCGCTCAAAAATGCAATAGGGAATTAAAAAATTAAGGATTTCTTAAGAATGATTTTAATACTAATTATCTTCTAAAGTGAAGCTGAAAAATCAGGCACAAAACCGCTATACGGTGGGTTTTGTGCCTGATTTTGTAGGTAGAATAAGCATAAAAGATTGCAATTAACGAAAAACTGAGGTATTGTCAGTATGCGGCTTGCATAAAGAAATGCAGTATGCTGACAACACCCTGATTTATAAACTGCGATATTTCTTGATTATTGCTGTTTGAAATCTTCTGCTGGAGCGTCCTCGTTCCAGACTTCTTTGGCAAGGCGGAACACTGCCAACGCCTTTGACCATCCGCAGTAGAATGCCGCGTGAGTGACGATTTCGGCTATTTCCGTTTTGGTAATGCCGTTTTTCTTGGCTTCCTGCAAATGGTAGGTCAACGACGAATCTGTCAGACCCTGCGCCATCAGCGTTACAACCGTCACAAGGCTTCTGTCGCGAAGGGAAAGCTTATCCGCGCGCGACCACACCTCACCGAAAAGTATATCGTCGTTAAGCTCTGCAAATTTCGGAGCAAATTTTCAAAGCTGATTTCTTCCTGCTGTTTGTTTTACTGCCATAGCTAATACCTCACTATTTCAAGTATTCCTTATAGAACGCTTCCACTTTATCAAACGGTATCACGCTCTTATTGTCATACAAATCGGTATGCACCGCTCCGGGGATGATAAGCAGTTCCTTATTGTCGCCGGTCAGTTTTGCAAAAGCGTCGCGGCTGAAATAGCAGGAGTGTGCCTTTTCGCCGTGCATGATAAGAACAGCTGAGCGAATTTCATCGCTGTACTGCAAAATCGGCATATTGATAAACGACAGCGCCGAGGTGACGTTCCAGCCGTCGTTGGAATTCAGACTGCGTTCAGTATAACCGCGCTTGGTCTTGTAGTAATCATAATAATCCTTGACAAAGAACGGTGCATCCTCAGGCAGGGGATCGACTACGCCGCCTGCTCTTTTGTATGAGCGGCTTCTGTAGTCCTCGGTGCGCTGAGCGTTGAGGGCTTTTTTCATTTCATACCTTGCATCTGCGCTGTCCGCCTCGTCAAAGTAGCCCTTTGCGTTGACTCTTGTCATGTCGTACATGGTGGAAGCGACTGTTGCTTTGATGCGGGTATCCATCGCCGCCGCATTCAGTGCCATACCACCGAAGCCGCAGATGCCAAGAATACCGATTTTTTCGCGGTCTATAAAGTCCTGAACGGACAGATAATCCACCGCCGCAGAGAAATCCTCAGTGTTGATGTCGGGTGATGCCACATTGCGAACTTCGCCGCCGCTCTCGCCGATAAAGGATGGGTCGAACGCAAGCGCTGCGAAGCCTCGGCTTGCAAGCTCTTCTGCATAAAGACCTGCCGCCTGCTCCTTGACCGCCCCGAAAGGACCTGCGACTGCAACCGCCGCCAGCTTGCCCTGATAGCTTTTGGGAAGATACAGGTCGCCAGCCAGAGCAATGCCATAGCGGTTATTGAACTGCACCTTAGTCCTTGCAACCGTATCTCTTAATTCAAAAGAATATCCGTTATATTTTGCTTTCATCGCTTCTTCTCCTTTTATTTATACGTTTTTACCCAGCTTATAAGCTTCTTTTAAGCTCTTGTGTCCCGCTATGTCGCCTGCGTCGTTAACACCGCCGGCAAAGATTACGCCGGAAAGCTTCGCTCTCGGAAAGCAGTCGACCCAGCCCTGTACCGCTTTCTGAGCACCCTCGACGGTATTTTCCTCATCCTCTGCGGCAGCTGCGAGCAAATAGATGTCGGTGAACCTGTAATCGCTGTCATATAGTGGATTTGCGCGGTCGAGCATGGTTTTCAGCTGTCCGCTGACGCTGTAATAATAAATGGGCGTTGCAAAAACAAGTACATCTGCGTTTTTCATCTTTTCGGCGATTTCAACTGCGTCATCATTGATAACGCATCTGCCAAGCTTAAGACAAGCGACACATCCGCGGCAGAAGCTGATGTGCTTATCGCGCAGGGAAACGATTTCGACTTCGTTGCCTGATTCTGCTGCACCCTTTTCAAATTCTTTTGCAAGAGCTTCCGAGTTACTGTCCTTGCGGAGGCTTGATGAGATGATCAATACCTTTTTGTTCATAGTATACCCCTTTCGAAATAACATTCTATTATGTTTTACACTTCAATTATATATTTGATGTTTACAAATAGCAAATACTTATAGCGAATACTTAGATATGCTTGACAAGCATATCTAAAAAATGATATACTACCGGCAAATGGAGGTAATGTTTATGGAACTTCGCGTTTTAGAATATTTTTTAGCGGTCGCCCGCGAGCATAGTATTTCGGCGGCGGCCGAATTTCTGCATTTGACTCAGCCGACGCTTTCCCGCCAGCTAAAGGACTTGGAGGACGAATTCGGCAAACAGCTTTTTATCCGCGGCAATCGTAAGGTGACTCTTACTGAGGATGGCGTGTACTTCCGTAAAAAAGCTGAGGAAATAGTAACGCTTGCCCAACGCACCGAGGCGGAAATGAAAAACACCGACCAAACGATAGCTGGTGATATCTATATCGGCGCAGGCGAAACGGATGCAGTGCATAATCTTATAAGAGTGGCACATCAATTGCAAAAGGAGTTTGGCGGCATCCATTTTCATATCACCAGCGGGGATACAGCCGATTTGACTGACCGTCTTGACAAGGGATTGTTTGATTTCTGTCTGCTATTGGGAGAAATCGACCAATCGAAATATGAATACCTTTCACTGCCGTATACTGATACGTGGGGAATCCTCATGCACAAGGATTCACCGCTTGCAGAAAAGAAAGCCATTCAAGCCCGGGATTTATGGAACAAGCCGCTGATCATATCGAGGCAAATTCTTAATGTTCCGAAGTTTATGAGATGGTTTGAAAAGCCTGCCTCCGAGCTGAATATCGTGGCAACATATAATCTCGCATTCAACGCTTCAATAATGGCGCGTGAGCATATGGGTTATGTTCTTACGCTTGATAAGCTTATTAATACTGAAGGCACCGACCTGTGCTTCCGTCCGCTGTCTCCAAAACAAACAATTGGCATGGTGTTGGTATGGAAGAAATATCAGCCAAAATCAAAGGCGGCAGAGAAGTTTATAGAAACGCTTAGCGGCTTTTGCGGATAGGTCATGGATGAAATATCACGCACGGAGGATAAGCTGTTATGTACTGACTGCCTGAAAGTTTTTACGCCATATTTTAATCCAATGATTAAAATGCTGTATCTGCTGCTTATAGAGTTATAGTTTTTCTTCGGTGGATGTCAATAATAAAGTGCACAATTTATGCACATTAAAAAAACAGTCATCATAAAAAACGCATATTTTGCGATTGACTTTGTTATATAAATTTATATAATTAATTTATCAAGTAAATTTGATATTAAAATTTTCAATAAAAATGGAGGCAGCTTTAATGAAAACGATCAGAAGGATACTTTCGTTATTGTGCGCGGCAGGCATACTTATAACTGCCGGCTGTTCAAATGCTGAAACCGGAGACGGCAAAAGCACCAAGAACGATTCTGACAATATAAACAACATTACCGAGGAGATAATTATGGACAGTTTAAACAACGGCATTGTAATTGACAGCACAAGCGAAAATGGGTATAAGGCGGAATATAATGCCAACCCGCTCTCGCCGAGTATTATGTGTGCAGACCCTACCGCAGTTGAATACAATGGAAGGCTGTATGTTTACGGTACTAACGACCAGCAGCAGGCGGAGGAAGGAACAAAAAATGACTATGCCCATATTAAGTCTCTTGTGGTGTTCTCTACTGACGATATGGTCAACTGGATATATCACGGCAGAATAAATGTTGGGGAGATTGCTCCGTGGATATATAACTCATGGGCTCCTTCAATAGCTGCCCGCGTGGAGGATGATGGGCTTACCCATTTCTATCTGTACTTCTCAAACGGCGGTGCAGGCGTCGGAGTAATTACCTCTACAGACCCTGTAGGACCTTGGAGCGACCCGCTCGGCGAGCCGTTGGTATATCAGAATATGCCCGGTCTTGAAAACTGTCCTGCTCCTTTTGACCCGGGAGTATGCATAGATGACAATGGTGTTGGATGGCTTGCCTTCGGCGGTGGAGTTGATGCCGATTCCGGAAAAATACATTCCAATGTTCCGAAGGTGGCAAGGCTGGGGGAGGATATGCTTTCCTTCGACAGCGAATTCGTTTCGATAGATGCTCCATATTTCTTCGAGGCAAGCGAGCTTAACTATATTGACGGAACATACTACTATACCTACTGCAACGACTGGCAGAAGCGCGGCGACGGCTGGGACTATGAAGGAATTCCGACCCCGCCGGCGGCAAGCATGGCATATCTCACCACTAAAACGCCTCTTGATGCTGACAGCTGGGAGTATAGGGGAGCATATTTCTACAACGCCGGTGAAAACGCTGACGGTAACTCAGGTCTCCGCTGGGCAAACAATCACACACATTTCTGCGAGTTTGAAGGCGTCAATTACATCATCCATCATACTCTTCTTTTGGAAGAGCTGATGGGCGGCACAGGCGGATACCGCAGCATAATGGTGGATTATCTTCCGATGGATTCAGAAACCGGCGAGATTCCTATAACCGCAGCGTCACAAAAGGGAGTATCGCAAATAAAGCTTGTTGACCCATATGCTGACAACAGCGGTGCTTTGATGTTCACATCCGCGGATATAGGCTATGAAAAGGTGACGAATCCTGCCGCAAAAAGCACTGAAGACGGCGCATGGGTATATGTAAAGGGAGTTGATTTCGGCTACGGAGCTTCCGAGCTTATTGCCGAAGTAAAGGGCAAGGGCCGAATAGAAGTCCGCCTTGACGATATTTCCTCAGAAGCTGTCGCCTTTATAGAATTCGACTGCTCCGAATATACAAAGATTCGCTCAAAGGATTTCGCACAGTTTGACGGAAGAAATCACAATCTGTATTTCGTCTTTTCAGACGCCAATATAGAGCTTAGATCGTGGAGGTTCACGAAGGGTGAAGAGCAGCTGCGCTCTGAGGAAGAGATTTCTACGACTGAAATCCCTTATACAACACTGATTTTCACCGCACAGGTAGAAAATCCCGCATCGGGAACGTCTGCAGTTTTTGATGTGACAAAAAACGGAGATTACTCCATAACAACATCTTCGTTTGCCGAAGAAAGCGAAGTGCTGAACCTCGGCTTTATCAATACTGACGCAGACGCTGCTTATAAAGTGCTTGTAAAATCATTAAGCCTTGAAACCAAAGACGGTATGGTTGAGATACCTGTAAATGTTTCGCTCGACCCTGCAAGCGAATCTGGAAACGGTCTTGCAAACGGCTGGAACGGCAAAAAAATCGGCTCGCTTATTTACGGCTCGGAGGATATCGGACTTTTCGCGGCAGAAACCGAAATAGAATGGATAGGATATCGGTTCGCGCTTATGGTTGATGGCAATGAGGTTCCGTTCACATCTATAACCTATAATGTTACAGTCAGCGGGCTTGATTTCGGTGAATGATAGAACATTAACGGCAGTTTGAGCCTTGAGAATTGTATGAAATAATAAAGGGGAGGAAAGCCATGAAACGACTGCTTTGCTTAGCTATTACCGTGCTAATGGCTGTATCAACATTTTCAGCCTGCAATGAACCAAATGAGCCATCAGTAATTCCTGATTATGCTAAAATACAAATTCCGGAAGGAGAGGATACGATGCTTGACGCTGATATCATCAAATCAACAATAGCTTCAACCGACGACGGAAACGGCAATTACACAAATCCGGTTATTTTCGCCGATGTTCCGGATATCGACTTTATTCGTGTTGATGATGCATATTATATGGTGTCAACAACAATGCACCTGTCCCCGGGATGTCCCATAATGAAATCCTACGACCTTGTGAACTGGGAAATAGTAAACTATGTTTATAACATTTTGGATGATGCCGATAATTTAGCGTTAAGAAACGGTGAGAACAACTACGGCAAAGGTCAGTGGGCGGCTTCTATTCGATATAACGACGGCATATACTACGTCGGATTCCTTTCCTATGCCACCGGTAAGACGTATATTTACTACACAAAGGATATCGAAAAAGGAAAGTGGAGCAGATACGAATTTGACGAGGGCTTCCACGATATGAGCATTTTGTTTGATGACGACGGCAAGGTGTATATCATCTACGGCGGAGGTCAGATATGGTGTATCGAATTGGAAAAGGATCTGAGTGCAGTCAAGCCGGAAACCAAAAGAAAAATAATAGACGATGCCGGTCTTGTTCCGGGATGCCTTGCCGAGGGTGCTCATGCATATAAGCTCAATGGATATTACTATATCTTTATTATCACATGGCCATCCGGCGGCAGAAGAACTCAGCTGTGCTATAGAAGCAAATCGCTCGACGGAGATTGGGAAATGAAGGTGGTTCTTGACGACAACCTTGATTTCAGAAACGACGGTGTTGCTCAGGGAGGTATTATTGATGATGCCGACGGAAACTGGCACTGTCTTTTGTTCCAGGATCATGGAGCGGTAGGAAGAGTTCCGGTATTGATGCCTATGACGTGGGAGGATGACTGGCCGGTAGTCGGAGTTGACGGAAAGGCTCCCAAAACTGCCGAGATCCCGTTTGAAGGAATAGGCAAAAAGAGTATTGTAACAAGCGACGAATTTATAAATTCTCAGATTGTAAGACCGTATCATAACTTTGCAGAAAGTCTTGAAGAAGCCGGCGAGAACGACTATAACGGCTCTAACCTTCTGCCCGAGTGGCAGTGGAACCATAATCCAGATAACCGCCTTTGGTCGCTGACAGAAAAGGAAGGATATCTCAGACTGAAAACCGGTGCAATCTGCAGTTCCGTTACCGAAGCACGAAACACACTTACTCAGCGAACCTTCGGCCCTGAGTGTTCCGCATACATCAAGCTTGACACTTCAAATATGAAGGAAGGCGATACAGCCGGCCTTTCAGCATTTGCCGAAAGATACGGATATGTCGGAGTAAAAATTGAGGACGGCAAAAGGTATATTGTAATGGCAAGGTATGACGATAACGACAGCGTTGAGAAGGAATTTGAAAAGGAACGCATAGAGCTTGCCGAAAGTGAAGTATTTCTGCGGGTCGACTGCGATTATAACAATGCGGCTGACAGGGCGTATTTCTATTACAGTCTCGACGGCGAAAGCTGGACGAAAATTGGTGATGCTTTGCAGATGAACTACTACGGTCTGCATTTCATGGGATATCGATACGCTATATTTAACTATGCAACTGAACAGTCCGGCGGTTATGTAGATGTCGACTTCTTCAGGGTAGGAAATGATATAATAAGATAGTGCACGTATAGTTATCAGCAAAAGAACATAAAAGCGGGCGCGGAAGTTTTCTGTGCCTGCTTGTTGTATATTTATGATGAGTGATTTGTTGGAATCATATATTATCTTTAACAAATCATATTTTATCCTTAACAAATTGTATTATATTGGTTGATTTTTTGTTATTATTATTGTATTATATAAAAAATAAGAAGGCGCATTTAATCAGCATGAAAGCACTTTAAATGAATCAGGAGGTTGTGTATGAGATTTGTAAACGACAACGGAGCATTGGTGTGCTATAACAACGGCGAAATGCTCAGAATCGAAGCTTGGGGCAAGGACTCACTTCGAGTAAGAAGCACTATGCTCGGAAAATTTACCGGGAACGATTGGGCACTGACAGAGAAGCCTGCGAAGACTGAACCATCGGTCAAGGTAGAACTCGTTGACCACTGGGTCGGAAACGGCGACATCGATAAGCGTGAAATGGCAACGATAACTAACGGCAGAATCAAGGCTGTTGTAAATTTTGTCGGCATAATTTCATTCTATAAGGATGATAAGCTTGTCCTGCGGGAGTATTTCCGTATGTACGACGGAACGATATCAAGAGGAAGCCGTTGTCTGAAGGTAGTCAACCGCGAGTGGAAGGGAATTATCGGCGGAACAGAGTATTCGCTGAACGTCAAATTCGACCCAACCCCCGGCGAAAAAATCTTCGGTATGGGGCAGTATCAGCACAACTGCCTCGACCTTAAGGGCTGCGTTTTAGAGCTTGCCCAGCGCAATTCCCAGATATCAGTGCCGTTTGCGGTATCGTCCTTGGGCTATGGCTTCCTGTGGAACAATCCCGCCGTCGGACGCGTCACATTCGGCAACAACTACACCGAGTGGATAGCACGCTCCACTCGCGAGATGGACTATTATATAACTGTCGCCGACACTCCCAAGGCAATCCTTGAAAACTATACTTCGGCAACCGGTCATGCGGATATGTTCCCGGAAGACCTTATGGGTCTGTGGCAGTGCAAATTAAGATACAGAACGCAGGACGAGGTGCTTTCTGTCGCACGGCAGTATCAGAAGGAAGGCATAAAAATCGATCAAATCGTAATCGATTTCTTCCACTGGACTGTTCAGGGCGACTGGAAGTTTGACCGAAAGTATTGGCCTGACCCCAAGGCTATGGTAGACGAGCTTCACAGCATGGGCATCAAGGTAATAGTTTCGGTATGGCCGTCGGTCGACAGAAAGAGCGAGAATTTCTACCCGATGATGGAAAAGGGACTTCTTATCAGAACCGAGCGCGGAGCCGCCCAGACCTATGACTATCAGGGCGACTGCGTGGAAATCGACCCATTCAACCCTGAAACACGCAAATACGTCTGGGAGGTCTGCAAGAGGAATTACTACGACTTCGGCATAGACGCTTTCTGGCTGGATAATTCTGAACCCGACTACGGCGTATATGATTTCGAGAATTACAGATACTGCAACGGTCCTGCGCTTGAGGTCAGCAATATGTACCCGCAGATGTACAGCCGCACCTTCTATGACGAGATGGTTAAGGAAGGCAAGCCTGTTGTAAATCTTTTAAGATGTGCATGGGCAGGCTCCCAGAAATACGGCAACGTTATCTGGTCGGGTGATGTTCCCTCAACCTTCGAGGCGTTTGAGGATCAGCTTCAGTGCGGCTTGAATATGGGTCTTGCGGGTATACCGTGGTGGACTACGGACATCGGCGGCTTCATGACGGATGATGTCAACGACCCCGATTTCAGACAGTTGCTTATAAGGTGGTATCAGTTTGCGGTGTACTCGGCGGTGCTTCGTATGCACGGCGACAGAGGGCCTTATAATATTCCAGCGCTCGATGACAGAGACTGGGGCGGGGGATATCTCCATACCGGTCAGCCCAACGAGCTTTGGAGCTACGGCGAGGACAACTATAAAATCATGCGGCACTACTACGACATCCGCATAGGTATGCACGATTACATTAAGAAGCTGTATGAGGAGGCTCACACAAACGGCTCTCCGCTCATTCGTACCATGTTCTATGAGTTTCCGGATGACCCGAAGTGCTGGGAGCTTAAGGACCAGTATATGTTCGGCGACAAATATCTTGTAGCCCCGATACTCCATCTCAATCAGTTTGAGCGCGAGGTTTATCTTCCTGCGGGAAGCTGGACGCTTACATCAACAGGCGAAAAGTTCAGCGGCAATCAGACGGTAAAAGTCGCCGCTCCGATTGAATATACTCCTGTTTTTGAGAGGGATTGAGTAGGAATTGTCCCGTTGAAATCATAAAGAATAATCGGCGCAAATCCATTTTCAGTGGGTTTGCGCCGATTTTTAGATTATGTGTGATGAGTACAGTTCTACACCCGGTTGAGCCTTTCAACCAAAACTCAAATACAAAGTTATTGTTTTGCCGGAAATAATGCCGTATAATAAAAGCGTAGCTACAAATAAACTTTGAAAGGATGAATTATATGAGCATTAATTTAGGCGAAAAGCTGAAAAGCCTGCGAAAAGAGAAGAACATATCTCAGGAAAAGTTGGCACAGTATCTGAATGTATCGTTTCAGGCGGTGAGCAAGTGGGAAAATTCAAACACCTACCCAGACATCTCGCTTCTGCCGGAGATAGCCCGATTCTTCGGGATTACTGTTGATGAGCTTTTGCAGGTCGAGCAGATCGACGAGCAGAAGCTCTATGAAGACTACGAGCATAGAGCCGCCGAGCTTTTCCGCTGCGGAAGATATGAAGATTCGCTGTCCCTCTGGCAGGAAGCGTATCACAGGATGCCGAACAATGTGGAGGTCAAGGAAATGCTGATGTCGAGCTACTTTGACGCCGATAAGGTTAAGTATCAAAAGGAAATCGTTGAGCTCGGCACGGAAATCTATCACAGCGACTGCGGGGCATACTACAAGGGTCAGGCGATATCTCAGCTCGCCCGCACCTACTTTGAAAACGGCAACAAGGAAATGGCGCAAAAATGGGCTTGCAAGGCGTATCAGCTTATGCACTCGCGGGAGATGCTTTTCATGGAAATCACCGACAACGGCGAGGAAATGCTGTCAGATTTCAGATTTGCAAACTATTGGTATCTGCACAATCTGTTCTATATGGCGACAAGGCTTGCAGGATGTGAGAGCGTACCCGGCGGAACTGCATATGTTCAATCGGTCAATAAATCCATAGCGTCGCTTTACGAGCTTATTTTCCGCAATGATGATATGCCTTTCGAGGATCTGCGCAGCTTTTGCATACTTCACGAGCTGATAGCTGAGGATGAGACATCACTTGGTAGGGACGAGGGTGTTATCAGACACCACCTGACCCGTGCGCTGGAGTGCGCAGTGAAGTCCGCAGACGTAAAGGAACACGAGCTCAGCCACCCGTTGGTTATGGGCTGGCACGTCGATGATGCGCCAGCAGATAACAAGCAGGTTTTGAATATGCTGAAAAGAGAGCTTTCACAGGATTGCTACAGCGAATACAGCTCGGCGGATTGGTTTGCAGATATTGTAAGCAGATTGGAACGGAAGCTAAGCTAAAATCCAAAGTGTACAGTCGTAAATCATGACTTATGCATAGGCGTTGTTATAACGTAGCTGAGGCGGGCAAGAAAAAACATCCTTGCTCGCCTCAGTCTATTAATAAAACGCCAAGTGCATTGAAACCCTATATTGGTTTGAGTTAAAACTTTGGTGCCGTGATATGCTTTTATGTCATCTGCTTTTTTCACGCATAAAACAAGCGCCGGTAAAGAATAAAAGCTGACCAACGGTGTTTACGCCCTCAGCTATCCAGTTCATCGAAGCCTGAGTAAAATCTCTGCTTGAAAGATATCCCATTCCTAGTGTAAATACAAAGGAGATGATGAAAAGCACTGAGGACAATACACATTTGCGGCGTTTAGCTTCTATGCAAAGGCAGATGTCCATAGCGGCTACGCCGAAGACCATCAGAAAAACAAACGGCATAGAGCTTACAAATACAGGAGGAACCGCTGCGTATATAGTGCCTTTTCCCTGCTTGTGGCAGAGCAAAGCTATCATTCCCAAACCGGCAAGTACAAAGCCGGTTGTCTGCATGGGAAAGAAGCACTTATTCAGTGCCACAAAATCGCATATTTCGAGGGCGTATAAAAGCTTCCATGTTGCCTTGAACAGTCCGGCAACAAATACCGTTATAGTTCCTGCGGAGAAGAGCGCGAAAGCACCCTTGCTCATAACACCGTACAAAGTCCTTTGCAGTATAATTGCACTGGCTAAAAACAGCGCCACAGGTATATAGTCTACCAAAGCCATTGCAACGCTCATATTTTTATGTCCCCTTTCTGTTTCAGTCCTTATATTTTCCTATGTGATAAAGCGGAATGAGGGGGATGATTATAGGAGTGTGATCTGCATAGGCACGGTATTCAGCGATGCTTCCATAGCGCTTTTCCTGACGTTTGTCAAGTCTTTGCGCGCCGTTGAACATTATAAACACTATAAGGATATAGCCCAATACTGCAGTTATCCACTGACCCGCTCCGCGAAGAGCATTCAAGGAGCCGACGAATACACCGGTCCAAAAAATAATTTCGCCGAGATAGTTTGGACATCGTACCATTTTAAATAGACCCTTAGTAGCAACCATATTTGGGTTGATAGCTTTCTGTGCAGATTTCTGACTGTCCGAGACGGCTTCAATGATAACTCCCAGCGCGCTTATAATTACGCCTATAAGCGGCAGTGTTATTTCACCGCCAAGACCGTTGTAGCCGCGGAAGAAAACGGGGCAGGTCTGAGCTATGTAAAGCACAGTTACGCTTATCCATATTGCGAGCTTTACGAATATGGGCATCGGCTTTTCGCCGTCCTTGGTAGCTTCTTTTAAAACCTTGCGGTAGCTTAGATTTTTGACTTCTCTTGCGATGAGGAATCCCGAAAGCCTTGCGCCGTAAATTACAAAAAGTATGCACTGCAAAACGGTTACAAAATTCCAATCATATCCATTTGCTGCTAGAACCGCAAAATATGCGATTCCAAGACCTGCAACTGAAAGTCCGTAGCCGACTGAAAGGAAATATACATATTTATAAAAGCCGATAGCGCATAATGCTGCGCTTACTATTGCGAAAATCCACATGAAGTTCCATGCCATAATAAAAAGTCATCCTTTCCTTTACTTTTTGAAGCTGTTAAAAATGTATTTCTTGAAGCTTGAATCTCCGACTTTAGTGCTTCCAACCATTTCTTCAGTAAGGGTCCACTTGGAGAATTTCAGAATTGCTTGCTTGCCGTTTTTCTTGTTCTTTGGCAGACTTCCCAGAACATCAAACAGCCAAGCCGGGGCGCGCTTTATAACAGGAGTTTTTCCGGCAGCCTCAAAGCACATATTCGCTATCTCCTCGTACGACCAGGTTTCCTTTCCGCCAACGTCGTAGGTTCTGTTGTCATCCAGCATATGCTCAACTATGAATTCGGCAAAATCTGGGGTGTCAACAACGTTTGCATGAACCGGCTTCTTGCCTAAAAGCGTGACTTTTCCGCTTTCGATCATTGGGCGGAATACTTTCACTATGTCATAGAAATATCCGGTTGGGCGATGGATTACATAAGTTATGCCGCTTTTTTTAAGTTCCTCTTCAAACAAGTATTTTGCATGAAGCATGGGAACATCCGGTGCTTTGTCGGCCTTTATTACCGAAATATAAACAAAATGTTTTACTCCAGCTGCTTTTGCTTCATTCAGTAAGTTCAAGTTGCCGTTATAGTCGATATCATAGTTTGTAAGCTCCGCACTGGTTTTTGTCAGACCGACCGTGGTTATAACCGCATCCGCGCCGTCGCAGATGCCTTTAAGAGCGCTTTTGTCGGTGACATCCAGTCTTCGGAATTCAAACGATTTTTTATCAACGCCCTGAATGTTTCCTTCAATCATATCCGCCGCAACAACATTATGCCCGGCTTTAAGTAAAGATTTTAATATTTCCGAACCGAGCTTTCCATAAGCTCCTGCAAGTACTACTTTCATAATGATTTTCCTTTCATCATTCAATATTTACCGGCATAATAGCCGTTTCAAACATTTTTGTTGCTCCGTTTTTCCCTAAAAGCTTTTCAAGAGTGGCACTGGACGGATTGCCTTTTTCAATCATCCTGCGCTGGAACGCCTTAAGATTGTCATAGTGCTTTTCGGCGTCATTGCATGGCTTGGCTGAGGAAAGATATCTTCTGATGCATTTCAACGCCATATCGTCAAGTACATCCTTTTTCACGCCTTTACCGCCTTTAATAAGGGAATATGGGGTGCGGTGGGAAATATACCATGCCTCAGCTTCGCTGTAATCAGGGATATTAGCAAATTCAGCTCTTTGAGATTCACTGCAATCGATTTTGCAGCCGTATCCCGTTAAATCGTAGTATTCAATATAGCAAAGGTTTTTCTTTGCCATGCTCATCCCATCTATGAGCAAAAAGGGAAGAGCTGTTCTTGCACGCGGTGTGAAAACGATGGTTGTGAGCTTCATCAGCCCCAGCATGGCGCTTGTTTCCATGATAAATAAATTTCCAAGGCCATCCACCTTGAACTGGCTTGTATTAAAGCGCATTATCGGAACGGCGGCAGGGTATTTCATGCTTTTGTATTCCGCGATATCGGCGGGTATGAGCCTGTATTTTTTCGCTGTCAAAGCCTTAACAGCCTCACTTAGCTCCGTCATTTTTGCTTTTCCTTTGACCGCTTATCGTTTATAATGTCCATGTGTTCGGCGGTGATAGTTGTAACTCCGTTTTCCTTCGCCCATGCAACGCAGCCCTTAAGTGCAGTAGGAAGGAATATCCTCGGCACTTTTACAAGCTTTGCACAGGCTTCGTCGGTGAACTTAATATCAGGGTCGATTCTGTCGGCGGCGTATCTTACCGAGGCGACATTAGTTTCACGGACTGGGAGAAGCTCAGGAATTGGCTTGCGGTGCTTGGTATACCAGAAGTTTTTGGAGTCGCGGTAGCCGTAATCGACCGGAACAGGCGGAAAGTCCTTTGCACGGACGCCATTTACTATTGCATTGTAATACTTTTCCTTCATTAGAATCTTTTCGACCTTCAAAATGAAGTGAGCGCCGAATTTGGATGTTATGCCGTTGAAATCGTGGTATGGTCCTTCGTAGCCGTCGAGCTGACCGGGCTTGTCATTCTGGGCGTTGTCCAATGTGTCCACCCATGTACATTCAAACACCTGAAAGCAGTCTGAAATTACTTTGGGATATTCGCCGTTAGGGTCGGACGCCTTTCTAAGACCATCTTCAATATTAAAAATGCAGTCCTTCATCTTCTCCTCAGGAGTGTCGCCGGGAAAGCCCATACGAACCGCTTCCTTGAAAAGCCTGCGGTCATCGTTAATAAAATTCAGCGTGCATTTTTTGCGCTTCAAAATATTCTGAGCCGTATTGGAAGAGTTTCGGCAGCATAGAAGCATAGCGTAATAGTCCTTTCCCGCAATATAGTAGGGCTGAACAAGTGAATATGGACCGAAGCTGGTTTTGCCATCATCAGTTAGGGTGCCTATCATAACGGTCGGCATCGGGAAGAAAGCCGAGGTCTGATAGAAATTGTCTACGATTCGTAGGTCTTTAAAGCTGCTCATGGTTGTTTCTCCTTATATTTATAATAATTCCGCAAACCTGCGGATTGTTAACTCGTTCATATCTTGCTGAAGAGTGGCGGCTATTATTGCCTCAGCTATTATCGGCGAGGATTCACAGAGCCTTTCACATCCTGTGCTTTTTGCGAGTAAATCCAAAAGCTTGCTTATCTGAGCTCTCAGTTGCATATGGTGATCCAAGATGATTCCGTGCGAGCCGACAGTTTCAGAATACTGTTTCCAGACGTTTTTATATACACTCTCGAATTTCTGTATTTCAAGATAAATACTAACTGCGCCGTCGGCATAGTTTTTGCTCGAATTTACCATCTCGGTCATTCTGCTGACTGCATTCAGCCAGTCCTTCAGGATTATGTTGGCAACCAAATCATCCTTGCTCTTGAAATAATTGTAAATGGTTCCCACTGCGGTTTTGCATTCTCTTGCTATTCGTCTGATAGACATAGCGTTGTAGCCGTCGGTTTTGAGTATTATTTCTGCACAGCGCATAATATCGCCGCGGATATTTTCGATGATTTTAGGAATATCAATCACTTCCTTTTATGAACATATAGCTTTAATGTTCATTTAAAGTATAGCAAATGAAAATATGTTTGTCAATCTGTTTGCTAACATATATCATATTTTTGATTATTTTTATGCAGTATCAACAATTATTAAGGCTGAAACTATAGAAACTAATGGAACAAAAGGGCTTATACTAATTCCACTTGATTATAACAAGCATAAAAATGCTGAAAACTGTTTAGCTTTGCATATCCGTCATAATTCAGCCTTTGTGCCCATATAAATTAGTATAATTCAAATAGGAGTGAGCTTATGACGGAAATAACGAGGACAGAAGAGCGCCCTGTCATCCTGGGAGAGTACATTATCGAGCATAAGGCGACCGTAAGACAGACCGCGCGCGAGTTCGGAATAAGCAAATCAACGGTACATATGGTTGTAACAAATTAGAACGGTTGAGGATGGTTTTGGAGGTAGGGAAGAGCAGCTGATTGGATTGTTGCACAAATCGATTATAATGATAACATAGGCTACAGCAGAACCGCTAAAACCGATTCTACTGCAGCCTATTATATTATGGTCTATGAGGTTATCTTATTATTGTTCGGTATATCACTATTTTACGGTAACGCTGACTGGAGTGTATTTTGCGAGGGCTTCCCAAAGCTCACCTTTATAATCGCTTCTGATAACTCTTACCAAATAGGTTTTTCCGCTTTCAAGCTTTCCGCTCTCTCCTAAGCTGCTTATTGTTGCGGAGGTATCTGTGAAAGTACCGCACTTAACAAAGCTGCCCATTCCTTCTTTGGCGATATAAACAATGTAACCCGGGGCGCCGGTTTCGTTCCACGAAAGCTCGATTGTTCCTGCGTTTTCGCTGGCTGCCGACTTGATGACCGGCACGCTGTTTATGGGATAGGTCTTTGTGGTGGGCTTGGTTTCTTTTACGCTGGTGGTATTTTCGGATGAGTTGCTTGTAAGACCTTCTGGCAAGTCTACAATGTCAACTCCTGAGCTTAATGCTAATGTAACTATTGCATTGTTGCCTTCATTTCCCCAGAATGCCATATAGCTGAGTGATTCAAGGTGGTCAGGTAAATAAATCTCTCTGAGTGCCTTCTGGAATCCGAAAGCTGCATAGCCTATGTGCTTAACCTTTGAGCCTTCTTCAAATTTCACAGAAGTCAATGAATAAACATCATCGAAAATAAGCTCAGATTTATTGATTTTATATCTTATCGTTTTACTTTCTTCATCAACAGATGTTATTTCAATCGCATCATAGATAGAGCCATAAATAGTCATAAAGTTTCCACCCAAATGACCGTTCACATAATGCCAATCTTTTTTACGTGTTTTTTCGTCTATGGACATATCGGTATTGTAAAATGCATAGTTACCGATTGTTTCAACGCTCGCAGGAATGGTTATCGATTTTAACGAGCGGCAGTCGCGGAAAGCGCCGTATCCGATTTCTTTTAACTGCGATTTGCCCTCAAAAACTATTTCCTCGACAAAAAAATTATTCAAGAAAGCTTCACCATCAATCTTTTTAACAGTTTCGGGTATGACTATTTTTTTGACACCGGTATTTCCGAATCCGTTCCATGTAGCAGCGAGTTCAGTAACTGTATATCCATTGACTTTACTTGGAATGATAAGCTCTTTGCCGGGTTCAAGAGTTTCAGGGTTCAGAAAAGCTGCTGCGCCTCTAAACTCTGCTGGTGACCAGTAGTAAAATTCAATACTTACAGTGCCGTCTTCTTTTACAGTACATATATACATCGGGTCGTCTAAATCAGACGATTTATCTGCAAGCAGTCCGTTCAGCTTGCCTGTTTTAAGGTCGATACCGGCATAAAATTCGTCACCAGCTTTAAGATTTGAGCTTATGGTGGGGTTCTTAACCTTTTTTCCTGCATTTCCGGTAAGGTCGTTCGCGGCATTCACGGTAATCGTCAAAGGCGATGCCACTATGACGGTTAAAGCCATCACAATTGATAATATAAAGCTAACAATTTTTTTCATATCCATTCTCCTTAATAAGTATTTTTTTACAAGATACAGTACAGAATCGTTTTTAGATTAACTTATTGCGGCAGCAGTGATGAGTATCGCAAAAGATAATCACAAATGATATGCACAGAGACTGTTTTGCTAAGGACTTTGACCCTTTATCTCCAAGTTATTGACCCATGCATTTCTTATCATAGATTCGCCTCCACTTAATAGTTTTACAACATAAGCCATTATGCCCAATACATTGCACCGGAGTGCAGCGGCTGTTCTTGACAAGCATATTCTTATATCTGTTAGATATAATATCATATTTATATATTCATGTCAAGCATAATCTTTTTTTGATAAACTATAAATAGATATTAAAGTCTGAAAAATTTTTCGGGCATAAACTTAACTTTGCGTTAAGGGAAAGGACAAAAAATGAAAGATATCTATGAAAAGCAATACCTGCAAATCGGTTTAAAAATTGCATATTACCGCAAGCTCCGCGGGCTTACTCAGGAGCAGCTTGCAGAAAGAATAGAACGAACGCCGGCGTTTATAGGTCATGTTGAGGCGCCGAACATCCGTAAGGCGGTATCGCTGGATACGCTGTTTGACATAGCGGAGACTTTGGATGTCCCGGCATACAAATTTTTGATGTTTGATGATTGAAGATCAAGCTGTCTGGATTTTCAGATGGTATTTAATCATTTTTGATTTCTGCATTTGAATACAAATACCTGGCGGAATTAAAATTTTCAAAGAAAAAATAATCTATAAGGAAGTGCAATCCATGCTTGAAATGTGCCTGGCTCTCATCACGGAGGAAAGTGATAAAGAAAAGTTTACAAAGCTATATTATACATACAACAAATTCATGTTCAGCCTTGCAATGTCGATACTTCATAATCATGCGTTGGCAGAAGAAACCGTTCAGGACTGCCTTTTGAAGCTTGCGCAGAATATGCAGAACGTGCCTGATGTTCCGAGCAAAAAAGCTCAGGCATTTATCGCAATCATGGTCAAAAACAAGGCAAGAAACAACCTTGAACTTGAACATCACAAAGATACTGAACCCATAGAAGATCATGAGTTTATATCCGACAGAATGATAGATGAGATAGTAACCGATTTTGGATACAAAAGAATCGTGCAGGAAATTGAAGGGCTCGACAGCATCTATAGGGATGTTATGGTGATGAAATATGTCCTTGAAAAGAGTACAAACGATATATCTGAATTACTGCAGATTCCGCTGCGGACAGTTGAAACACGGCTTTATCGCGGCAGGAAAATATTAAAAGAAAAACTGGAGGGTATGTTTAATGAACAACGAGTCTAAGAACAAAATATTTGATGTTTTACTAACAGAAGCCCTCAAAGAGTATATGGATATCGAGCTGAATCAGATAAATGCACTTGCCCAATCTGAATGCTGTGAGTTTTCGGACAAGTTTGAAAGAAGGGTGCATAGGATTGGGAACTCAATAGGCAGAGCTGACAGGATAAAAGCATTCGGAAAAGTTGTTTTTAGGACTGTTGTATCGGCAGCAGTTGCTTTTGGAATTGTTTTTGGTATGCTTCTTACACAGCCGGAGGTTTATGCGGCTGTACAAAAAACCATTCGGACCGTCTTTGGAGAATATGATAAGATTGAATATGTCGATGAGGCAGCTGATGATACTGTCATAAACGATAGCATTAGATTGGGATATGTGCCGGAAGGGTACTATTTGTCTGAGGGAAAATATACTCCGCTTGATGTAAGGCGCCACCGCACAATTGCCAAAGCAGAAAAAATGTGA
>ULUA01002185.1_pt1 | contig 32409 bp, 28 predicted proteins | sample 1958081 | NCBI WGS metagenome assembly ULUA01 (sample SAMEA4835748, study PRJEB28245) | human gut metagenome | biome: gut microbiome; material: fecal sample | place: Denmark | collected 2008
TATCGGGGCTGAACGTTGACGCTGTTATATGCGGAGGCATAGGCGCGGGTGCTCAGAACGCACTTGCTCAGGCAGGAATCAAGCTTTACGGGGGCGTATCCGGAAAGGCTGACGATGCTGTTGCAGCATTGCTTTCCGGCAATCTTAGCTACAATCCCGGCGTTTCATGCAATCATCACTCCCACGAACATGGAGAACGTCAAGACCATGGGCTTGACAATTGTCACAGCTGCGGCAGCACCTGCGGCGAAGACAAGCACGGCTGCGGCGGAAATTGTCATCACTAAGTATAACAGACAAAAATACCGGTTGGAAATACATCCAGCCGGTATTTGTTTTTGATTTTCAGAAATCGTGCTTATGCTACAACGAAGAACTTGATAAGGAAGATCAGCGAAATAACAATTGTAAGTACTGAAACATCCTTAGCCTTGCCGGTACAGAGCTTGATTACGGTGTAGGTGATAAGACCTAAACCTAAAGCGTGTCCGATAGAACCGGTTATAGGCATACCTATGAGCATGATAGCCGCAGGAGCGAGCTGAGAGAAATCATCAAAATCAAGATTCTTAAGACCGGAGAGCATTAAGATACCTACATAGATGAGAGCCGCAGAGGTAGCTGCGCCGGGAATAAGCTTGGTAAGAGGAGCTATGAATATGCACAGAACAAAGAGGATACCGGTTGTAAGAGCGGTAAGACCTGTTCTGCCGCCTGCTTCAACGCCGGAAGCGGACTCAATGAAGGTGGTAACGGTGGAAGTACCGGTTACGGAACCTGCAACGGTACCGATAGCGTCGGAAAGAAGAGCCTCTCTCATGTTGGGCATATTGCCTTCCTTATCGATCATGCCAGCCTTGGAAGCAGTACCAACAAGGGTTCCGATGGTATCGAACATATCGATCATGCAGAAGGTGATAATAAGGGTGATGGCAGTGAACCAACCGATTGAGAAGAAGGTTGCAAAGTCAAACTTGAACAGTGTCGTGGAAGCCATATCGCCGAAAGCGGGAACGAAGGAAGCGCCCGAAAGAGCGGCAAAAGGATTCTCATGCAGGAACGCAGCCTGTCCTATCCAGTAGATAACAGATGCGAAGAGCATACCAAGAAGAACATTAGCCTTGATCTTAAAGTGCTTGAGGATGATCATTGCGAACAGACCAAGGAATATGGTTACTACTACCAGAACCATCTGGGTGTAAGCAGTGTCACCAGCCATGTTGTTCTTGAGCACGGAGGGAGTGAGAGCGCCGAAGAAGTCCTTGAAAACATAGTAGCAAGCGCCGTTGGCATCGTAAATACCGATGTTGGAACCGAAGCCTATGTTAAGGAGCATAAGTCCGATAGCAGGAGCGATTGCGGTTCTTACTCCGTAAGGAATTGCCTGAACTATCTTTTCTCTTACCTTGAATATAGAAAGGAAGAGGAAGACAATACCTTCAACGAGGATAATGCACAAAGCCGCCTGGAAAGCATTGTCGTAGCTGCATCCTGCGATTGCTGCGATATTTGCAACAACTACCGCGAAGAAGCTGTTAAGACCCATGCCTGGAGCCATTGCGAATGGTTTATTTGCCAAAAATGCCATGCATATAGTTCCGATACCGGAAGCTAAGCAAGTTGCAAGGAAGATGCCGTTCCAAAGGGCGGGTGTGCCGCTTGAGCCGAAGCCGGTCAGCAGGTTCGGGTTTAAGATAATGATGTAAGCCATTGTCATAAACGTCGTTAAGCCTGCAAGGATTTCGGTTCTAACAGTGGTGCCGTTTTGCTTGAGCTTGAAAACTTTTTCCATAGTTATCAATCCTTTCAGTTTTTGCGGATAAATCCGCGCTTTATTATGCTATTGAAACTTTAGTACAATAGCATTAACATATATATGGTACATCACATTTAAGAGAATGTCAAGAATTTGTGTTTAATCTTTTAGATAAAATTTCCGACGGTTTTTTCAGCATTTTGTATAATTTTAAATGAAAATGTTCTTTTTATGGCTTATATTTACCAATATCTATTCCAACCACTTGATTTTTTTAAATAAAAGGTTATAATATGCTGTAGAACAAAGACGCTCGGTAAGCAGGTGAACTGCTCCGGGCGATGCTTTTAATATGTCAGGCACGGATGGATTTATTCTATCCCTGCGGCAGGAAGGAGCAGATTAATGAAAAGTAAAAAACGAACTGTCGTAATCATAATATGGGCAGCAGTTATAATCGCTCTGCTGGTTTCGGCAATCCTGATAGGTCCAAGCTCTGGCGAGAAGGAATCTATTAAGGACGTTATGAAAGACGCGGTTCTGCATGAATCCAACAAAGTAAGCCTTTTCGGAATTATGGATGTCAACCCTGCGGTGGTATCCGCCTTCACGGTTACGGTGATTCTTTTGATATTTGCGGCAGCAGTGCGGATATTCGCTGTTCCGCGGTTCAAAATGGTTCCGGGAAAATTTCAGCTTATGCTGGAATCACTGGTGGGATTATTCAACGGCATTGCAAAGTCAAACAGTCCGCACAGGAACAAATTCCTGAGTGCTTATATATTCAGCGCAGGAACATATATCTTTGTCGGAACGGTGTTTGAGCTTATTGGGATTCAGGCAGTCACAACAGAAGGACGGTCAATAGCAATGCCGGCTCCCCTTTCCGATATAAACGGAGCCATTGCAATGGGCGTTCTATCCTACCTGATCATACTTTCGGGAGGAATAGCATCAAACGGCCTGCACGGCGCCGGAAACACGCTTAAGGACTTCTCGCTTCCGATATCAATGAGCTTCAGACTTTTCGGCGCTCTGCTTTCGGGACTGCTGGTAACAGAGCTGGTATATTACTACCTCGGACTTAGCTTTGTACTTCCCATAGCAGTAGGAGTCCTGTTTACCCTGCTTCATGCGCTTATTCAGACCTATGTTCTGATAATGCTTACCGCCCTGTTTTACGGAGAGGTCAGCGAGCCTCATCCGAAAAAAGATAAAAAACGAAAAGCCAATACGGCTTCTGTCTGACGAAAAGAAAGGAATGTTAAATTATGAAAACACTCACACAAAAAATTCTTGCGATACTTTTCGCTCTAATTCTGATTATGGCTGTATCGATCCCGGTATTTGCCGCTGAAAACTCTGAAAATACTCAGACTGCTGCCTCTGCTCAGACACAGGAAGCGGAAAAGGACGGCTCAACATCTGCAAAAGCCATTGCTGCTGCAATGTGCGTAGGTCTTGCCGCTACTGCCGGTGCTATAAGCATGGGCATAACCATCTCGAAAACCAATGACGGCATTTCAAGACAGCCTGAGGCTCAGGGAGCATTAAGGACAAGCCTTATGCTGGGTCTTGTATTTATCGAAACCGCTATCATCTATGCACTTATCGTTGCAATTCTTATTATCTTCGTTTTATAAAACATCTACTTAACGAATCGCAAATAATAAGATTGTATGAAAGGAATGGACACTTAGCATGAATCTACCATTGAATATAGACTGGCAGCAGATACTTCTGCATTTGTTCAACTTTGCTATTCTTTCTTTGGGATTATATCTTCTGCTCTACAAGCCGGTCAAAAGCTTTATGGATAAGCGGGCTGAAACCATAGCCAAGCAGGCTGAGGATGCAAAATCCAAACTCGACGAAGCAGAAGCGTTAAAGCTTGAATACGAAAAGCGCCTTGAATCCGCGGATAAGGAAGCCGCAGACATCAAAGCCAAAGCTTTGGAGCAGGCGCAGTCAGCCGCTGACGCGAAACTTACAGACGCCGAAAAACAGAAGGAAAAAATAATTTCAGATGCTAAAGCTGCCGCACAGCGTCAAAAAGAAAAGGTCTTGGAGGAATCCAAGCAGGAGATCATTGAGCTTGCGGCACAGATGGCTGAAAAGGTTCTGCAGACAAAGAGCTGACCATTGGCTTTTTGGAAAGGATGGCGATTTGTATGAACAGTCCTGATATGAAAGAGAAATTGTGCAGACTTAAGGAAAAAATGTCTGCTCAGCCTGTTAAGGACGGAGATATTGTTTCGCAAATGGTTAAGGCTGTGGATAATTGGAATCCTGAAAAGCCTGACAATGAAAAGATTGGCGAACGTTTAAACGAGCTTAAAAGCCTTTTAAGAGAGATTCCGGCGGTCGATGGCGATATCATCCCTCTTATGAGAAAGGCTGTTGATGAATGGAACCCGCAAGAGGACGAAGCTGAAGACGGAACGGTTCTTTCAGTCGGAGACGGCATTGTAAATGTTTCCGGGCTTGACGGCGTTGCTTACGGTGAAATCGTTATTTTTACAGGTGGAATACGCGGAATGGTTCAGGAACTCAGACGCCGCGAGGTCGGATGCATTGTATTCGGGGATGATTCTGAGATTTGCGAAGGAAGCCCGGTAAAGTGCACCGGTAAAACCGCAGGTGTTCCTGTTGGTGAGGGCTTTATAGGCAGAGTTGTTGACGCTTTGGGAAATCCCATAGACGGCAAAGGAAGAATTATTGAAAGCGGCTACCGTCAGATAGAGTCCCCTGCCCCCGGAATTATCGACCGTCAGCCGGTAAATAAGCCGCTTGAAACCGGTATTCTGACTATAGATTCCATGTTCCCGATTGGCAGAGGTCAGCGCGAACTTATCATTGGAGACAGGCAGACCGGCAAAACGGCAATTGCGCTTGATGCTATCCTCAACCAGAAGGACAAAAACGTTATCTGCATATATGTGGCTATTGGACAGAAGGCTTCATCGGTCGCTCAGCTTGTTGAAACTTTGAGAAAAGACGGCGCTATGGACTACTCTATAGTCGTCAGTGCGACCGCAAGCGAGCCTGCGCCTATGCAGTATATTGCGCCATATGTCGGATGCGCGTTGGGCGAATACTTTATGGAAAACGGTCAGGACGTTCTTATCGTATATGATGATTTATCCAAGCACGCCGTTGCATACAGAGCGTTGAGTCTTCTCTTGGAGCGCTCACCTGGACGTGAAGCTTATCCCGGGGATGTATTCTATCTCCATTCAAGATTGTTAGAGCGCTCGGCGCATCTGTGCGAGCGGCTTGGCGGCGGAAGCATGACCGCCCTGCCCATAGTTGAAACCCAGGCGGGTGATGTTTCGGCATACATCCCGACAAACATAATTTCGATTACGGACGGTCAGATATTCCTTGAAAGCGATCTGTTCTTTGCCGGTCAGCGCCCTGCAGTGAATGTCGGACTTTCGGTTTCACGTGTGGGAGGAGATGCTCAGACCAAAGCCATGAAGTCAGCCGCCGGTGCTATTCGCCTTGAGCTTGCACAGTTCCGTGAGATGGAGGTATTCACCCAGTTTTCAAGCGACCTTGATGAAGCGACAAAGCGTCAGCTTTCATATGGCGAAGGGCTTATGGCACTTTTAAAGCAGGAGCAGTATCACCCCTATAAGCAGTACGAGCAGGTCATACTGCTTGCTGCGGCGATGGAGCATATAATGCAGGATGTTCCCGCAAGGCGCATACGTGAGTTTTCTCTGGGGCTTCTTGATTTCTGCTCAACTGAGATTCCTGACATCTGTGAGGATATTGAGAAGACCGGCAGGCTTGGCGATGAATACAGGGCAAAGATAGTTGAATGCTCAAAAAAATATCTCAATAGTTTTTTGAATAACTAATACTTTTCTTTTTCGGGAGGTGATGGCGCGTGGAGAACATGAAGGAAATAAAAGCTCATATAAAGAGCGTACAGGACATTCAGAAGATTACCAGCGCCATGTATCTTATCGCTTCCGCAAAGCTGAGGAAGGCAAAGGAAAAACTTGAAAAGACACGCCCATATTTTTCAGCGTCTCAGGCAGAGATAAAGCGCATATTCCGCACGGCGGACGAAGTTAACAGCAGATATTTCTATCCTGAAAACTTCGGAGTACCGCTTAACGGAACCTATGCCTGTTTGGTTATAACTGCGGACAAAGGTCTTGCAGGGGCGTACAATCAGAACGTTTTTAAGGCGGCAGAAAAAATGGTCGCAGAGCATCCTGACACCAAGCTTTTTGTTGTCGGTGAATGTGGCAGAGAGTATTTTTCGGTGCACAAAATCCCGATAGTTAAAAGTTTCTTATACACTGCACAGAATCCAACCATGCGCAGCGCCAGAAAGATAAGCGCAGAGCTTTTGGAGCTTTACAATACCGATCAGGTGGACAAGATATTTGTAATATACACCGACATCAAGAACAGCATGAACGAGCAGGTTGTTTCAACAAGGCTTCTCCCCTTTCATCGCGGTCAATTCTTCAACGATGGCGAAAAGCCTGTGGAAACGCCGTTTGAGTTCTATCCTTCGGTTGAAGTTGTACTTGAAAACATGGTTGCAGGATATCTTGCAGGATATATCTACAGCGCGCTCATCGACAGCTTTTGCAGTGAGCAGAATGCGCGAATGAATGCCATGAACTCGGCCAATCAGAACGCTGAAAAGATACTTTCCGAGCTTAAGGTCGAATACAACCGGAACCGTCAAGCGGCTATCACTCAGGAAATTACGGAGATAACATCCGGTGCAAAGGCTCAAAGGCTGAAGCGCCTTAAAAGGCTCAGAGAGGAGGAGCAAGATGAATAAGGGCAGAATCGTTGAAATATCCGGTCCATGCGTGGACTGCGAATTTGAAGCAGGACGGCTCCCGAAAATAAAAGAGGCGCTCAGCGTTGAAGTCGACGGTGAAAAGCGCATTATGGAGGTTGCGCAGCAGATCGGCAGAAACACCGTCCGCTGTATTATGCTCTCGCAGAGCGAGAAGCTTTCGCGTGGGCTTGAGGTAACATCCATGGGCGGAGCAGTAAAAGTCCCGGTCGGCGAATGTACATTAGGAAGAATGTTCAACGTCTTAGGTCAGCCTATCGACGGCGGCGAGCCGATTCCATCAACAGAAAAGCGGAATGAAATCCACAGAAAACCTCCATTATTTGAAGAACAGCAGCCAGTGGCTGAAATTCTTGAAACCGGGATCAAGGTAATCGATCTTCTGGAGCCTTACCCAAAGGGCGGAAAAATAGGTCTGTTCGGCGGCGCAGGTGTAGGGAAAACCGTCCTGATTCAGGAGTTTATACGCAACATTGCCATGGAGCACGGCGGATATTCGATATTTACAGGAGTCGGTGAAAGAAGCCGTGAAGGCAACGACCTTTGGAATGAGATGCTCGAGAGCGGAGTTATAGACAAAACCGCGCTTGTGTTCGGTCAGATGAACGAACCTCCGGGAGTGAGAATGAGGGTCGCGCTCACCGGATTAACCATGGCTGAATATTTCAGGGACGAGGAGCATAAGGACGTTCTTTTGTTTATAGACAATATTTTCAGATTTGTTCAAGCGGGTTCAGAGGTCTCTACCCTGCTGGGCAGAATGCCATCGGCGGTAGGATATCAGCCAACCCTTGCCAACGAAATGGGAGCACTGCAGGAGCGGATAACATCCACCAAGAACGGCTCTGTAACCTCGGTTCAGGCTGTATATGTCCCGGCGGACGACCTTACCGACCCTGCATCCGCAACAACATTCACCCATCTTGACGCTACAACGGTGCTGTCAAGAAAAATAGTTGAGCAAGGCATTTACCCGGCGGTTGATCCACTTGAATCGACATCGAGAATTCTTGAAGCGAGCATTGTCGGCAAGGAGCATTATGACACGGCGCGCAGTGTTCAGGAAATCCTGCAAAAATACAATGAATTGCAGGACATTATAGCAATTTTAGGTATGGACGAGCTGAGCGATGAAGACAAGCTTACAGTTGCCCGCGCCCGCAAAATACAGAAATTCCTTTCACAGCCTACCCATGTCGCAGAAAAATTCACCGGCATTCCCGGCGTGTATGTTCCTATCTCTGAAACCATACGTGGCTTTAAAGCGATTATCAACGGTGAGGTAGACGATTTGCCCGAAGCGGCGTTTTACAATGTTGGAACCATCGACGATGTCTTTAAAAAGGCGGAGGCGATGCGAAAGGATGGGCACTGATGAAGCAGTTCAATATACGAATCCTCGCGGCGGATCATGTTTTTTATGAAGGACCGTGTGAATCGCTGAATGTGCCGACTACTCATGGGCTTTTCGGGATTCTGGCAAATCACTCGAACATTATTTCGGCGATAGTGCCCGGAAAGCTTAGCTTCAGGATCCCTGGAGAGGAAAATCAATACGCTGCCGTTTCAGAGGGACTTTTGAAGGTCGAGAACAACGAGGTTCTTGTCTTGGTGGACTCTGCCGAAAGACCGGAAGAAATAGATGCCAACAGAGCTCTCCGCGAAGCTGAGGAAGCCAAAGAAGAGCTTTTGCAGAAGCGCAGTGTTCTGGAACTGCGGCTTGCAAGAGGTAATCTTTCAAGGGCACTCAACAGGCTTAAGGTTAAACGGACAAGCAGTGTATAACTATATATATCAGTTAAAGTATAAAAAATGCGGACAGCTTCTTATTTGAACGAAGCTGTCCGTATTTCAGTATTATTATTTTTATTCAAACTGCCAGCTTTCCAATGTCATGCCGGTATTGGAGAACTGAATATAAATATCGTGAATTCCTGAAACGCCTTGGGAAATATCTGCAGATATCACTCCGAAACTGTCGCTGTCAAACTCAGCTGAGGCTATTATTTCGCCGTCCTTATTGGAGTCTATGCAAACCTGAAGCTTTCCTCTGCCCTTGACTTTGGCAAGAAAGCGTTTTGCAGAACTATCAAAGTCAACGTTTTTAAGACATATCCACGCATTTTCACTGACGGTTACCGAGCAAAGACTATTGTTGTCAGCGTATTCGTACCATATTCCCGCAGCATTATACATCTCGGTGCCGCTGTGAGCGACAAATGGATTCAGGCTTTTAACTCCTTCGACGCCTTCTCTCGAACCGCCCCGAAGGGTTATTTTTATCTTGCTCTCGTTCACGTCAAGAGTATCTATCTGCATACTTCTGAAGCCGCCGCGCGTTTCTGATCTTTCCTGCAAAACGAGCGAATGATAAATGACATACCACTGACCCTTGTACTTGTGGATATGGGTGTGGTTGTTGGAATAGTCCATTCCGCTTTCGCCGGGATTCAGGAAGTAATGTCCCCGATACTCCCAGCTGTCAGGGTCAAGCGGGGTTTTTGTAGTCATATATGCCATTGAGCAGGCGGCTGGCGGGTCGGTTTTTTCCTCCCATTCGGTGCGTTCTGCCCAGCTGGTATTATATGTATAAACATATTCACCATTGATATAATTAAGCTCGCTTGCTTCAAAGGCATAATAGGTAGGTATTTGTGCTATTTCGCTGTCCAACGATATCATATCACTGCCGAGCCTTACTATTCTTATAGCCTTAGTCATATATTCGCTTCCGTCAGCAGCTATTCCAGCGCCGAAAGAGAGCCAGCCTACGCCGTCATCATCGATGCATACTCCCGGGTCAAACGGATTCGGACAGTCCCCCAAGCCTTCAGTCGCGCTTGATATCAATGGCTTGCCAAGTGGGTCAGCCCATCCGGTAACAGGGTCGGTAGAGGTTATCACGCCAACTCCTGAGCCGCTGTTGGAGAAATAGAGATAGAAGTGAGTTAAACCGTCCTCCTCCACGCGGGATGTTATCGATGGCGCCCATGAAGTATATATCCAAGGCGCAATTTCGCCGACCTCTATCCTGCCGTGATACACCCAGTTTACCATATCGTCGGTTGAAAATACCACAAGCGATTTTATCTTTTCATAGCTGTTCTTGCCGTCGTTGCCGACCTCCTCATACTGCTGATGATCGTTAGTGCCATAAACATACAGCCTTCCGTTGTACTCTACCGATGTAGGATCGGCACAAAAGACGTTTGGAGATATGGGATTTGCATTTCCAGACGGCTTGAGACTTTTTACCAAATGCTTTCTGTCAATATTTAAACCAAGATCAATCGTATTCATAATTTCCTCCTCACTTAATGCCGGAAGTACAAGCTCTCCGGCGTTATTATCTGTTTTTTCCGCACAGGATGAAAGTACAGCCGCGGCGGATAAAACGGCTGCTATAATTAAAGACAGCTTTTTCATAAATACACTCCTATAAACATACATGGCTGCAATTATTCATAATTGCGTGCTGCGCTCTGCTCACTGTCCGGCAAGGGCTTTCTTCTGAACTGTGTCGGCGTGCATCCGCATTTTTCCTTGAACTGACGCAAAAAGCTGTACGTGCAGGAATATCCACAGTGTTCAGCTACCCTATCGACCGTCAGATTGGTTGAAGAGAGCAGATCCTTTGCCCTTGCAAGCCTTGAATTGATTATATCCGAAGATATGTTAACGCCGAACAATCTTTTATAAAGATGCTGCAGTCCTGAACAACTCATATGCATATTTTCGGCTATAGATTTTACGCTTTCAAAGGCGGCAGGGTCGCTATATATGGACGCTCTTAGATCAACCATTGCGGTATTCTTCTCATTAGCTGTATCTAAATCGCCGGAATAGTCCATGCGGAATGCCCTTGCAAGCTTCAAAAACAGCACCTCGAAATACTTATGCTCTATTTCGCTGTGAAGAGGCTCGGCCGAATAATGCTCAAAGGTTATTCTATGAATGGTTGAGGAAAGATCACGCGCGGCTCCTAAATATATCGGTTTATCTGCAGTTATGCCCATATCCGTTAGATTCTTGTATTCATCATCGGTCATGTTGAAGAATATCCAGTCATCGGCATATCCGCCGGCTGATCCGCGGTAGTAGAGCGGAGTACACGGCGAAATCAAAACAGCGCTTCCCTTTTTAACATTGTATTCCTGTTCACCGAACCTGAATATAGCAGGAGTTCTTATATGCAGAAAAAGCCAACAACCTGTTCCCTGCGGACGATCCTGATAATAATCCGCATCATGTGTATGATTATAACCGATTGCACCAATCTTCAATTCATCATCTCCTATACAATAAACAAATTCTATCTACAGTATAACACCGGTTTGTTAGGTATGCAATAACACTTTCTTCGCATTAGCATAACAAAATCTGCACGTTTTTATTCAAAAGAAACAAAATCTATAATATCTGCTCATATTTTTCTACGTAAAAAAGCAGAAAATGTTATCATTTGCAACCTCATATGTTATTGAAGAGAATGCAAATCAGTAATATAATTAACTTACAAGTTAAATTGTAAGGAGGAAAATACCATATGAAAAGGATTATTGCAGTCATATTATCACTGATACTTATATTCAGTCTTGTCGGCTGCGGAAAACAAAAGCGAGAAATCATAAAACTCACTCTTTCAACCGAAGACTCTGAAGCTATACTTGCGGCAGCAGGAATCAGACTGCCGGCAGCTGAGACTACAGCAGCTTCCGGCACAAATGTCAAATGGTTTGCATGGTGGGACGATTTTCACAACTATTCCGACGACGAGATAGTTCAGACCGGTTTCTGGACCTTCCAGGAAAAATACGGCTGCGACGTTGAATGGATAGAATGCACATGATCGGACAGATTCGACGGCTTGGCGAATCTCACCCTTTCCGGCGAGGCTCCTGACTTCGCTCCGAACGATTTAGGCTCCTTCCCGGTTAGAACCATGAAGGGAATGTATCAGGCGGTTGACGATTATGTAGATTACAGCGACCCCCTTTGGGAAGGCGTTAAGGACTTTGTATATAAATATCTCTCCCTTAACGGCAAGGCATATATGTTTGTCACAGATATTACATACGGGGATGTTTGCGTTTACAACCGCAGAGTTATGGAAGAATGGGGCTTTGATGACCCTGCGGAGCTTTACTATAACGACGAATGGACATGGGACGTATTTTACAATATGTGCATGGACTTCTCTGACCCGGACGATGACAGGTACGCCCTGGACAGCTGGAGCTTTTCCGCAGGTCTTATGCGCTCCACCGGCATACCGGTAGTTGAATACGACACCGAAACAAGAACCTATATTGACAACACCGACAGCCCCGAGCTTGAAAGAGCGGCAAACCTTCTTTATGATATTGCCAAGAACAACTGCGTTTATCCCTGGTGGAACAACGGATGGTCGTTAAGAGGTTCATCCGAGGGCGAAGGAATCAATTCCGGCAAGATGCTTATATTTATAGGCTACGACTACACATTTACCGGTCCGGTTGACAACATCACTCCTGTTTTCGGCGATATTGCCGGCGGTGAAATTATGTACTGCCCGATGCCCAGAGATGCAAACGGTGACGGTCACTATTATACCGAGAGTTCTCCCACAGGATACTTTTTGGTAAACGGTGCACAGAATCCCGAAGGCGTTGCTCTGCTTGCCGCCTGCCAGCGCTTTAAGGTTCTCGACCCGACTGTTGTTTCCATCGACAAGAAGCAGAAGGAAGAAATATATCTGTGGACGGATGAAATGCTTAATATGTACGACATAATGCACGACATAGCTAACTCCGAAAACATGATAGTAACCGGATTCGGATATGATAACGCATTGGCGTCGGTTATATCTGCCTATGAAGATAACGGACACGTTATGAATGCCAGCACATGGGCGCAGATAAAGGAATCCAATTCCGAAAAGCTTAAGTATTACCTTGACGAGCTTAACACTCAGGTCAAAGAATATGAAAATGCAAATTCATAAACAAGCGATTTGATATCACCTCATTTTTAATTCTCTTCAAAACATACCCCGTGCTTTTACCGGCACAGGGTATGTTTTTATTACGACAAAATACTTTACTTTGATTTTACAATACACTCCTTTTTGTTTTTACATAGACCGATTATCATAGAAACTGTAGGAAAGCACTGAATCGTATGAACCCTTGTAAACGATGTTAAGATAACCAGTGAGGTGAAATATCACGGAGAAAATATATTCGCTCCCGGTATAGACGTCAACGAGCTCAGAAAGAATATAAGCATCATTAGGTCTTTTAAGCGGTCAGCAGTAAAGGCTTTGCATTGCGCGGGTGCTTGCTGCAGAACCGGACGTTTTGTTGATGGATGAACCTACAAGCACACCAGACCCTATTTCAACTTCAAAGATAGAATAGCTTGCAACTTCACTGAAGGAGTGCTATACTATCGTTATAGTTACGCATAATATGCAGCAGGCGGTTCGCATTTCGGACAACTCGCCTTCTTCCTTTCCCAAGAACAAACGAACAGAAGACCATATTACCGGAAGATTCGGATAATTCAAGGAAGGAACTGCATATGAGATCAAGATCCGACGGACAGCTCTCAAATCTTTCAAGGGAACTCACACAGATGTGCACTATGTGTAATGGTAACCTACATGGAAAGAATCTGAGACCATGCGGTAAACGCTGCCGAGTTGGTAGCATTCTTTATAACCGGCGAACATATTCAGCAGAATTAGCGGGCTTCACCGAGAATTCACTTCCGAAAGGATGATTTATATATGAAAATATGGTGCGTAGAAGACGACAGGAGCATCCGGGACATCGAGGTTTACACGCTCAGTCAGACTGGATTTGAAGCAGAGGGATTTCCCGACGGCGAGGCATTCTTTTCGGCTTTGAAAACCTCCAAGCCCGACCTTGTTATTCTTGATGTTATGCTTCCCGGGGAGGACGGAGTTGAAATCTTAAAACGCCTGCGCACAGGCGCGGATACCTCCTACCTGCCGGTCATCATGGCAACAGCCAAAGGCATGGAATATGACAAAATAAGAACCCTCGACCTCGGCGCGGACGATTACCTTGTCAAGCCCTTTGGCATGATGGAGATGGTTTCGCGGGTGAAGGCAGTTTTAAGGCGCTGTAAGCCCAAGGGTTCCGGCAATACGCTAACGATTTCGGCGATAAGCATGAATCTTGAAAGCAGAACGGTCGAAATAAAAGGCGTAAAGACCGAGCTCACCTACAAGGAGTTTGAAATACTTCGCCTGTTTCTTTCCCACCCTGGTATGGTATTTACAAGGGATAGGCTGTTTGCTGACGTCTGGGGTGAGAACTACATCGGAGAGACGAGAACTGTTGATATGCACATAAAAACGCTTCGCCAAAAGCTTGGTGAATGCGGTGATATGATAGAGACTGTGCGCAGTGTGGGCTACAGATTGGGAGTGAAAGCCGAATGACGAAAAAAATATTTCGTTCGATACTTATAGTTGCCATAACCGTTCTACTGCTGAGCCTTACATTTATTGTCGGAGCTTTGTATGATTACTTCGGCAGCGTGCAGAAATCACGTCTTAAAGCAGAATTAAGCCTTGCCGCACGCGGCATTGAGGTCGGTGGTGCAGGATATCTTGAAAGCCTCGACACCGACGATTTCAGGCTGACGCTTATATCCCCCAACGGTGAGGTTACGTTTGATTCCGAAACCGACCCTGCGGCGATGGAGAATCACGCCGAGCGTGAAGAAATCATGGAAGCGTTTGAATCCGGCTTCGGTGAAAGCTCGCGCTACTCGCAAACGCTTATGGAGCAGACCTTTTACTGCGCAAAACGGCTTGTAAACAACAGCATATTGAGGATATCCGCCAGCAGAATGACTGTTCCCGCGCTGATTTTGGGAATGCTCCGTCCCATACTGATTATCGTCGCTGCGGCGCTGGTTCTTTCGCTTGTTTTTGCGGGAAGGATGTCAAAGCGCATAGTTCAGCCTCTTAACAGTCTGAATTTAGACAAGCCGCTCGAAAACAACGCTTACGATGAGATATCTCCCCTGCTGACCCACATCGAACAGCAGCAAAGGCAGATATCACGCCAGAAGGAAAAGCTCGCCGCAAGCAAGCGTGAATTCTTCGCGGTAATAAAGAACATGAACGAGGGTCTTGTTCTTCTTAACAGCAAGAACGAGATAATAAGCATTAATCCCGCTGCGGAAAGCTTTTTAGGTGTCAGCGGCGACGCTTTGGGCAAGGACTTTATTATGATAGAGCGAAGCCGAGAGATAAGCTCCTGCCTTGAAGAAGCATTTTCTTTGGGAAAAAGCGTTCTTGAAACGCAAAGAAACGGCAGAGAATATCAGCTTAATTTCAGTGCGATAGAAGCAGACAGCGAGAAAACAGGTGCAGTTATCCTTATATTCGATATAACAGACAGGGTCTTTGCTGAAAGGAACCGGCGCGAATTCACCGCAAACGTATCTCATGAGCTTAAAACACCATTGCAGACAATTATGGGAAGCGCTGAGCTTATCGAAAACGGTCTTGTCAGAAGCGAGGACGTCGGCGGATTTGCTTCTAAAATCAGGCAGGAGGCTTCACGCCTTGTATCTCTCATCGACGACATAATAAGACTTTCCCAGCTCGATGAAGCCGAAGATCTCCCGCGTGAGGATGTGAATTTATACGAGCTTGCCGGAATTCAGATAGATTTGCTTGCATCAATCGCGGCAGACAAGGGTATCGCGCTTAAGCTGAGCGGCGAGAGCTTCACCATATCAGGTGTGCGCAGGCTTTTGCAGGAGATAATATACAACCTCTGCGAGAACGCCATCAAGTACAACAGGGACGGCGGAAGAGTTGACGTAAGCATCGAAAACAATTCCGGCGAAGCTGTTATCAAGGTTTCGGATACAGGAATAGGAATACCGCCGGAGCATCAGGCAAGAGTTTTCGAGCGGTTCTATCGGGTTGACAAAAGCCATTCTAAGGAGACGGGCGGAACAGGTCTGGGACTTTCAATCGTCAAGCACGCGGTTCAGTATATGAACGGCAGTATACATCTTGAAAGCAAGGTCGGAGAAGGTACCACTGTTACGGTAAGATTGCCGAAATAGAAGATTTAATTTTCAGTCGCTTCTGCAAAAATTTCATCGCAGAAGCGATTCCATTTTTGCTCGTATTCGCTGTGACTGATAAGGCTCATGTCCTCAGGCGTATATACACCGCGTTTTCTGGCTTCATCCACAAAGCGGTATACCCAATCATCTGATGTTTCTGTAACCGCACGGACGGTTGTCCATCCATTCATCACAGCATAATAAAGCCGCGTATGCCCATCGAGGGAGATATACCGCCCCTCATGCGGCATAACCTGAATGATTATGTCCTGCGGCTGATGGATGAAGGTTTTGATTGCTCCGATTTTTGATGAATCCACATAGAATTGTGACGGTTTGATTTTCTCCAAATCAAGCTCATATATATCGGCATCGGGATACTCTTTGACGGCATCCCCTTCTTCGTCATAAAAGCGGGTAATATGCGGAGTGAAAAAGCGGTACTCCTCAATCAGCGGCAGGAAAGCCTCTGTTTTTTCTCCCCTGACAATCGCTTCGCGCTCGGAGATAATCTCAATTTCATACGGGATTCCATCCACTAAAAAACAGCCGTGCTGGTTTAAAACATTCTGCGAAAAACGTGTGTCTCTATATGTATTGATACGTTTTATTTCCATTTTCGCTTTATAGATTCCTTTCATTCGATTTTGATTTGCTTAATTATATCAAAAATCCATTTGTATGGCAATATTTATTGAAAAAAACGGTTGGAGCTATACCGCATTTTTGATAATTTTGAGTTGCCAACGGCGGCCGGATGTGCTATAATTCACATAAAGAAAGGACTGATAAAAATGAAAAATATAACTCTTGGAAACACAGGAATCACCACCCCTCAGAACGCTTTCGGCGCTTTGCCGGTACAGCGGGACGATATGGACAGCGCAATAAAGCTGCTGCGCCGAGCATACGAGGGCGGAATGACTTTTTTTGACACCGCAAGAGCCTATTCTGACAGTGAGGAAAAGATAGGCAAAGCTCTTTCAGACGTCCGCAAAAACATTTACATTGCGACCAAAACAATGGCATCTACTCCAGATGAAATGAAGCGTCAGCTGGAAACCTCTTTAAACCTTTTAAAAACCGACTACATAGACATATATCAGTTCCACTGTGCGCCAAGGTGCATATCGCCTGATGACGGAAGCGGAATGTATGAGCAGATGCTTGAATTCAAGCGTCAGGGGATGGTTAAGCACATCGGCATAACCGCCCACAAGATAGGTGTTGCCGAGGAGAGCATAGAATCGGGACTTTATGAAACCCTGCAGTTCCCGTTCAGTTATCTTTCCGGCGAGCGCGAGCTTGCTCTTGCGAAAAAATGTAGCAAGAAAAACATGGGTCTTATAGCCATGAAGGGCTTGGCGGGTGGAATCATCACCGATTCGAGGATGGCATATGCATTTATCGGGCAGTTTGACAACGTTTTGCCGATATGGGGAATCCAGCACGAAAATGAGCTTGACGAGTGGCTGTCCTATATGGATAACCCACCTTGCATGACAGACGAAATCGCGGCGGCAATAGACAAGGACAGGCAGGAGCTTGCCCACAACTTCTGCCGTGGCTGCGGCTACTGTATGCCATGCCCAATGGGAATCGAGATAAACAACTGCGCAAGAATGTCGCTTATGCTGCGGCGCGCGCCGTCAAAGGCGTGGCTTTCGGAGCAATGGCAGAATAACATGAAAAAGATTGAGGACTGCATCAACTGCGGTCAGTGCAAGTCGAAATGCCCATACGAGCTTGACACCCCTGCCCTGCTTAAAGCCAACTATGAGGACTACAAGAAGGTCTTGGCGGGAGAAGTCAAGGTGCAGTAAAATTAAATTCATTTGTGCATAACTGTTTAAAATGTTTATGTGCAAAAATACTTTACATTTCCAAGTTTATGGCGTATAATCATATCGAATATGATATTACCATATAAAAATATGAAATGAGAGCGTGATAATTATGACTACCGCTTCACTTATTAGTGAGCTTATTGAATACGGTCTTAACTGCCATCTTATAGAAAAAGAAGATGAATACGTTGTCCGAAATAATCTGATGGATATTATGCAGATTTACGCTTGGGAGGATGCCGAGTGCAAATCATCAAGAAAAATCGACGATATTCTGAACGATATGGTGGACGACGCCGCCGGTAGAGGTATCATTCAGAACACCAACGCCAGCCGCGACCTTTTTGATACCAAAATCATGGGAGCGCTGACCCCAATGCCGCATGAAGTGAACAGGGTCTTCCGCGAGAAATACGTGCAGTCCCCAGCAGATGCTACAGATTGGTATTACGATTTCAGCAAGCAACTCAACTATGTCCGCGCGGGACGTATCGCGAAGGATATGAAATGGGTTTACAAAAGCGAATACGGCGATTTGGACGTAACCATAAATCTTTCAAAGCCGGAAAAGGACCCACGGGATATCGCCGCCGCACGTTCGAACAGTGAGGTTAAATATCCGCAGTGCCAGCTCTGCCCTGAAAACGCGGGCTTTGCCGGAAGTCTTTCACATCCTGCAAGGCAGAATCTTCGCCCTGTTGATATGATACTTAACAACGAACAGTGGCAGCTTCAATATTCTCCATACGGATATTACAACGAGCACTGCATACTCTTCAACAGGCTTCACACGCCAATGGTCATTGACCGCTCGGCATTTATGAAACTGTTTGACGCTGTAAGTCAGCTCCCCCACTACTTCTTTGGCTCTAATGCCGACCTTCCGATTGTCGGCGGGTCAATACTTACCCACGAGCATTTTCAGGGAGGAAGATACGTCTTCGCGATGGAGAAGGCGCCTGTTGAAAAGGAATTCAGTCTGCCGCAGTTCCCGAATGTGACGGCAGGAACGGTTAAATGGCCGATGTCTGTTATCAGGCTTAGAAGCGATGATAAGAGTGAGCTTGTTGAAGCCTGCACCCACATTTTAAGTGCTTGGCGCGGCTACAGCGATGAAATGGTTGGGATATATTCCCGTACTAATGATATCCCCCACAACACCATCACTCCGATTGCAAGGATATCCGGCGGTAAATATGAATGCGACCTTGTTCTTAGAAACAACCGCACCACCGAGGATAGACCTCTGGGAATCTTCCATCCCAATCCTTCGCTCCACCATATCAAGAAGGAAAATATCGGACTTATTGAGGTTATGGGGCTTGCGGTACTTCCGGCAAGGCTGTCAAAGGAGATGGCAATTCTTAAGGAGAAGCTTGTCGCCGGGGAAGACGTAGGCAGTGAACCATCGCTTGCGGCTCACGCTGTATGGGCTGACGAGATAATCAAACGTCACCCAGAATTCAGCGCTGAGAACGCCGACGATATAATCAGGCTTGAGCTTGGCAAGGTATTTGAACAGGTTCTTAGCGACTGCGGAGTGTTCAAGCGAGATAAAGATGGCATGGCGGCATTTGCGCGATTCATAGAATCAATAGGCGGACAATAAAAATATAACCGGCTGAAATCTGAATTTAACGGATTCCAGCCGGATTGTTTTAGTATTCAAACCTGATTCTTTATAAGATTATTTAATATTCAAATCTTATCCTTTCCTCGGTCTTCTTATCGAACAGGAAGACCTTTGCAGGCTTTAAATCGAAGCTAACGGTATCGGCTTCGGTGTTGACCTTGTTTTCGGAGCTTATTATTGAGCGGATGACATCGTTTTCACAATCGGGATGCTTTGAGATGACGCTTATATCCCTTCCCATAACGTCAAGGCGATTGAAATCACATTCAAGTGCGCCGTTATCATCAAGGATAAAGCCCTCGGGGCGGATACCGATATATACCTCACCGTCTCTTGCGCCCTTAACATTCAGGACGTTTTTACCGCCTATGTACAGCTTCTGCTCCTTTACCTCACCGTGGAAAACATTTATTGCCGGAGTTCCAAGGAATTTTGCGACAAACAGGTTTATCGGGTCGTCATAAACGGATTGGGGCTTGTCTATCTGCTGGACGGTTCCCTGCTTCATAACCACGATGACATCGGAAATGCTCATAGCTTCCTCCTGGTCGTGGGTTACGAATACGGTTGTTATCTTGGTTTCACGCTGGATTCTTCTTATCTCCTCACGCGTCTGCAAGCGCAGGCGGGCGTCGAGGTTGGAAAGCGGCTCGTCCAGTAAAAGAACCTTCGGCAGCTTGACAAGCGCTCTTGCTATCGCCACTCTTTGCTGCTGACCGCCTGAAAGCTCACTTGGCTTGCGCTCCATAAGGCCGTCTATCTGGACAAGGCTTGCGGCTTCTAATGCTCGGCGCTCCATTTCCTCCTTGGAAAGCTTTGCTTCGCCTTTAAGATTGCCCAGCGGGAACATTATGTTCTGCTTGACCGTCATATGAGGGTAGAGAGCATAGTTCTGGAAGACAAGACCAACTCCCCTGTCCTCGGCGGGCATGGCGGTAACATCGTCATCACCGAAGAATATCTGACCGCTTGTCGGCTTTTCAAGACCGCATATCATATAAAGAGTTGTGCTTTTTCCGCAGCCGGAAGGTCCCAAAAGACCTACAAGCTTACCGTCGGGTATCTCGAAATTAAAATCGTTTACAGCTACTACCTGATCCTTGGATTTTTTGCCCCTGCCGGGGAATATCTTGGTCAGATTCTTTAGCGTTACCTTCATTTATGAACATTCCTTTCACGAGGATTCTTTGGTATATCCGCAATTATCCTATAAATAATAGCACGATTTGTCCGAAAAGTAAATAGGTTCTGAATATATTGTTGCAGGATTTGCTGTGCGGGAAATTCACGGCACTTTTCCAATTGTTTTTAGTCGCAGAATGGAAAAAAATCGAGTTTTGCCATATAAAACGCCCGGAATTGCCATTTGATATCCTTAAAAAAGCAAAGTTTCGGAAAATATCCCGATACGTGATAATAAAACTTGCAATTTCAGCCCGAATATGCTATACTATTTTATTATTATCCTAACTCTTTGGAGGTTTTGATTATGCCGAAGCTTTTATTTAGCTTAAATATGGGAATGCAAAAAAGATTCGCACCCCTGCCGCTGAATTTTCATATTGTTCTCTGCCTGGTAGTAACTGTTATATTTATTCTGCTTTATTTAAGATATCACAAGGTCAAAGACATCCTTTGGATGGTAGCTTTTGATATGATTCTTATACTTCAATTTTACGGCGACGAAAAAACCGCCACGGTTATTGGGATATTCGAAATCATACTCCTGGCGCTGATATTCAAGGAATATCTGAAGGACTTGAAGGAGCTCAGGGCGAAGAAAGCGGCACAGAAAGCCGCTGAAGAAGCTGCCGGTGATGCCGCCGAGGAGGACGATCTTGACGATGTTGCAAAAGCCGTTAAGGCGGAACGCTCAAAGCTCGCGCCGGACAGTGGAACCGATATGATATCTCAGGCTTTTGACAATGAGGATATGGATAGATGATTGAAATAACTGTTGAGGGTATGGATAGATGATGAAGGCAGTTATTCTGGATGCCGACACTGTTACCGGCGGGGATGTTTCCCTTGAAAGCATCACATCACTTGCTGAGACCGAAGTATACGGATTTTCAGACGATGAGAACATTGTGGAAAGGATAAAGGACGCTTCTATAGTTTTGACAAACAAGTGCAGGATCACGCGTTCTGTCATGGAAAAATGTCCGCAGATAAAATATATTGGCGTTTTCGCGACCGGCTACAACAACATCGACATTGAAGCCGCAAAGGAGCGCGGAATAGTTGTTTCTAATGTTCCCGGATATTCCACCGATTCAGTCGCACAGCACACATTCGCCCTGATACTTCACTACTATTCAAGCGTTGCGGCTTACGATAAGACTGTCAAGGACGGCGACTGGTGCTACTCCAAGCTGTTCTCATACTTCAACATTCCATTGTTTGAGCTTGCAGGCAAGACTATAGGAATAATAGGCTACGGAGCTATAGGAAGAGCGGTCGGAAAAATCGCGAAAGCTTTCAATATGAATGTGCTCGTATGCACAAGGACATATCCTAAGGATGATTCCGGCATTAAGGTATGCTCTTTGGAGGAGCTTTTGAAGGAATCGGATATAGTTACCCTGCATTGCCCTTTGAACGACGGCACAAAGGAGCTTATAAACGCTTCTACCCTTTCTTTGATGAAAAAGAGCGCGATACTTATTAACACATCACGCGGGGGTGTTATAAACGAGCATGACCTTGCCGAGGCTTTAAACAACGGCATGATTGCGGCAGCGGGTGTGGACGTTCTTACAAAGGAGCCTATGGAAATGGATTGTCCGCTTAGGAATGCTAAGAACTGTTATTTTACCCCGCATATAGCATGGGCTCCCCTTGAAACAAGGAAGCGGCTTATAGGTTTGGTAAGGAAGAATGTTCAGGCGTTCATTGACGGCAAGCCTATCAACAACATCGCAAAGTGACAGCCTTATATTGCTTGAAAGGATAATATCGAGATGAATACATCGGGAATTAAAAGAGTTGTTATAAAGGTAGGAACCTCTACCCTCACCCACGCTTCCGGTCAGCTTAACATAAGGTTGGTTGAGGAGCTGGTAAAGGTAATATCGGATATCAAAAACTCCGGCTATGAAATCGCGCTGGTATCCTCCGGCGCTATCGGATTGGGCGCGGCAAGGCTTGGCTTAAAGGAAAGACCAAAGGACACTCCCACAAAGCAGGCTTGTGCGGCGGTGGGACAGTGTGAACTGATGAATATGTACGACAAGCTGTTCAACGAATACAGCATTATAGCCGCCCAGGTTCTCCTTACCAAGTACGTTTTGTCTGATGAGCGAAAGGATATCGTTGAAAATTCACTGGAGATGATACTTTCGAAGGGCGCTATACCGATTGTCAACGAAAACGACGTTGTAGCTATAGACGAGCTGGAACTGGAGGTCGGCGAAAACGACTCTTTAGCGGCGATGGTGGCATATCTTATAAAGGCTGACCTTTTGATTATCATGTCGGATATAGATGGGATGTACGACAAGAACCCGAGGATTTATAAGGACGCCAAGCTTATTTCAAGGATTGATGCCATCACAGATGAAATAAGAGCTGCCGCTGGGGACGCGGGTTCATCCCTCGGCACAGGCGGAATGGCTACTAAGATACACGCGGCAGAAATCACCATGAGCCACGGCATAGATATGCTTATCATCAACGGAGACAGACCAAAGAATCTTTATGACGTTTTCGACGGCGTAGATATAGGAACCCTGTTTTCGGGAAGGATAGATTGACTTTCAGATTGGAGATAAGATGAAAATACAGATAAGCGATAATATAATAAAGCACTATCTGCAAAATGTTTACTTTATAAACGGACATAGCTATGCGGGAAAGTCCACAATGGTCAAAATGTTAGCTGAGCGGTACGATATGATTCACTGCGGGGAAAATTTCCATGACGTATTCCCAAGAAATAAGCTTTCCCGTTGGAAGCAGCCGGGGCTAAGCTATTTTGATACCATGAGCGGTTGGCAGGAATGGCTGAATATGACCCCGGAAGAACATTGGAACTGGACGCATCAGGTATCCCAAGAATGTGTGGAAATTGAGATTCTGGAGCTGATAAAGCTGGCGGCATCCGGAAAGAAGGTTATTGCGGACACCAATATTCCTCCAGATGTACTGCGTGAGATTTCGAGCTATGATCATGTTGCTATCCTCCTATGTGATCCGCCGGATATATGTGCAACACGATTCTTCGACCGGGATGACCCTGACAAAAAATTCATGATGGATGAGATCAAAAAGTGCCCCGATCCGGAAGCTACTCTAAGAAACTTCAATTCATGGGCGCTATACCATCACCCGGTGGAGATTGACTGGGAGCATACCGGGTTCTTCTCCTATACCCGCTCTGACTTTGATACGGATACGCGGGAAGAAATGCTTTCGGTTTTGGCAAAACACTTTGGATTAGCTTAAAAAATTCAGAAAGAGAGATTGATTATGGACTTTGCACCCAGCGCCTTTGAAATACTCGGCAATAACGCCAAGGCGGCGAAAATTGAGCTTTCCTGTTCATCTATTACTGCACGGAACGCGGCATTGACCGAAATTGCCGACTCTTTAGAGAGATACAAAAGAAGCATACTTGAGCAGAACCGCATAGACGTTAAAAACGCGGAAGCCGCAGGAATCAAGTCATCACTTGTAGACAGGCTCTATATGAATGAAAAGCGAATTGAGGGCATTGCAGACGGCGTAAGAAAAATCGTCGCCCTGCCCGACCCTATCGGGATTATTGACGGCGGAGAGATTCGCCCAAACGGTCTTAGAATAACCAAATTAAGAGTTCCGATGGGTGTTATAGGAATCATCTATGAAGCGCGTCCGAATGTAACTGTTGATGCGGCGGCGCTCTGCATAAAATCCGGAAACGCGGTTATTCTGCGCGGCGGTAAGGAAGCTGTTTACTCAAACACCGTATTTGTAAACATAATGCGGGAAGCTTTGGAAAAAGCAGGGCTTCCGGCTGATTCCGTTCAGCTTGTTGCAGACACTACCCGCGAAACCACAAACATAATGATGAAGTCAAATGAATATCTTGATTTGCTCATTCCACGCGGCGGTGCAGGTCTTATAAACGCCGTTGTTCAGAACGCCACCGTTCCGGTTATACAAACCGGCGTCGGCAACTGCCATATTTATGTTGACAGTACGGCAAATATCCCCATGGCCTTGGATATTGTGGACAACGCCAAAACATCCCGTCCGGGCGTATGCAACGCCGCTGAGACGCTTCTGGTTCACCGTGAGGTGGCGGAGGAATTCCTGCCCAAGCTCAAAAAAAGGCTGGATAAATCCAAGGTTGAGCTTCGCGGATGCGAAATCACCAAGATGATTTTAGGCTCAAGCGTAACGCAGGTATCCGAAAGCGACTACAGGGAGGAATTTTTGGACTATATCCTTGCGGTAAAGGTCGTTGACAATATCTATGACGCTATCGAGCATATCCAGAAGTACTCTACAGGTCACTCGGAGTGCATAGTAACTGATAATATTATGGCAGCTGAAGAATTCCAGCGCAGAATTGACGCTGCGGCAGTATATGTAAACGCTTCGACGAGGTTCACGGACGGCTATGAGTTCGGTCTTGGTGCGGAAATCGGAATCTCTACGCAGAAGCTCCATGCAAGAGGACCTATGGGACTTCGCGAGCTTACAACCTATAAATATCTTATAAACGGAAACGGTCAGATAAGAGAATGATTTATCTTAACAAAAATATGCTGTTGATGTTAAAAGCTGCAGACCGCGAAAGGCAAGGTAAAAGCAATGAGTAAAAAGAGACGTTCAAGGAAGCCTTCGGGCTCGCAGAATAATGCAGAGGCTGTCTCTGAAAATAAGGAACAGTTAGCTGTAAAGGATTCAGAAGCGGAAGGCAAAGACGATTTTGCGCAGGCAGTATCCACCCTTGCCGACGCTACGGGTATTATCTCTGTAATCCCGCCAAAGGAGAATGAAGATAAAAAGGAAAATGTAAAAGAAGAACCTAAGAATGAAAAGACAAAGGATAAATCGTCGAAGAAGCATGATAAACAAGAGCTTGACGATCAGTTCAAAGAAATGATTGACGATGCTTTGGATGAAAACGTCGAAAACCTCGGCATTCTGGACGACAACTCCTCACAAAGCTCCGGAATAAGCCTTAGTCAGATTCTCACAACGTTGTTCGGACTTTTCGTAATAGGATTCGCTGTATTCGGCATTGTCTCCGCCGGCTTTAAGATACACAGCTATGTGGAATACAAAAATTCAAATATCGAGCGCATAGAATACTTTGAACGGCTGGTGCTCCCCTTGTCCGCCTGTGACGCACCTACATTTGAAAACGTTTCGGTGCTGAATAACGACGTTATAATTTCCGCCGCGTGCTGGGATGTAATCCTTTCGCCGTCCACCTCATATGTTCCGGAAAACGGCAGCTATAAGATCTCATATCTGGATATAGATACAAGAATCAACAAGCTTTTCGGAAGAGGTCTTACCTACACTCATACAACTGTAGGAGACGAGGAGCTTATGTTTGTATACGATGAGGATACCGGAATGTACAGCATACCTACAACGCCCAGAACTCTTGCATACTTCGCCTGCGTTGACGAGCTTGTACCTGATGAAAACGGATATATCCTTACGGTGAGCTACAAAACCCCTTTGACCAACTGGATATCCACAAACACTTCGGCTGACAAGATAATGACCTACCATGTTGTCGGAAACGGTCTTACTTACAATATCGCTTCTCTTGAAATAAAAGAGATATCCAATGCTAACGGTCTTTGACCTGATATAATATGTCCCCAAAAGATATTGCTCTTTTGGGGACATATTTTTGTGATTATTTTATACCGTTTGATTTTTCGATTTCTACACTTGTAAAGTACTTTTTCAGTATCTCCTCATATCCCGAGCCGCGCTTTGCCATTTCGTTGGCACCGTATTGCGAAAGTCCGACAAGATGCCCTACTCCGCTAACTTTGAATGTAAAGCTTTCAAACTTTTCAGAATATTCAAATGTAAATCTTGCGGACGGAAGACTTAAAAGCGCCGCAAAGTCAGTCCCGCTGATTGTGTGCTTGCCATCTAAAAGAAGTTGTTTGACATATCCGGTATCGTTAGTATCGGTTATAACTATCCAGTCTTTCGCTTCGCCCATAAGCGTTATAGGTGTTTTAGCCGTTGCAAGACGTGCAAAAAGCTCTTCTTTTGAATACACAGCTTCTGTAACATATTCAGAATCGTATTCACTTTCAACTGATTTCAGATACGGAACATCCTCCCCCAAGACTGTCTTGGCACTTTCGGTAACTCCGCCGCAGGAGAAGCAGTATGCCGGGACTATCGGTCTGCCGCTGTATGCAAGGTATTCGCCTTTACATGATTCTATAGCGCTTTGGATCTTTGATTTATAATCCGGCACCTTTTCGGAGTAGAGCTTGTCCGCCTCATCCGGAAATACAAGGCGGATATATTTTTCACTGTCGGTACTTATGTCGCATCCTTCAATATCGGTATCAGGCGAATATATAGATCTCATTCTTTTACCCAATATATAGGTATACATAAGCACGCACTGAGCCTTCAAAAGCTCCGGCTCAGCCGTCGGAGATATAGCTCCGAGCACTGCGGCACTCAGGAAATCATCTATCGGAACGCTTAAGGCTTCGCCGCTTTCTATGTCATATATATTAACAGTGTCTATGAACCTGCAGTTCATATCATCCTGCATAATCGCCATCGCCGCAACAGCTTCCGTTATATTCTCAGGAGCCACCGTGCTATTATCATCTTTTGCCGGCACGAATACCGAAATCAACGGTATTAATATCAGTGCAGCCGTCACAAGCAGCAAACCTTTCATAAAATTCTTCAATATAACATCCCCTTTTATACTTGCTTCAGTCTATAAAATGCCCACAAAATCATCTGTATAATCCATTGACATTTGCGGTCCGCTATATCTTTAGACTGAAATCAGTGGTCTTATGAGAGGATTATACTATTGCCGCACAGACTAATATGTCAAAAAAGAGAACGGCATATGATTATAATAAAATTCCTGAATTTTTTGCCCATAAGCTATTGATTTTTTCTTCGGATTGATGTATAATAATTGCTGTACTTATTTCTCGTTAAAAAGTGCCTCCTTAGTTAAATGGATATAATAAACCCCTCCTAAGGGTTAGTTGTGAGTTCGATTCTCGCAGGGGGTGCCAAAAAAGCCGTCCTATATTGGGCGGCTTTTTCATACTCATTATAGATTTATAATTTCGGAACGCTTTCTTCGGCTGAGGCAAGGTAGTTTTTAAGATTATTCAATATCAGCTCCAAGCTTGAATAAAGCTCACCTCTCTGTTCATCGCTAAGGCCGGTTCCTGCACCTATTATCACTGACTTCACTCTTTCATTGATTCTTTTTACTATCTCTTCACCTGACTCCGTAAGATTATACACAGCCCTGTAGGCACGCTTGTCCTCCGGAAGTCCGCGGGAAACAAATCCTCCGTTTTCAAGCTGTGTAAGCGTGCGCGACACCGCAGCTTTATCCTCAGAGCACAGCTTTGTAAGCTCCGTTGAAGTAAGACCATCCGGATATTTGCCAAGATAGTAAAGGCACATTGTATGCTTTGCATGAAGCCCAAGCTTATTCATTTCAACTTCCTTTATTTTTTGAATATATCTGTTAAGCTCCACTATATACTCTGAAAAAGCCTCAAACCTTGAAACCATTATCTACTCCCCCATTTTCATAACAGGAATATTATAACTCCAAGATATTGACTTGTCAACAATAAATCATGCAAAAACCCGCTGTCCGGATTTATTCGAACAGCGGGTTTTAACTTAACATTATTATCTATTCATCATCAAGCCGTCTCAAGCCTGCGACCTCAGACACCGGCAGTGAGAAGCATATAGCTCCTGCCTGAGTTCCTGCCCCACAGGACGAGGTTATAGCCTTCATTATGGCGGATTTCTTGCCGGTCGGCGCAAGGATATATATCATATCCTTTTCTTCTGCAAGCGATACCCCGAAGAACTTTTCCGACCTTGTTCTGCCTGTTCCCTTAGCGTGGAAGACGGTTCCTCCGCCGGCACCTGCCGCACGCGCCGCGTCCATAACAGTATCCGAATGACCCTCATTGAGTATTACTACTATAAGCTCGTGTTCAAATTCCATATTGGGTAACGCACCTCCTAAGCTCTGACCGTCTGAAATATATGCAAGAGTTCTTCCCCCGCCGACACTTTTAATCGGCACTGTCATCATAATTCCGTTTCCGGGGATATCTATAAACAGCTTGCGCTTTGCCTGCCTTATAAGCTGTTTCGCAGACGAAGCGTTTGCGACTGTAACTACAATAGCCTTTTCGCTGGGCTCAAGGTCGTAAAGTGAAAGATGCTCCGACTTTGCCGTTCCACGTCCCAGATTTGATATGATAACCGAAAGCTGCAAGCCTTCAAGAATGGATATCAGCTTTTTGGATTCGCTTCTGTCAACAATGCTGAAAACATAGTATAGCTCCATATTTATTGCCATTCCTTTCGCTCAGTTTTTTCATTTGCTTGCAGTAGAAAATTTTATATAAGTATTACGCCGCATCCCAAAGCTCGATAATTTCGTCCTGTGCGTAATCGTCGTAAATATTGACGTCCTGCGTTCTGCGGGATTTTATCTTTGAGACCGCGCCCATGATTTGGACGGTTATAAGAGGCATCATTGCAACCATGGCCACCAAACCGAAAGCATCAGTCATGATATTGCCGCCCTCAGCATTACAAACACCCATGGCAAACGGAAGCATGAAGGTTGCGGTAAGAGGTCCCGATGCAACTCCACCAGCGTCAAAGGCAATTGCCGTAAAGGTCGGATCCACAAAGAATGTAAGTCCCAGAGCAACAATATATCCGGGAATCATGAACCAAAGTATAGAAACCCCGGTAAGCACTCTTATCATCGCAATACCCATCGCCGCAGCTATAGCTATTGAAAGGGTCTGCTTCATGACGCGTTCGGAAATAGCTCCCGCGCTCAGTTCGGTTACCTGCTTTGTAAGTACGTGTACGGCAGGCTCGGCATTGATTATAAACCATCCCAAAAGCATTGCAAGAGGGATAATAAGCCATTTGAAACCTGAATCTATCATAGCTCCGCCAAGGACATAACCAAGCGAGGAGAAGCCGACGTTAACGCCGGTCAAAAACATTACAAGTCCGGAATATGTAAAAAGTATTCCCACCAAGATTTTTTGCAGCATTTTCTTTTTAAGCCGCAGTGAAATTATCTGAAACAGCAGGAAGAAAACGAAAATTGGCAAAAGTGCTATTGCAACCTCTTTAATATAATCAGGCAAAGCCCTTAAATATCCCATTCCAAGGTCAACAGTGTGGTTGAATTCATTGATTATTATAGATGATGACGACTGCGAATCGGTCGGGTATATCATCCCCAGAATAAGCACAGCGAGTATCGGACCTATAGAGCAAAGAGCTACAAGTCCGAAGCTGTCAGACTTTGCTTTACTGTCGCTTCGGATGGAAGCAACGCCCACGCCCAAAGCCATTATAAACGGAACGGTCATTGGACCGGTAGTGACTCCGCCCGAATCGAACGCAACCGAAAGAAAGCTTTTATCAGAAAAAGCAGACAGTATAAACACAAGCGCATAGAATACAATCAGCATCCATTTAAGCGGGATTCCCAAAAGGATTCTGACCATGCTGAGCATCAGGAACAGTCCTACTCCAACAGAAACGGTTATCACAAGCACAAAGCTGTCTATTTCAGGAGCATTAGACGCAAGGACCTGCAAATCAGGCTCGGCTACGGTTATAGCTATTCCGAGAATCAGGCTTAAAGATAGTATCAGCCATAGCTTGCGCGATTTTGTCATCTTAGCGCCTATCTGATTTCCTATCTGCATCATAGAAAGGTCAGCGCCGAGAGTGAACAGAGCCATTCCGAATATTATCATCACAGAACCGATAAGGAATGAAAGCATCAGTCCACTGCTTACAGGTACAAAAAATATGCAAAGAGCTGCAACAATAAGCGTTATCGGCAAAACCGAAAGCACTGATTCCTGTAGCTTTTCTTTGAGCGCATTGCGGTGAGGCATGACATTTTCACTCCTATTCCCTGCTGATTTAAAACGTTAATACTATAATAGCATTTTTTCCATCATACGTCAACGGTATAACAAAAATTTTTGCCCTATTGATTTTATACTTATTTCGGTCTAAAAGTGTTCAGGCCATATATGGTCATAAAAACGGGTACGAAATCCATCGCACAGCGGTTTTGTGTCCGTTTTTTGCTTCGCTTTAGACTGAAATTAGTAATAGAATCAATAGGGCGATTTATGCTCCGGCAGCAACTACTTCATAGCCGCCATTTCATATTTTCTCTTTGTGGCTTCTCCTCCACGGATGTGCCGTTCCTGCTTGTTGATATCCAGAATTACCTTTACCTCTTTATACAACGACGGCTTAACCGTCTTTAAACGTTCGCTTACATCTTTATGTATGGTTGTCACTAATTAGAATGGTTTCATCAAGTCCTAAGTCGCCGAACAAACGCAGATAAATATCGATATTGCCATTCTTGTCAACCTCGATTTTCTGGAGTATCCTTTTTAGCTGGGCATTAGTCATGTTTCTCACATCGGAGACATCTTCAAGGGCTTTAAAGGTGTTGTTAAGGATTCCTTCGAGCTGTTCTCCGCGGGTCAGATGGTAGGATACCATTTTCAGCTCATTTTCAAGCCGCTCGATTTCCTTTAGCGAGCCGCCGATTTTTTCATTCAGTTCCTCACGGGTGATTAAATCGTCAGTATACATATCCATGTATTTCTGGCGCGACCTTTTCAGCTTTTCAAGCTTCGCCGTAAGCTCTTTTTCAAGATTGATGTTGTCGTCCTTCGCCTTATATACCCTCTCGAATTCGTTGACAACCCGGTGGATGACGTTCTTTTTATCCTTCAAAAGATTAGTGAAGTACTCTTGCAGGACTTTGATAAGCTCGTCCTCATCAAGAGTTACTGTATTCGGGCAGCTGTTCGCTCCCTGCATATTATGCCCTGAGCAGACCCAGCGAACATAAGTGTTTTTGTATGTGCGAACCGTCCTTCGGAACGACCAGCCGCATTCCTTGCACTTGATAAGCGTTGAGAACAGGTATTGATTGCTGTGCCGCTCGCTTGTCATCTTGAACGCCTTGCTTCGTTCGCTGAGGATGAACTGAACCTTATCGAATATCTCAGGCTCAATAATCCGAAGCTCGGGCTTGTCCACAACTATCCAGTCCTGCGAGTCCTTTTCCTCTCTCCTGCCTGTCAGGAAGTCGGCAACCTCCTGCTTGCCGTTGATTACTCTGCCAATGTAAATCTCGTTGGTGAGTATACGGCAGACGGCGTTCTGCGTCCACCGGCAGTTGCGCTTGGTGAGTATCTTCCTATCATTGAGCATTCCTGCGATTTTCGCCGCGCCATAGCCATCCTCGGTGTACCAACTAAAAATCCGGCGGACGACCTCGGCTTCTTCCTGATTTATAGCAAGATTGAAATAGTCGCCGATGGTTTTATCATACCCGAAGACGATATTAGGCACCCTGCCCTTTTCGGCGTTTATCTTTTTGCCGAACTTGACGCGCTTTGAGGTGTTGTTGCTCTCCTCCTGCGCAAGAGCGCCGAAGACAGTTAACACAAATTCGCTGTTGCCCATGCTTGTCATATTAGCGGTCAGAAACTGCGTCTCTATGCCTATGGACTTCAGCTTTCTGATATTCTGCAAAAGGTCAACTGTGTTTCTTGCGAAGCGGGATATATCCTTTACTACTACCATCTGAAAAAGCCCATGCTCGGCATCTGACATCATCCTAAGGAATTCCTTGCGGTTCTTGGTCTTGGTGCCCGAGATGCCCTCGTCGGCGTAGAGGCGGACTAAGTTGTCATTGGTTTTGGCGCAGTACTCCTGAAAGAAGTTTTTCTGCGCTTCGAGGCTGTTGAGCTGGTCTTCTTTGTCGGTTGAAACTCGGCAGTAGGCGGCTATGTTCATGTTACACCTCTCAGTTGCGTATTTGGCTTTCTGTTACTTCTTATTATAGCATAGGATATAAATAAGTCAAGAGGCAAAATGCGAAAGTATGTTTTATTGAAAATATCGCAAATATCTGCGTTGTCAATAGATATGACCCATATAAGCGTAAAAA
>ULUA01081762.1_pt1 | contig 31253 bp, 29 predicted proteins | sample 1958081 | NCBI WGS metagenome assembly ULUA01 (sample SAMEA4835748, study PRJEB28245) | human gut metagenome | biome: gut microbiome; material: fecal sample | place: Denmark | collected 2008
ACATCCGCTGGGGTAGAATGCATCGATCTTTGGTATTCCGCAAATCCGACGGCACCGTGGCGGTCTTGGCATGGACGCTTTCCTCCTCTTGTTTTCGGTATATACCGATTATAGCACCTCGCGCAGAAAAATCAATACAGATTTTTCAAAAGCCGCTGTAACGCTTATTCGAGGTGCAGTGCTTCACTACGATCGTGGTACCCAGTACACCAGTGCGCTTTACCGCAGCACCCTGAGAAAAAATGAAGAGCTGCCGGACAGCACTGTTGTAGAGGTTATCGTAAAGCTGGTAAGCAATCCGAAGTTCGCCGCCATGATGCAGGAAAAGATCAGCATGAAGGTGGATATCTCTGCCATTGAGCAGGAGATCGCGGCGCATGAAAAGCAGCTTCGGCAGAGTTATTCCGTAAAGGCACGACTGATGGGGGAGATTGATTCCCTCGACCCGGATGATAAGCACTACATTAAACGCAAAGCAGACCTTGATGGCCGGCTTTACAAGATGTATGATAAGATCGAGGATACGGAAAACCAGCTCAAGCTCCAATCATTGCGGAAAATATGAGCTTGAGTTTGGACAATGACGCACATATAGAAATGGTATGCCTCTTGAGCAAAGAGGCAGGGAGGAACAGCAGAGATGAATCAGGCAATGCAGAAAGCAAAGGAAACTTTTGCACAGGGAAATTATACCTGTGTCTGGTGCAGGGGCGACGAGCTTCTGACCAGTAAGGAAGCCGGTCTGCGTCTGCTGCTGACACGTATCCGGGAGGGGAAGGATTTGAGCGGATTTTACGCGGCAGATAAAATTGTCGGACGCGCGGCGGCATTTTTATATGTGAAGCTCGGAGCAGCCGGGGTGTATGCATCTGTAATGAGCCGGGGGGCGAAAGAGCTTTTGGCGGAATACAACATACCTGCAGAAGCAGAGGAACTGACAGAGAACATCCGAAATCGTCAAAATACCGGATTATGTCCAATGGAATGCGCAGTTTCTTCCTGCGTCAGTCCGGAAGCAGCGTATGCTGCCATTTTGGAAGCGATCAGAAAAATGCAGCAGAAATAAGCGATAAAGATAAAGGGGAAAACATAAGAGGAGGAGCGTTTAAATGCTGTACAAAAAGAATCAGGCAGAGAAACTGGAAGACAGCTTGTTCGAGCAGCCCACAGCGGAGTATAGGGGAGCTCCCTTTTGGGCGTGGAATACGATGCTGGAGCAAAAAGAGCTCGACAGGCAGATGGAGATCTTAAAGTCGATGGGCTTTGGCGGTGCACATCTTCATCCCCGTACCGGTCTGGAAACACCGTATTTAAGCGAGGAATTTATGGATCGGATCAAGGGCTGCCTGGCAAAAGCAAAGCAGGAAAATCTACAGGTTTATTTGTATGATGAGGATCGTTGGCCGTCCGGATTTGCGGGAGGTCTTGTGACGAAGGAGGAAAAATACCGTGCGCAGTATCTTCTGTTTACAAACAAGCCTTATGAAGCAGGAGAAGAGGCACAGAGGCAGACAGACTCCAGCGCGAGAGCAGCAAGAACCTTAAACGGCAGGCTGCTTGAGGTTTACGATGTCGTACTGGATGAAAAGGGTTATCTGGTTTCCGGTAAAAAACTGGAGGAAGGCATGCAGCCACAGGGAACCTGCTGGTATGCTTATCTGGAACGCCCGCTGCCGAGCACCTGGTACAATCATCAGACCTATGTAAATACGCTGGACAAAGCGGCAATGGATCGTTTCCTGGAAATCACCCACGAGGCTTATGCAAAGGAGATCGGGGACGAGTTTGGAAAAACGGTGCCGACGATCTTTACGGATGAGCCGCAGTTCTCTCATAAAACACTTTTGCAGTTTCCGCAGGAAAAACGGGATGTGATCCTGCCCTGGACAGAGGATTTTGCTCAGACCTATCAGGAAATGTATCAGGAGGATATTCTGGAAAAGCTCCCTGAGCTGATCTGGGAAAAAGCAGACAGAAGCGTTTCCACGATCCGGTATCATTATCATGACCATGTGACGGAGCGTTTTACCCGCGCGTTTGCAGACAATATTGGGGCATGGTGCAAAAAGCACAATATCGCGCTGACCGGACATATGATGGAAGAGCCCACACTGCGCAGTCAGACTGCAGCATTGGGCGAGGCGATGCGTGCGTACAGAAGCTTTGAACTGCCCGGCATCGACATGCTGTGTGACGGCCATGAATACACGACGGCAAAGCAGGCACAGTCTGCGTCTCATCAGTTTGGTCGTGAAGGCGTAATGAGCGAGCTTTATGGTGTAACGAGCTGGAGCTTTGATTTCAGACGCCATAAGCTGCAGGGAGACTGGCAGGCGGCGCTGGGCATTACACTGCGTGTGCCGCATCTGTCCTGGGTTTCTATGAAGGGGGAGGCAAAGCGGGATTATCCGGCGAGCATCAATTATCAGTCTCCGTGGTGTAAGGAATATAAAACAGTTGAAGATCATTTTGCAAGAGTAAACACAGTCATGACGCGTGGGAAGGCAGCTGTGCGTGTTGGCGTCATCCATCCAATCGAAAGCTACTGGCTTCACTGGGGGCCGGAGTCCCAGACCGGATCGATCCGGGAGCAGATGGAGGAACGGTTTCAGAATGTGACCCGCTGGCTGTTGTTTGGCAGCTGTGACTTTGACTTTCTGGATGAATCGCTTCTGCCCGATTTGTGTACGGAGGCAGGAAACCCGCTGAAGGTCGGTGCAATGTCCTATGATGCTGTTATCATTCCCGGCTGTGAAACGCTGCGCAGTACGACAATAGAACGTTTGAAAACCTTTGCAAGAGCGGGCGGTAAGCTGATCTTGATGGGAGAAGCACCGACTATGACCGATGCAGTGCCCAGTAACGATGGTGCAGAGCTTGCAGCCCTTTCCAGACAGATCGTATTTGAAAAAGCGGCGCTTTTGGAAGCGGTTGAGCCATATCGCACACTGCGCCTGGAAAATGAGACGGGAAGCCTGACAAACCATTACATCTATCAGCTGCGGATGGATCAGGACTGCAGCTGGCTGTTTATTGCAGTGGGAGAGCCTGCAGGAAATCCGGATTTTGTGAAAAAGGATCCTGTGAACATTGTATTAAACGGCAGGTTCACGGTAAAAGAATACGATACCATGACCGGAAGAATCCGGGATGTGAAGACAGCAAAAAGAGGGGCGCAGACGGTTGTAAATCATATCTTTTATAACCAGAGCAGCCTGCTGTTGAAGCTGATGCCAGTGGGCGAGGCGAGCGGCAGCGTGCAGGCAGCTGATGCGCACGATGCAACACAAGCAGCTGGCGTGCCTGGCGCGATGCAGGCGGTATCTGGCGCATCCGGCGAGGTAGAAAGCTGCGCAGCATGCGGCGATTCTGCTTTAGCTGCAGCCCTCCGGGAACAGCTCCTTGCGTCCGGCGCAGCGCCGAAAACCCTTCCGAATCGCGTTGCCGTTACCTTAAGTGAGCCGAATGTGCTTCTTTTGGATCGTGCGGAATTTTGTATGGACAACGGAGAATATCAGCCTGCACAGGAACTGTTGCGGGCAGACAATGTCCTGCGTAGTCAGCTCGGTTTCCCGGCGCGCGGCGGAGAAGTTGCCCAGCCATGGGTATTGCCGGAGGAAAAGACGGAACATTTTGCGACACTTCGCTTTACGGTAGAGAGTGAAGTGGAAGTACCGGTACGTTTGGCACTGGAGGAAGCGGAGCATGCATCTGTAAAACTGAATGGGAAAACAGTGAACGAAAAGGTGTCCGGCTGGTATACGGACCACTGCATCGGGACGATTGAAATCGGCGCACTTCAGAAAGGCACAAATATAGTGGAAGCGACAGTTCCTTTCACGCACAGAATCGGTCTGGAATGGTGCTATCTGCTGGGTGATTTTGGCGTGCGTATAGAAGGCAGAGCCGGTGTTGTGACAGCACCTGTCAGAGCGTTAAGCTTTGGAGATATCGTACCCCAGGGACTTCCTTTTTATGGTGGAAATATTACCTATCATCTGCCGGTATCGATCGGAGCAAATGGCGCTGTTGTACATATTCCTCATTATCGCGGCGCACTCGTTGCAATAGAAAAAAATGGAAAACGGTTGGGTGAGACGACATTTGCACCCTATGATCTGGAAGTTGGACAGGCTGATTCGATCGATCTGGTGCTGTTTGGAAACCGCGTCAATACCTTTGGCGCAGTCCATATGGTTGGAGAGGATGACAGATTCCTGAATCCCGGCAGCTGGCGCACACAGGATGATGACTGGTCGGAGGAATATGTGCTGCAGAAGGTCGGTATTTTGTCTGCACCGGTGATCGTGCTGAATAAATAGAAATAAGCAACAGAGTGCATGTTATGCGAATATTCTATTGTCTGGAATAATTTTATCGGAATAATAAATATGAGACGGAGGCGAGGAATAACGGGGCGAAAAGGTATTGTTGCCGATCAGGACTTGCTCTCCTAAAAACTGGTGCGAACAGGAAGTGCATATGAATTCTTATGGAGATTCGCACCTGGAAAATTATAAAATAACATTTATTAATTTAGTTTTTTAAAAACAGAAGCTATATTTATTAGTGAGATGAAATAAAATATAGCCGTACTGTAAACGAAAAAATGTCAATAAATGCCGTCGCTCCACTCGCGGGAGCGTGGATTGAAATCCGCAGTGAGGGGCAGGTATCGCAGGAGGGCGATGGTCGCTCCACTCGCGGGAGCGTGGATTGAAATCTTTTGTACCGATGTCAAGCCCTAATTCCCAAAAAAGTCGCTCCACTCGCGGGAGCGTGGATTGAAATCTTGATAAAGTAAACAAAAGAAAGTCAGAACTTAGTCGCTCCACTCGCGGGAGCGTGGATTGAAATATTATGACGAAAAAGAGTATGAACATTTTTGTACCGTCGCTCCACTCGCGGGAGCGTGGATTGAAATGTGACGGAGCAGGACGATAACGGGAATATAACGGTCGCTCCACTCGCGGGAGCGTGGATTGAAATCGCACCCCTGCTGCAAACAACATAGATCTTTCCTCGTCGCTCCACTCGCGGGAGCGTGGATTGAAATACTCTCCGGCAACAGCTCCAGGTACTCGTCGCCCGTCGCTCCACTCGCGGGAGCGTGGATTGAAATACCCTCCGCCGCACCACCTCCACGACCTCTAGCGTCGCTCCACTCGCGGGAGCGTGGATTGAAATCTTTACCATCTTTGCCATTCGTACCATCGTTACCGTCGCTCCCCTCGCGGGAGCGTGGATTGAAATACGAGCAATTTCGAAAAGGCGCTGCCGCCTGCTTCGTCGCTCCCCTCGCGGGAGCGTGGATTGAAATAGAACGATTATCCGTTACATGGCAGAGAAACACCCGTCGCTCCCCTCGCGGGAGCGTGGATTGAAATTCGCCCCATACAATCTCGCAAAGCTCTTTTACTGTCGCTCCCCTCGCGGGAGCGTGGATTGAAATTTGTGTTTCCAGCTGCATTACATTCCTGAATAGCGTCGCTCCCCTCGCGGGAGCGTGGATTGAAATCGAATCAATCCGGATGACAAAGGGCTTGACGCTATTGTCGCTCCCCTCGCGGGAGCGTGGATTGAAATTCCACGATATTTTGAATATTCATAGTACACGTTGTCGCTCCCCTCGCGGGAGCGTGGATTGAAATAGGAGTTGCTGGGGCACGTTAAGATTGAGACCACGGTCGCTCCCCTCGCGGGAGCGTGGATTGAAATACGAGCAATTTCGAAAAGGCGCTGCCGCCTGCTTCGTCGCTCCCCTCGCGGGAGCGTGGATTGAAATAACTTCATCGATGGCGTTATTCGGAACACCTCAGTCGCTCCCCTCGCGGGAGCGTGGATTGAAATCTTGCTATGTACGAAAAGTATGGGCAGCCATTGGTCGCTCCCTTCGCGGGAGCGTGGATTGAAATCAGCAATCGGAATGAAGTACATCAAGCTTGGTTTGCGTCGCTCCCTTCGCGGGAGCATGTCAGGAAAAGGATCGTAACAGAAAAAATGTCGAAGAAAATGGGGGAGAGGCATATGGATTATTTTGCGCATATTGATGGGAAACGAAAACAGAGTGTTTTGGAGCATTCGGAGGGGGTTGCAAGACTTGCTGGAATGTTTGCCGGAGAATTTGGAAAGTATGAATGGGGATATTGCAGTGGTATGCTGCATGATATTGGAAAGTACAGTCTCAGGTTCCAGAGAAGACTTCAAAAAGGAGATGTTCAGGTGGACCATTCGACGGCCGGAGCACAACTTTGTGCGGCGAAAGGAGGATACTACTCGTTTCTAAATTATTGCATTGCAGGGCATCATGCGGGCTTGCCAGATTGCGGAAGTAATACGGACAATGGCGGAGAGTCTACGTTGAGCGGCCGCCTAAAGAAAAAAATAGAAGATTATCAGGCTTATCAGCCTGAGATTGAGGTTCCTCTACTTCATTCGGCGCCCATTGATCCAAAAGCTGTGCCGAACCCATATTTTTCGTTAAGTTTTTTTATGCGAATGATTTATTCCTGTCTGGTAGACGCAGATTTTCTGGATACGGAAGCTTTTATGAAGCAGGGAAAGACAGAACGAGATCCCGGCACGAGAATAGAAGAACTGTACAGAAAGTTAGATAAATATCTTGAGAATAAAAGATGGATGGAAAATAAAAAACCCGATACGATCAACGGCAGACGAAGTGAGATTTTGCGGCATTGTATGGACATGGGAACCCAGGAAAAGGGAATGTTTCGTCTGACTGTTCCGACCGGTGGAGGAAAAACAATTGCCTCGCTGGCGTTTGCACTTCGGCATGCGGCAGCGCATCAGATGAAGCGGATTATTTATGTCATTCCATATACCAATATTATCGAACAGAATGCGCAGGTATTTCGGGAGATTCTGGGAGAGGAAAATGTGTTGGAAAGCCATTGCAACATTGATTATACCAGTTCGGAAGAGCTCAGACCGATGCAGCTTGCTTCGGAAAACTGGGACAAGCCGGTGGTTGTTACGACCAATGTACAGTTTTTTGAATCTCTCTTTGCATCGAAATCTTCAAAATGCCGGAAGCTTCATAATGTTGCAAACAGTGTGATCATTTTTGATGAAGCACAGATGATACCGCCGGAGCATCTGAAGCCTTGTCTTGCGGTTATAGAGGAACTGGCAGCGCAATATGGTTCATCTGTTGTGCTTTGTACAGCAACGCAGCCAACATTTCAGAATTTTTTCCAGAGAAATTGGGAGCCGGTTGAGCTTTGTCCATGTATGGAAGAGCAATTTCGCTTTTTCAAGAGGACGAGATTTGAAGATATCGGAACGGTGACAGAAGAAGAGCTGGAGGAAAAACTTTTAAAAGAAACACAGGCATTGTGTATTGTCAATACGAAGAAACGAGCACAGAGAATTTATAATGCGATCAAAGGGGACGGAGTCTTTCATCTGTCGACAACAATGTATCCAAAGCATCGGAAACGGGTGTTAGATCAGATTAGGAAAAGACTGGAAGATGGTAAAAAGTGTATTTTAATTGCAACGAGTCTGGTGGAAGCTGGAGTGGATCTGGATTTTCGATCTGTATATAGACAGCTTGCGGGAATGGATTCTATGATTCAGGCGGCAGGACGCGGAAATCGAAATGGAGATCGTTCCATAGAGGAGAGTCCGGTATATATTTTCGGAATGGAAGGAAAAGAGTTTGTTCCCGGTCAGCAGATGCAGATTGATACGTCCAAAGCGCTTTTACTGGATGGATATCAGCCGGAAGACCTTGCGACAGTAGATCAGTATTTCCAGATGTTGTATCAATTAAAACAGGATGAAATGGATAAGGACGGTGTGATGCGCTGCTTCGAAAATCAGAATTATCAGTTTGCGTCAGCTGCTAAAAAGTTTCATCTGATTGAAGAGAATACCGTAACAGTGTTTGTAAAAAGAGAGCAGGAAGCGGCGAAGTTATTGGGACAGATTCGAAACCAGGGGTATTCCCGCACTTTGATGCGACAGGCAGGACAGTATTGTATCAATATTTATGACAGGGATTTTGAAAAATTAAACGGACAGGGAGCGCTGCGTCCGGTGTCCGGTGATATAGAAGATTTCTATGAATTAGTTTCGGAGGAACTGTACACAGAAGAAATGGGATTAAAAATGGATATTGAAGAAGGCATCGGAGTGTTCTGGTAATTGTTTTAGCAAGTGCTGTAGGCGGGAGGTTAGAGGATAAAAGCATACGGAACAGAAGAAAAATCATCAACTTCTGTTCCGCATCGCTTGGTTCACATGGTGTGAAAAAATATTTTTTCAATCCCCAATTCCGTGTCATTGTAAATGGCAGGAAAAGACGATGTTTATTATATAATAGTTATTCCATATAATCCAGTGTAAATATTTTTATAGAAACTTCAATATATTTTCCCACAGATAATGGAAACGTTGTTGCATTATATAAAACAGTGTAGTATAGTGGAAATATAAAGAAAAGGACAGTGAGAAAAACGATAATTTTTATAAAAAGGGGAACAGAGATGGTTTTATATCATGGGAGTAAAGAAATCGTGGAATATCCCGAAATTCGAAAAGCACGATTTCAAAAAGATTTCTATTTTGGATTTTACTGCACACTTTATGCAGAGCAGGCGAAGCGTTGGGCAACCAGATACGGTGATGGGTACATCAATAAATATGAATATGTACCAAGCAGTACTTTGAATTGTTTGTATTTTGAAGAGATGACGGAAGAATGGCTGGATTTTATTGTGGCATGTCGTAGAGGAATTCCACACAAATATGATATTGTGGAAGGACCGATGGCAGATGATACGATTTACAATTATATCCAGAACTATCTGGATGGCAAAATTTCGAGAGCCGCATTTTGGGAACTGGCAAAGTTTAAATATCCGACGCATCAAATCAGTTTTCATACGATTTCAGCGCTGGATACATTGACATTTGTAGGAAGCGAGGTCGTGTATGGGGACAAAAAATAATAATGATTTATTTTATATATGCAGCTTGATCGAATACATCGGAAGGAAAACGAAACAGCCTCGGAAAAAAGTAGCAGATTATCTGGGAAGAAAGCATATTCATCGGATTTACGAACATGCAGATGTATTTCATTGTGAACCAATTGAAAAGATGGCAGAAGAATTGATTGAAGAATGCAATATTCCGAAGGGCAGCTTTGATAATGTGGGAGCATGCAGATATACAGTACCGGATTATTGGGATATCGGAGAAGTGTATGAACGGCTGATTGAAGATTCCTATTCTGATCAGGATATTGAGAAAGGGCTTTGGCAGGTATATCATTCCTGGATAGATTCCAGCATTTCTGATTATAATACGGATTTTTACTATCAATCGAGAGACTATCTGGCAGCCTGCTATCAGGATGGTTCGATATTATAGATGAAAAGGGGTGATAAAATGGGCATGGGTGTAAAAGTCAGAGTATGGGGACCATATGCGCTCTTCTCAAGACCAGAGATGAAAGTGGAACGGTGTTCTTACGATGTAATGACGCCATCTGCTGCAAGAGGAATTCTGGAAGCGATTTACTGGCATCCGGGGCTTCGATGGGTGATCGACAAAATTCAGGTAAACAAACCAATCCGGTTTACCAGCGTTCGGAGAAATGAAGTGAAAAGCAAAATTTCTGCCAGCAATGTGCTTCAGGCATATAACGGAGCGGATAAGGAATTGTATTTGAGTACAAAAGAGGAAATTGTACAGCGGGCATCTTTATTGCTGTGTGATGTGGAATATGTCATTGAAGCACATTTTGAAATGACGGAACAGGCAAATGAAACAGACAATCCCGGTAAGTTCAAGGATATCATGATGCGTCGTTTAAAGCGCGGAGAATGCTATCACATGCCGTATTTTGGATGCCGGGAATTCCCGGTGCATTTCGAATTGTGCGAAGAGGAAACTACATCCTGTTATGCTGTTGTTCCGGAAAAGGATCTCGGTTTTATGCTATACGACATGGATTACTCTGATCCGAACGATATTCAGCCGATGTTCTTTCGGGCGGTGATGAGAAACGGTGTTCTTGATCTGAGAGACTGTGAGGTGATTCGGTGATTTTACAGGCACTTGTAAAGGAATATGAAAGTCTGGCAGAGCAGGGGAAAGTATCGCAGCCGGGGTGGTGTCAGGCAAAGGTTTCCTATGAAATCAATTTGTATGCGGATGGACGAATCAAACAAATTATCTGCTTGAAGCAGGAAAAAGAAATTGGGAAAAAGAAGGTTTTAATTCCCAAAACGATGAAAGTACCGCAGATGGTCACCCGATCTTCTGGAATAGCGGCAAATTTTCTGTGTGATAACGCAAAATATCTGTTAGGAATTGATGCAGAAGGGACTTCTGGGCGGATAATGGATTGTTTTCTGGCAGCAAAGGAAAGACACCTCTCTGTTTTGGAAGGAACAGATGGCATAATGGCGCAGGCAATCTGCCGTTTTTTTAAAAACTGGAACCCGGAAAGCGTTCAGGAATGTCCGGAGTTGAAAGAGCAATGGGAAGGAATTACAGATGGCGGGAATCTTGTTTTTGGAATGAACGAATTCTATGCACAGGATGATCCGGAAATACAGAAAATGTGGAACGCAAGTCAGTCTGAGACAGAGGAGGAAACATCAGGCATTTGTCTTGTAACCGGAAATTATGGTCCGATTTCCAGAATTCACAGATCCATTAAAGGGGTTCCGGGGGCACAGTCGAGTGGCGCAGCACTGGTGTCTTTTAATGCACCGGCATTTGAATCTTACGGAAAAGAACAAAGCTACAATGCGCCGGTTGGAAAGTATGCAGAGTTTGCTTATACGACAGCTTTAAATTACCTGCTGGGACAGGAAGAATACCGATTTCAGCTTGGTGATACAAGAGTGGTATTCTGGGCAGAAAGTGGAGAAGAGGCATATCAGGATTTTTTTGCTTCTTTTCTGGAACCCAAACCGGATAATGAGGAGATGCTGAAAGCTGTTTTTGCAGGATTGAAAAAACAGAAATATCTCGATCTGGATCAGTTTGAATTGAATCCAAATCAAAAGTTTTATATCCTTGGACTTGCACCAAATGCTGCTCGTTTAGCGGTTCGTTTCTTTTATGAAGATTCTTTTGGAAATATTTTGAAGCATCTTGCAGAACATTATCAGCGAATTGAAATTGTAAAACCGGTATGGGAACAGAATAGTTATCTTGGAATCCGAGACATGCTTGCGGAAACGGTGAATCAGAAAGCAAAGGATAAAAATCCGATTTCGAATATGGCGTCTATGGTGCTGCAGGCAATCCTTGCAGGAAACCGTTATCCGGCAAGTTTGTATACAGATACGATGATTCGTATCAGGGCGGAGCAGGGAAACGTCACCTGGAAAAAAGCTGCGATCCTCAAGGCTTATTTGATTCAAAACTACCATTTGGAAAAGGGGGAACATTATATGGGACTAAATGAGGGATGTAGGGAAGAGGCATACGTTTTAGGAAGGCTGTTTGCTATGTTGGAAGCAATTCAGATGGACGCCAATCCGGGAATTAAAGCAACAATCCGGGATCGGTATTTTAACTCTGCGTGTGCGACACCGGCAATTGTTTTTCCGATATTGTTCAAATTAAAAAACAGCCATATCAAAAAGCTGGAACGGGATAATCCGAGTGCAAAAATATATTACGAAAAGCAGATTATGGAAATTATGGGGAAACTCGGAGAAAAAATGCCGAACCGTCTGGCACTGGAAGAGCAGGGACAATTTGATCTGGGATATTATCATCAGATGCAGAAAAAATATGAAAAGCGGGAGGAAAAGTAAATGAGTGAGACAATCAAAAACAGATATGAGTTTGTAGTATTGTTTGATGTGGAAAATGGGAATCCGAACGGAGATCCTGATGCAGGAAATATGCCGCGTATTGATCCGGAAAGTGGTCTCGGTCTTGTGACAGATGTTTGTCTGAAACGAAAGATCAGAAATTATGTGGAAACAGTAAAAGAGGAGGAGCCGGGGTTCCAGATTTATATCCGTGAAGACGTACCGTTGAACCGAAGCGATAGAACCGCATGCGAGAGCCTTGGAATCCATGAGACAGATGAAAAAAAAGTGACGGATGGATTAAAAAAGCTGAAAAAGAACGATCCGGATGCAGATCTGAAAATTCGGGATTATATGTGCCAGAATTTTTATGATATCAGAACTTTTGGCGCGGTTATGACAACATTTGTGAAAGCATCGCTGAATTGCGGGCAGGTAAGGGGGCCTGTGCAGATTGGCTTTGCCAGAAGCATTGATCCGATTATCAGTCAGGAAGTAACGATTACGAGAGTTGCGATTACGACAGAAAAAGACGCGGAAAATAAGAGCACGGAAATGGGCAGAAAAAGCATTGTGCCCTATGGATTATATCGTGCAGAGGGATATGTTTCTGCAAATCTTGCCAGAAAGGTAACCGGATTTTCTGAGGAAGATCTGGAGCTTTTATGGGAGGCGATTATCAACATGTTTGAAAATGATCATTCTGCAGCAAGAGGAAAGATGGCGGTTCGGGAACTGATTATTTTCAAACACAGCAAGGAGCTGGGAGATTGTCCCGCATATAAGTTATTTGATGCAGTGGAAGTAAAGAAAAACGACGATATTATTTATCCCAGAAACTATAAAGATTATACAGTTAAAATTCATCAGGATCAGATACCGGAATCTGTTGAAGTGACAAGAAGAGCATAGTAATCAGAAAGCAGAAAAAGGCACACTTTGTTTGAAATGCGTTGAAAAAGAGGTGTCGTATAATGGAATATGCTGAAGACGATTATTTGATGATATCTGGTATCCAGCATTTTAAATTTTGCAGGAGACAATGGGCATTGATTCATGTGGAACAGCAATGGGCAGAAAATGAACATACTGTCATTGGAGAGCTGATGCACAAAAAGGCGCATAATCCATATCTGACGGAAAAGCGGAAAGATTTGCTTGTGGTAAGGGCATTGCCGGTCAGTTCCAGAACGATGGGAGTCAGCGGCGAATGCGATATTGTAGAATTTCGGAAATGCGAAGATGGAGTGAAACTGCACGGACACAGGGGATTTTACAGTATTTATCCGGTAGAGTATAAAAAAGGGAAACCAAAACATTCAGAGGAGGATATCTTACAGCTGACAGCGCAGGCAATGTGTTTGGAAGAAATGTTTTCGACGACAGTATCGGAAGGGGCAATTTTTTATGGAGAAACCAGAAGACGTGAAGTCGTTGCAATTACGGAAGAGCTGAAAAATGAGGTTTGTCAGATATTTGAAGAAATGCATCAATATTATGACAGACGGTATACACCGAAAGTAAAATACAGCAAAGCATGCGCTTCCTGTTCTCTGAAGGAAATATGCCTTCCAAAGCTCGAAAAAGCCGGATCGGTAAAGGAATATCTGAAACGGGCGCTGGAGGAGGAACCGGGATGAAAAAACTGCTCAATACATTGTACGTTACTTCGGAAAACAGCTACCTTGGATTGGATGGAGAAAATATTGTTGTTTATGAAGAACAGAAGGAGCTTGGAAGGCTGCCGCTGCATAATCTGGAGGGAATTGTTTCTTTTGGTTACAGAGGGACAAGCCCAGCGCTTATGGGCGCTTGTGCAGACCGAAATATTTCCTTGTGTTACCTTACGCCGCAGGGAAAATTCTTAGCCCGGGTGACTGGAAAAGTAAGAGGAAATGTTATTTTACGAAAACAGCAGTATGATACAGGAAAAGATGAGGAAAAGAGCCTTACAATTGCAAAAACTTGTATTCTTGGAAAAGTATACAATTCGCGCTGGGTTCTGGAACGGGCAGTCCGGGATCATGCAATGCAGATTGATGCGGAAAAGGTAAAAGCAGCATCAATGCAATTAAAAGCTTCCCTGGAGCGGATTCAAAACTGTACATCCAAGGATCAGTTAAGAGGATATGAAGGGGAAGCTGCCAGCATTTATTTTGGTGTATTCAATGAATTGATTCTGCAGCAGAAAAAGGATTTTCAGTTTCAGGGACGGGCAAAACGTCCTCCAATGGATACGGTTAATGCGATGCTTTCTTTTGCCTATACACTTTTGACGAATCAGATCACGTCTGCCTTGGAATGTGTTGGCTTAGATCCTTGTGTCGGATATCTGCATACAGAACGTCCGGGAAGAAGTTCACTGGCATTGGATATGGTTGAAGAACTTCGCTCTGTAATGGCAGATCGGTTTGTATTATCTCTGATTAATAAGAAGATTGTTAGCGGAAAAAACTTTACAAAAAAAGAAAATGGTGCAGTTTTGATGGATGATGAGCTGCGGAAAAAGTTTTTGACAGAATGGCAAAATAGAAAAAAGGAAGTTATTACACATCCGTATCTTAGGGAAAAAGTGGAGTGGGGAATGGTTCCCTATGTGCAGGCAATGCTCCTTGCCCGATATTTACGCGGAGACCTGGACGAATATCCAGTTTTTCTCTGGAAATGAGGTGACAAATGCTTGTACTGATCACATATGATGTGAACACAGAAACAGCAGCCGGTAAAGCAAGACTGCGGAAGGTTGCCAAACAATGCGTCAACTATGGAAGAAGGGTTCAGAATTCTGTATTTGAATGTATTTTGGATAACGCTCAGTGCATCGCACTGAAAGCACTTCTGACAGACATTATCGACAGTAAAGTAGATAGTCTGCGCTTTTATTATCTTGGTAATAAATACGAGACGAAAGTGGAGCATGTCGGGGTCGAAAAAGGTATTGCTGCCGATCAGGTCCTGCTCCTCTAAAAACTGGTGCGAACAGGAAGTGCATATGAATTCTTATGGAGATTCGCACCTGAAAAATTATGAAATAACATTTATTAATTTATTTTTTTAAAACAGAAGCTATATTTTATTGGTGAGATGAAATAAAGAATAGCCGTACTGCAAGCGAAAAGATGTTAATAAATGCTGTCGCTCCCTTCGCGGGAGCGTGGATTGAAATTCCTTATACCCTGCCCGCTTCGCCGCCTCTGTCGGTCGCTCCCTTCGCGGGAGCGTGGATTGAAATATGTGTAAGCTTGATATCATTAGCATACGCCCGCGTCGCTCCCTTCGCGGGAGCGTGGATTGAAATCCACTTAAACGGAAACTTAAAGACGTATTGGAACAAGTCGCTCCCTTCGCGGGAGCGTGGATTGAAATCTTGATAAATTCCCAACAGAATATGAGGGATTTCGTCGCTCCCTTCGCGGGAGCGTGGATTGAAATCAGGCAGATACTCATCAAATTTCAGCTTCCGCAGGAGTCGCTCCCTTCGCGGGAGCGTGGATTGAAATCGTCTTATCCGGTAATGTCCCCGTACACGTCCATCGTCGCTCCCTTCGCGGGAGCGTGGATTGAAATATAGAATTTATGAGCGCCGATCCAACCGAGAAACGTCGCTCCCTTCGCGGGAGCGTGGATTGAAATAATTTTTACGAATCCAGCACCGCCGCCATCTGGGTCGCTCCCTTCGCGGGAGCGTGGATTGAAATGGCAAATCCGGGAGTGGGCAACAGAGATTGTTTGCGTCGCTCCCTTCGCGGGAGCGTGGATTGAAATTTTACATGGGTTAGCGACATGATTGCAGGCGTTAGTCGCTCCCTTCGCGGGAGCGTGGATTGAAATGGTATGGCATGGACACAAATGTTGGAAATGCTTTGTCGCTCCCTTCGCGGGAGCGTGGATTGAAATCCGGTATGTCATACTCTCCAACGCCGTCAAATATCGTCGCTCCCTTCGCGGGAGCGTGGATTGAAATAGCGCTGTGGATAACACGGATGCACAGGCTTTGCGTCGCTCCCTTCGCGGGAGCGTGGATTGAAATGCACAAAATAACAAATGACCAGTGGATCAACTACGTCGCTCCCTTCGCGGGAGCGTGGATTGAAATCGCGCAGCCGGAAATTTTCCACGACGTTAAAGGCGTCGCTCCCTTCGCGGGAGCGTGGATTGAAATACCGGACTTTATATGCTCGATTCTGGACAGTGTAGCGTCGCTCCCTTCGCGGGAGCGTGGATTGAAATTCTACGATATCAAATTCGTAGTTGATCCACTGGTGTCGCTCCCTTCGCGGGAGCGTGGATTGAAATAAAGTCCTCCCGGCTTTTTATTTTTGATGATGTAGTCGCTCCCTTCGCGGGAGCGTGGATTGAAATCAGCAATTCCGAAAAGAGATGGAGGGCAGAAATCGTCGCTCCCTTCGCGGGAGCGTGGATTGAAATCTGTGCCGCCGGTTAATACGGCAACATCAGAAGCGGTCGCTCCCTTCGCGGGAGCGTGGATTGAAATTATGTACTCGGCTCTGGCGGGAGCCTGTGAGTAGTCGCTCCCTTCGCGGGAGCGTGGATTGAAATCGCCGGTATATCGTAGACGACCACGGACAGCATGGTCGCTCCCTTCGCGGGAGCGTGGATTGAAATGCTCGAGAATTTAATTCCTTCAAACTCCGTTTTCAGTCGCTCCCTTCGCGGGAGCGTGGATTGAAATTCGACGAAATGGAAGGCGGTTATAGCCAGAATGGTCGCTCCCTTCGCGGGAGCGTGGATTGAAATCTTTTTGTCTGCCGAGACCTCAATCCCCAGTTCTGTGTCGCTCCCTTCGCGGGAGCGTGGATTGAAATCTGTGTATAACAAACTCTATGAATCGAGTTTGTTAGTCGCTCCCTTCGCGGGAGCGTGGATTGAAATTGTATCCCCAGCTGCCGTCTGCATCCTGACCAAGTCGCTCCCTTCGCGGGAGCGTGGATTGAAATTATATTAAGTAGGGATTTAAGCGCCATGAACGAGTCGCTCCCTTCGCGGGAGCGTGGATTGAAATCGTCCATCCTGGATACAGAAAACGCATCCTCGCTGTCGCTCCCTTCGCGGGAGCGTGGATTGAAATTGCAAATGTCCAATCTTCTGCCAGCATATCTGCGTCGCTCCCTTCGCGGGAGCGTGGATTGAAATGCAAATACTGCAATTTTACACCTGAGGAACGGCGGCGTCGCTCCCTTCGCGGGAGCGTGGATTGAAATAACCGCCCTGCCCTACGAACCCTACAAGCCCGCCCGTCGCTCCCTTCGCGGGAGCGTGGATTGAAATGTTTTCACGATGTTGTTAATGTACTGCTGCACCGTCGCTCCCTTCGCGGGAGCGTGGATTGAAATGTCAAACTTCTGGCGTGCAAGTTCCGCATTGACGTCGCTCCCTTCGCGGGAGCGTGGATTGAAATCTTTGCTTTTGTCATGTAGATGTCTGTGATCATCTGTCGCTCCCTTCGCGGGAGCGTGGATTGAAATAACCGCCCTGCCCTACGAACCCTACAAGCCCGCCCGTCGCTCCCTTCGCGGGAGCGTGGATTGAAATATGGTGCGATAGGTCTTTTTGACACTTATATTGGTCGCTCCCTTCGCGGGAGCGTGGATTGAAATTTCGTAAAGATTCTTCCCCAGCACATCAACCCCTGTCGCTCCCTTCGCGGGAGCGTGGATTGAAATCCAACCAATTAACGCGCTCCCAGCACCAGAACGGTCGCTCCCTTCGCGGGAGCGTGGATTGAAATACACGCAAGAAAATCCCGTCAAGCTGCTTTGGTGGTCGCTCCCTTCGCGGGAGCGTGGATTGAAATAAAAAACGTTTTATCCGGATGCTATCCCGATTGACCGTCGCTCCCTTCGCGGGAGCGCGGATTAAAATGTTAAAATTTATATAAGAGAATATTCACAAAAGAGAATATAAATGATCGGAAAAACACATCATCTAAAAATTTACATAAATGCATAAAAATACTCCGAAAATTTAGGAATCCTTTTTGATGAAAGTATGGTATAGTAAAAACGTATTTCACAAAAAGGAGAGAGACTGAAAATGGAACATAACAAAAGAAGCAGCTTTTCCGGCAAACTCGGATATGTCCTGTCGGCTGCGGGAGCATCTGTCGGGCTGGGAAATATCTGGAGATTTCCGTATCTGGCAGCAAAGTACGGAGGCGGCATTTTCCTGCTGATTTATATTTTGCTGGCGTTGACGTTCGGCTATACCATGATTGTAGCGGAAACCGCGATTGGGCGCATGACGAAAAAGAGCCCGGTCGGAGCCTTTTCCTCTTTCGGCAAATCGAAATGGCTGTCTGCAGGCGGCTGGATCAACGCGATCATTCCTGTGCTGATCGTACCGTATTATTCCGTCATCGGTGGCTGGGTCATCAAATATCTGGTTGAATATATCAAAGGAAACGGTCAGAAGCTGGCAGCAGACGGCTATTTTTCCGATTTTATTTCAAACGGAGCATCTACGGAAATCTGTTTTACGGTATTTGCGCTGTTTACGCTGGCGATCATTTATGCGGGTGTGCGTAACGGAATCGAGCGCGTATCGAAATTCATGATGCCGATTCTGATCGTGTTGTCCGTGATTATTGCAGTGTATTCGGTAACGCGTCCGGGCGCACTGGAAGGTGTGAAATATTTTCTGGTACCGAATGTGAAGAATTTTTCCTGGATGACTGTGGTTGCGGCGATGGGACAGATGTTTTATTCCCTGTCGATTGCTATGGGAATTTTGATCACGTTTGGATCCTATATGAAAAAAGATGTTTCGATTGAGGATTCGACGAGAAATGTAGAAGTATTCGATACAGCCATCGCGATTATGGCGGGTCTGATGATCATCCCGGCAGTATTTGCCTTTTCCGGCGGAGATCCAGAGACGCTGCAGGCAGGACCTGCGCTGATGTTTATTACGATTCCGAAAGTGTTTGCAAGCATGGGATTTGGAACAGTAGCTGGAATTTTATTCTTCGTACTCGTGTTATTTGCAGCGATCACAAGCTCGATTGCACTGACAGAGAGTGCAGTGTCTACCTTTGAGGATGAGCTTCACTGGGGACGCAGGAAGGCAGTTGTTTTGGTTGGCGTGATCATGCTGGGTCTGGGGACTTTATCCTGTATGGGATACGGTCCGTTGTCCTGGGTAAAGCTGATTGGAATGCAGTTTCTGGATTTCTTTGATTTTCTGACAAACTCTGTTATGATGCCGATCGCAGCGATTGCGACCTGTCTGCTTGTGTCGAAAGTAGTCGGAACAAAAAGCATCGAAGAAGAAGTTATGCACGGCGAGAGCGCATTTCGGAGAAAGAAGATTTTTAACGTGATGATTCGGTATTTATGCCCGATCTTTGCGACGATCATTTTGATCAGCTCCGTGGCAAATGCGTTTGGGTGGATTTCAATGTAAAAAGAAAGGTGCATTTTACCGCTGCTTGTGGTGGAGAAAGCTCTTTTTGGAATGAAAACGGCAGACCTCAGTGGTCTGCCGGAAAAAGAATATTTTGTTGCCTGCGGACGGTGTCCATGATTTCGAGCTCGAGGCAGGATGCCTTCAGCCAGGAATGACGGATAAGGGAAGGTATCCCATCCGTTGAGTCATTTTCCAGCGCCTGCTGCAGCTGGTCGATTAAGCGGACAAATTCAGCTGCTTCGTAGACCATGTTGTTGGAAACAGCTGGAATGTTCGGATTTTCGGTATGACCGTCTCGAAACAGGAGCGTGAGCTGCTGGGGATCCTGAATTTTATCGATCAGCAGGGTCGCGGCTTCTCCCTGAATCTGGGACGGCAGATGCGAATCCGAGATTTTGGAATACCGGAGCGTTGCCTGCATATCCGGGTACTGTAAAAGAACCGTGCCCGCGCCTTCGAAGCCGTTGGATAAGAAAATGCTGCTGCTCTGAATCGAAGCCGGCATGCCAAACAGGGAGACGAGCGGATGGACACAGTAAACGCCGATGTCCATCAGGGCAGCATTGGAAAGTGCAGGATTAAAAGCGTTTTCGATGATCCCCTCTTTGAAATGGTCATAGCGGCTGGAATATTTACAGAAAGAAAAATCTACCTGCCGGATTGTTCCAAGCACAGGCAGCAGGGAACGGATCGCTGCAAAACCAGGAGAAAAGACAGAGCGCATGGCTTCGAGCAGAATGACCTGATTTTTTATGGCAGTGTCATACATCTGTTGAACTTCCGAAGCATTGGAGGCGATTGTTTTTTCACAGAGCACATGCTTGTGGTGCTGCATCATCAGGATGCTCTGGGCCGCATGGCAGAAATTGGGGCTGGCGATGTAGACTGCGTCGATCTGGTCTGAGTCAGCCAGCGCCTCAAGAGAATCAAAGACAAGCGAAACGTTATTTTTTTGTGCATACTCCTGCGCCCGCGCAAGCGTTCTGGAATAGACAGCGCAGAGCTTGAAATCAGGCAGTGTAGAGGCTGCCTGGAGAAATTTATCGGTAATGGTGTTTGTGCCGATTACAGCGAAACGGATCATGTGGAAGCCCTCCTATATTATCAGGTACTATCAGTATAAGACAGGAATGCAAGAGGCTTCAATTCTTTTTTTGACGGACATCCCGAAATAGAGTAGCTATGGAAAGGAGCGGATTATGAAAAAGTTTTTCATCGGACTGGGAATATTTTTTGTGCTTGCGGGAATTGTGTTCTGCGTTGCTGATACGAAAGATACGAGTGCGCGTGCGCAGGCGCTTTATGACGCACCGGTTGTCACCATGCAGGATCTGGAGGAATGGAAAAATCAGGACACGCAGCAGGAAGTTGTGGTGACGCAGATTCCACTGACCGGCGATCTGGTTTCCGATCCGCGAAAGTTTCTGGATGGGCAGTTTTATTATCTGAAAGTGGAAAAATGGGTCTATCAGAAAGAAGAGGATGAGGATTCTTCCGGCTGGGAAAAAGAGGATGGTGGCAGCTATACAGTCCGGGGGGATCATGTCGCAGCTGCATTGGACGATCAGACAGAGCTGACGGAGGATAATGTTCGCGGTCTGGAATGGTTTGACGAATTTTACCCGGGCGGAAAAAATGGAGACACTCGTTATCAGATCTGGGGACTGGGAGAGGATGCGCAGCTGACGGCGGTAGCGCTTGTCGGAAACGGTGAAGTGACGGTGCAGAAGCCGTCCGAGGGACACGCATATCTCTATTTTTACGGGACAGAAGATGATTTTTATCAGTATGTGGAGGATTTCGTTGAAGGCGACAGCTTCCTGCTGCTGATTGTTGGATGGTTTTTGGCGGCGATCTGTTTTGGAATCGCGTGGTTGTTAAGAGGACACAAAGCCTCTGGCAACATTTTTATTATGTGTGCAGCGTCTGTGGTGGCCCAGAAGCAGGCGTATCAGCAATTGAACGATGTAGAAAAACTGCGGTTCTGGGGGCTGAAAATCGCGGCTATTCCGTTGGAAATCGGCGGATTTGCGGCGATTTGGATGCATTCGGACAGTACATTATGGATTGCGGTCGGAACGGTGCTTCTGATTTTTGGAGTCGCGGCATGGATGGGTTCGTCTGCGTCGGACGAGAATCTGGAGGAGCTGGAAGAGAACGACTGAACGGAGGATTTATCCAATACATGAAAGAAGCGGGATCGCGTTTGCGTCCGCAAAGTGCATGACGCGAGGGCGTCTGCAAAATGTAGGAAAAGATTGAAAAATGAAATTTTTCAATCACGAGATTTGTGTCTGCGCGCACTTGACACGAACTCGGTATGCGCAAAAAGCGTGCGCAGAAATGAGAGGGAAGGATGAATTTTTTAAAAAGAAGACAGCAGCTGTTCGATCAGATGGAGGAAAATGCAGCGCTGATTTTATTTTCTGGAATTGAAACACATGTGAGCGCGGACGAATACGCGCCGTTTGAGGCGAACCGCAACTTTTTTTATCTGACGGGACTGCGCCGGGAGCGGATGATCCTGCTCATGAAAAAGACGAAACGCGATCCGAAGGAAATCTTATTTATAGAAGAGGCGGATCCGACGCAGGAACGTTGGTATGGCAGGAAGGTGACGGTCGATGAGGCAAAAGAGATCAGCCAGATCGAGGAGGTGCGTTTTCTGGAAAGTTTTGACGGGGTGTTCGATATGATGATGACCCGCGAGGATGTCAAAAGCCTGTATTTTGACTGTTATCGCCATCAGCAAGAGGATCTGCCGGATTACAATGCGGTAAAGGCGAAGGAATACGCGGCGCTGTATCCGGGACATCCGATCAGAAATCTGTTCCCGTATGTGGCGCAGATGCGGATGCAGAAGGATGCAGACGAGGTCGCACAGCTCAAAACGGCGATCGAAATCACCGACAATGCACTGCAGTATGTGATGAAGCATTTGGAGCCGGGCATGGCGGAATATCAGGCACAGGCGGATTTTGAATATCAGATCATGTATCAGGGTGCGGATGGAACTTCGTTCCCGACGATTGCCGGAAGCGGTGCAAACGGTACAATGCTGCACTACGAAACCAACCGGGATATCTGCAAGGACGGCACGCTGCTGTTGATGGATCTGGGCGCAAAATATCAGGGCTACTGTGCGGACATCACGAGAACCTATCCGGTAAACGGGCGTTTTACGCAGCAGCAGAGGGCGGTTTATGAGGTCGTTTTGGAAGCAAACCGGACGATCGCAAAAACGGCAAGGCCCGGCATGACGCTTCGGGAGTTGAATGACGTCTGCAAAAAGGTGCTGGCGGAGGGATGTATCCGTCTCGGTCTGATTGAAAACGAGGAGGAGATCGGCACTTACTACATGCACAGCGTATCCCATCATCTTGGAATCGACGTGCACGATGTCAACACGCTGGAGAACGATAAGCTGCTTCCCGGAATGGTCATCAGCGACGAACCGGGGCTGTACATCGATGAATGGGAAATCGGTATCCGAATCGAGGACGACCTTCTGATTACGGAGGACGGATGCGAAGTCCTTTCGGAGCAGATTATCCGCGACCCGGATGAAATCGAAGGGTTCATGCAGAATCGCTGACGCGTATTTATTCATCGTATAGGAAACTTCGTTTCCTATACGATGAATACGATGAATAAACGCTCCGCGCGGATCGCACTGCAGCGGAATGGAAGAATGTCGCTTGCGCGACCCGCCGCAGGCGGAGAATCCTGCTTCGCAGGATTCTTTTTTATATATTCATAGAAAAAACATCCTGCGTCATATATTGGAAAAGAAAAAACGACTGTGACAGCCGGGTACCGGAACGTGCGGCGAAAGGCTGTCTGAAACGGAAATCAGGATGGAACGATTCAATGACGCGGTGCGGACAGTCTGCGACCTTTTGTGGAATTTTCCAATGCTGGTGCTGCTTGCCGGGACACATTTGTATTTTACAATTCGACTGGGCTTTATTCAAAGGAAGCTGCCGGATGGACTGCGCCGAAGCCTGTCCTCTGCCGGATCAGGAGGGCTGTCACCCTATGAAGCACTGTCAACCGCCCTGGCGGCGACAATCGGAACCGGAAATATCATCGGAATTTCGAGTGCAATTGCGCTCGGAGGACCCGGGGCGGTTTTCTGGTGCTGGATCAGCGGCTTTTTCGGGATGGCGACCTGCTATGCGGAAAGCGTGCTGTCCGCAGCGTGCCGGAAAAAGCGGGCAGACGGAAGCTTTTATGGCGGACCGATGTATGTGATGGAGCAGCTGTTGCACAATCGGCTGCTGGCGGTTCTTTTTTCCGTCTTTACCGTGCTGGCGGCGCTGTGCGTCGGAAGCGGTGTGCAGGCGCATTCCTTGACAGCGGTAATTTCTCGCAGGCTTCCGGTGTCTGTACACTGGATCGGTATCGCAGCGGCGCTTTTGGCGGGCAGCATCCTGATCGGAGGAGCGAAAAAAACGGCGAAGGTTTGTACCTGCCTGGTTCCGGTGATGAGCGTGCTGTACCTGGGTAGCTGTCTGTTTTTGCTGGTAAAAAATGCAGCATGGATTCCGGCGGCGCTTCAGGCGATTTTTGTGTCTGCTTTTTCGAAAAAAGCGGTGATCGGAGGCATTGCAGGGACTGCAGTGAAAATGGCGGTTCGCACCGGAATGGCGAAGGGACTTTTTACAAACGAGGCTGGAATGGGCTCGATGCCGATGACGGCGGCAGCGGCGGAAGGGCTATCTCCGCGGGATCAGGGGCTGGTTTCGATGACGGGAGTGTTCTGGGATACGCTGGTGATGTGCGCGGTGACGGCGCTTGCAATTTTGAGCGATATGGTAAAAAATGCCGCTCCTTACAGGGCGGCTGCTGTAGATGAATATTGTTTTGTTGCATTTTCGAACCTGCCGGTTGCGGGGGAGGATCTTTTGTCGCTCTGCCTGGTGCTGTTTGCATTTGCGACGATTATCGGCTGGAGCTTTTATGGGGAATGTGCGGCGCGGTATTTGTGGGGCGAGAGAGGTGTAACGGTATTTCAGGTGATTTACATGGTGTTTGTATATCTCGGATCCGTCTGCTCGCTGGAGCTGGTCTGGAACCTATCGGACCTATGCAATGCCTGCATGGCGGTTCCAAACCTTTGGTGTCTGTGGAAATTGAAAGAGCTGATTGTGGAAAAGACCCGGAACTGATCAGAGGTTCGGGTTCTTTTTATGGATTTTGGTACTGGTAAAGCCGGAGCCTTTGACCTCGTTTGCATCACTGATGATCAAAAAGGCATGGGGGTCGATTTCCATGACAATCTGATTCAGGGAAGCCATTTCGCGGCGGGAAACGACGGTCATCAGGACGGGCTGATCGGTCTGCAGATAGCCGGTCGTCGCATTTAAAAGGGTGCAGCCGCGGTCAAGACGGGTAAAAATTGCCTGCCGGATTTCTTCATAATGACTGCTGACGATGTCGGCGCGCGCCTGATGGGTGCCGATGACTAAAACCTTGTCCAGCACAAAGGTATAGATCATGACGAGCAAAATGCCGTAAAGACTTTCTTCGATGTCGGAAAAGAACATCTGCAGAATCAGGATGGAAAAATCAAACACATAGAGCGTTGCGGAAACAGGGAGATGGAATAGTTTTTTTAAAATCAGGGGCGGGATGTCCATACCGCCGGTGGATGCGCCTGCACGGATGACAATGCCAATGCCGGCACCGATCATCATTCCGCCGAGGATCGTGCAGAGCATTGCGTCCTTAGTCAGGGAGGACAGCGCCGGGAACTGCTGCCAGAATGCGAGCAAGATTGGGTAAAAGAACGTGGACAAAAGCGTAGTCGCGGCAAACTTCCAGCCGAGCACGAAAAGCCCGAGCAAAAAGGTCAGGACATTGAAGCACAGTACGAACGCTGTGATCGGCGTGTGGAACCAGTGCGCAGATGCGAGGGCCAGACCGGTTGTGCCGCCGGTGATGATGCCGGATGGAAGGATAAAGGCGACGACCGCAAGGGAATACAGGGCGTTTCCAAACAGAATCAGGAAAATCCGGAACAGATTTTTTAACGTATGGTGCAGCTTGGGTAACATGGCAGTTTCCTTCTTTCATTGTGATAATACAGTAAAGCGTCAAAAAAAGCGGGATATGTGAACCCCACACATCCCGCTTCCGAAAATTCTTTTTGTATTATAGCGTTCGAATGCAAAAAAGTAAACAGATTATGACTTTGTTATGGAAAAAAGTACAATTTGTGGATATACTGATATCAGGGTCAAAAGGTCGGAAATCCGGGGCAAGTGTGCTTGCAGGAGGTTTTTCGAACTGTTGACTCTGGTACCATAAACAGAATAGAATAAAGATTGAAAAATAGTAACTGTTCCGTAGGTCTGCGCATTTACTGCGCTGACCGTAAGAAAACTTAGGCTGGAAGGCAAAAATCCTATCGGCACAGCCGATTTGGAATGGATTTTTGCGCGTAACTGTGAGGAAACTGAACAGTTACGAAAAATAGAATTTTTCAATCGCGAGATTTGTGTCTGCGCACACTTGACACAAACTCGGCATGTACAAAAAAATGTGTGCAGAAATGAGAGGAAAATATGGCTAAAAATATTACCGTGGATAATTTTGAAAAAGAGGTACTGCAGGCGGCAGGCCCCGTTTTGGTAGACTTCTGGGCAACCTGGTGCGGACCCTGCCGGATGCAGGGACCTGCAGTGGAAAAGCTGGCAGAGGAAGGCTATAACGTCGGCAAAATCAATGTGGACGACGAGGGTGAGCTTGCAGAGCGCTATCATGTGATGAACATTCCGACTCTGATTATTTTCAAAAACGGCGAAGAAAAAGAGCGTATGGTCGGCGTACAGAGCAAAGATCTGCTGGAAAGCAAATTAAAGGCGCTGGCATAAGGCGTTGTGACAAAGCATTTGTTACAGGAAACGGCTTGCTTTCAGCTGCTGTCATAGTACAATGATATGGTATCACGCAAAGCGGCAGGATATGCCGCATAGATACAAAGGGGAAAGAGGGAAAAAGATGGAACTGGGAATTAACACAGATTTTGCAAACGAGCCGTGGGAACTGGAAGAAATCAAAAACAAGCTCCGCGAGATCGCAGAGGCTGGCTTTACGCACATTCACTGGTGCTTTGACTGGGATGGGGATTATCTGTACGCCCGCAGCGAAATGGAGCAGATCCGCAGCTGGATGGACGAGTTTGGATTGAAAGAAAAAGGACTGCATGCTTCGAAGGGCAGCCGCCGATTTGTAGAAAGATATGCAGAGGCACCTCATGGCAGAAAAGACTACCTGTCTGAGCTGGAGCCGAACCGTATCGCGGGCGTCGAGCTGGTTAAAAACCGTGTGGAGCTGGTTCATGTGCTGGGAGGCAAGGAGATCGTGCTGCATATGTATCTGCCGACCAAGAGCTTTGAGGAAAAGCCGGAAATCAAAGAGCTTTTCTATCAGCAGGCATGCAAGTCTCTGGATGAGCTGCAGCCCTATTGTAAGGAGCTTGGGGTGAAGATCTGTCTGGAGAACCTGTTTGAAGCTTCTGCAAAAGACCAGATCGAGCAGTTTGATTATCTGTTTGGACGTTATCCCGCAGATTTTCTGGGACTGTGCATCGATACCGGACATGCAAACCTTGTCGGCGGTAACGAGTTCATCAAGCTGCTGGCAACCCGCTATGCAGACCGTTTCTTCTGCCAGCACCTACATGACAACAGGGGCTGGGGAAAAGAAGATGGCTGCGGAGACGCACACCGTCTGCCGGGGGAATGCAGCATTGACTGGAAAGAAACCATGAAGCTTGTCCGGGCGTCCGCTTACGAGCAGCCTTTCGTGATGGAAGTTTCCAAGCCGGAAGGGGAAGACTGCGCACATTACTTAAAGCGCGCCTATGAAGCAGGCGTTTGGATGGCAAATTTATAGAATTGATAAAGATTGTCCGGAAAGGGGGATCTGTATGCACTATGCGGAAGAAGAAATGCAGTATCATCTGCAGATTCATAACGGGCAGGTTGGAAAATATGTCATTTTGCCGGGAGACCCTAAACGGTGTGAAAAAATCGCCGCATATTTTGAACATCCGGTTTTGATTGCGGACAGCCGGGAATTTGTGACGTATACCGGAACGCTGGAGGGTGAGACAGTTTCTGTGACCTCGACAGGCATCGGCGGTCCCTCTGCGGCGATTGCGATGGAAGAGCTGTTCAAAGCGGGCGCGCATACGTTTATCCGCGTCGGAACCTGCGGCGGCATTGACACAGAGGTACAAAGCGGCGATCTGGTCATTGCAACCGGTGCGGTACGGGCTGAGGGGACGAGCCGGGAATATGCTCCGATCGAATATCCGGCAGTCGCAAACCTGGATGTGATCTGCGCACTGCGAGAGGCAGCCCGGGATCAGGCAATCCGATTCCATACGGGCGTTGTGCAGAGCAAGGACTCCTTTTACGGACAGCACGAGCCGCAGGTCATGCCGGTGGATTACATGTTGCAGCAGCATTGGGGCGCGTGGAAAAAGATGGGATGCCTTGCATCGGAAATGGAATCCGCGGCGCTGTTTATTGTGGCGCAGTATCTTCGGGTGCGCTGCGGCGCGGTATTTCTGACGATGGCAAACCAGGAGCGGGAAGTGCTCGGACTTTCTAACCCGGTCGTCCACGACACGGACATGGCGGTGCGCGTCGGCGTGGAGGCACTGAAAAAGCTGATCGCACAGGATCGCATGACGAAGCTGTGAGCCTGGGATCTGTCTGTTGAGCCGCGTAATCAGGGATGGATGTTGTCCTGCACAGAGCATTTTCCTTGTCACCATAACAAAAAGAGCAGTCCCTGTGACGGTGGGAACTGCTCTTTTTCATACAGAATTTTTTAATTCTGTTTCATTCGTTTCAAAATTAAGCGATTTCGTTTACTGCTTTAGCCAGACGGGAAACCTTTCTGGAAGCGGTGTTTTTATGATATACGCCCTTGGAAGCAGCCTTATCGATAACTGTGGTTGCGTTCAGCAGTGCAGCCTTTGCAGCTTCCTTGTCCTGTGCTTCGATTGCAACACGAACCTTCTTAACAGCGGTCTTAACAGAAGATTTGATTGCCTTGTTTCTTTCAGCCTTGGTCTGGTTTACTAAAATTCTCTTCTTTGCAGATTTAATATTTGCCACGATGATACCTCCAATGAATTAACCCAAAAATGTGTGCTGTATCGTATTACATTAAAGCCGGACACGGACGTTCTAATGCAAACATACATATGTATTCTATTGGATGAAAAGAATTCTGTCAATAGATATTTTCTGGATTTTTGGAAAAAATGGGAATATAGTTCTTACAGTTCACTCGTACCGTTTGTAAGCAGATTTCATGCTCGCATGAAAATCTGCTTACAAAAAGGTACGAAGGGAGCGCCACTTTATGAGCAAAAATGAGCTGCGAAGCAGCGGAGAGCGTCGAAGCGCGGTTCATGACAATAGAATGTTCGCGAAGCGTGCATTCTATTGTATTGCGAATGGCGCGAGTGAACTGTAAGAAACACAATCTTAGAAGGAGGGAATGCGAATGAGCGTTTTTGTCGTTCGGACAGATCTTGCACTGGAAGAGGGGGAACGGATTCGGGAGTCCGGCGTTGAGATTCACGGGGTAATTCTGGAAGAAGAAACCAGACCGGAAACGGGAATTTTGGTGACGCGGGTAAAAATAGAGACGAAAAACGGCGCAAAAATTATGGGGAAACCGATCGGAACATACGTTACACTGGAAGCCGGACAGCTTGGAAACGACGAGGAAGAGTATCAGCAGGAGGTGGCGAAGGAACTTTCGGTGCAGCTGCAGAAACTGATTCCTGATCCGGAGACTGAAAAATCCGTGCTGGTCGTGGGGCTTGGAAACCGGCAGGTGACGGCGGATGCGCTGGGGCCGCGGGTGGCGGACAGACTGTTTATTAACCGGCACATCATTCTCGAGTTTGGCGCAGCAGCGTATAACCGGAAAAAAATGAACCGCGTCAGCTGTCTTGTCCCCGGAGTAATGGCGCAGACAGGCATGGAGAGCGCGGAAATCGTGCGGGGCGTTGTGAAGGAGACAAAGCCGGATCTGGTGCTGGTTGTCGATGCGCTTGCGGCGCGTAGTACAAAGCGGTTAAACCGGACGTTCCAGATCAGTGACGCAGGAATCTATCCGGGTTCAGGGGTCGGCAACCACAGAAATGCGCTGACCGGGGAATCTCTGGGAGTGCCGGTGCTTGCGATTGGTGTGCCGACGGTAGTGGATGCTGCGACAATCGTCGGAGACGCGCTGCGGGAGATGGAACAGGAAAACGATTCTGCGTTGCTTCAAAATCGCGAGCATCCGCAGGCACTGTCCGGCCTGAACAATATGTATGTGACTGGAAAGGACATCGATGAGACAATTTTATATCTGAGCGAAATCGTGTCGAATGGAATCAACCGGGCGCTGAACCCGGAAGGGTGATGGCGAACCAATCAGGTGCTGAGCCAGGAAAAGTGATTCCAGCCTTCCTGTGCGCATATATTGCAGCATGGGGAAAAAAGACAGACCGAAAAAAAACAGATATCGGGCAGTGATTGCCATTGTGATAGCGGGAATTGTTTTTCTTACGTTTCCGCGCGCAGAGGAACGAAATTTCAGGGAGCTTTTGATGGAGAATACAGAGCTGGAGCTTTTAAATGCCCTCTGTCCGGTGATCGCAGCGGCAGGGGACAACGGCAGGCTCTCTGTGTCCGGATGGATTTTTCCGTTTCTCGGTTATCAGAGCAAAACAAAAACTGCGCAGCTGGCGCAGGAAAATTCTGATATGGTGGAAAAGATTCTGCTGGCGGAAGGGAGGGACGAATACACCGGGATGAGCGGTGACGATACAGAAAAAAATGCGCCGACGGATGGCAGGAACCTATCGCTTGAAGAGCTTACGCGGTTGGAAAATGAGCAGGCGGGCGGACGAAAAAGCGGACAAAACGGCGTGGCGGACGGCAGCGAAACCGACGGGAGCAGTGCTGCATCCGACCGCGAAGGGCAAGGCAGCGGCGGGATCGAAACCAGACCTGGCGATAGTCAAAACGAAACCGGCGACACAGCAAATAGCTCCGGCATCGGCGATTTTACAGCCTCTCTCCCGGAGAAGCAGCGTACCTACAACTGGTCGGAGCTTACGAGTTATGATGCGCTGGTGCGGGAATTTTATGCGATCGATCCGGCAACCGCGGCGGACGAGACGCAGCTGAATCAAAAGGCGCTACTTGGCAGGGTGCTTTCCGTACAGAAGCGGACGGACGACCAGCCGCAGATTTTGATTTATCATACCCATTCGCAGGAAACCTTTGCCGATTCGATTCCGGGAAATGCGCAGACCGGAATTATGGGCGTCGGGGAGGTGCTGGCGGAAATTCTTCGCAAACAGTATGGCTATAACGTGATGCATCATATGGGACAGTATGACGTGGAAAAAAGGGATTATGCCTATTCCAATTCCCTTCCGGCGTTGGAAGCGATTTTGAAGGAAAACCCGTCGATTGAGGTGGTGATCGACCTGCACCGGGACGAAGTGGCAGAAGGAACGCGGCTCGTGACGGAGATCGGCGGCAAAAAAATGGCGCGCTTCATGTTTTTCAACGGACTGTCCAGAACGAGACGGCTCGGGGACATTGATTCGCTTCCGAATAAAAATATTGCGGATAATCTTGCATTTTCGTTCCAGATGCAGGTGCTGTGCAACGAGTATTACCCGGGGCTGACCCGCAGGATTTACTTGAAAGGCTACCGTTACAATATGCACTTAAAGCAGAGGTATCTGCTGATTGAAATGGGGGCGCAGACCAACACCTATGAGGAGTGTATGAATTCCTGTGTTCCACTGGCGCAGATGCTGGATCTGGAATTGTCGGGAAAAACAGATTTTACGCTTGATCCGGAGAAAAGATGAGAGTAAAATGAAAACAATAGTCTCCCGTTTTGCAATGTCCGGCGGATGGGCGCAGAACGGCGTTGGAGTTTTCATAAATAAAACCCTTTCGTTTGCCATAGGCGGAAACC
>ULUA01099061.1_pt1 | contig 30644 bp, 44 predicted proteins | sample 1958081 | NCBI WGS metagenome assembly ULUA01 (sample SAMEA4835748, study PRJEB28245) | human gut metagenome | biome: gut microbiome; material: fecal sample | place: Denmark | collected 2008
TAAGAGGAATTTTTGACATTTGTCATTGACAAGTCATTGACATTTTTGACATTTTTTTCTTCGTTCTCATTTTTCTCGTTATTTTCATCAAAAGTAGTGGGTAGTTGTTGCACTTGCTTTTGGCTCTCTATAATGGCTTTTTGCCTTGCTCTATACTCTTGTTGTTTAATGCGGTCATATTCCCTTTTATCCGTGAGATAATCATTGTTTTGGTACTTACTCCAATTAGATAGCATATAAATATTATCTATTATCTCTACCATTCCTGTATTGATGTAAAACTGCATACAAAGTTCAAGTTCTTCTTCCGTTCTCGAAATTTGCGTGGCTATATCGGCTATATTACTGTAAGGGATTTCCCTATCATCAATAAAAGCACCTCCGTGATTGCACACTCCTGCAAAATCAAGTAACTCAAACCATATTGCTTCCAATTTATCACGATAATCAACACCGCCAATTTTAGCGTTTCTCATACGCTTAAAACTACTTCCATCGGTGCAACCTATCATAAACTTAATCCATTTTACTCCGTCTGCCATACTTACTCCTCGTCCTCCAACATCATTTCGTATTCACACTCCGCTTCAAATCTATCCTTGTAAAGTTTCGGCTCGGATATGCTCATTCCATAAAACATATTTTTGTCGTCCATATCTTGAAGTGTTACATACCCGTCTTTAATGCTCATACAACGGCATTTATGCACGCCATCTCGCCTTATCAAATAAACTATCTCATTGTTCATCATTATTATAATTAAAACCCCCAATCTTGACTTTATGTGGCTAACAGTCTTGATTGAGGGTTGTAGTTCCTCGTACTATTCAGTTGTTCTCGTCTTATCGTAGCCACTCAATAATACGAGGTCTGTAATTATACTATCACACTATTTTTCAAGTGTCAATAGGTTTTTGTGTTTTTACTCATCAAGTTGCAAGTTATCGATAAGTTCTTGCATTGAGAGTTGGTTGTCATCGGTTGTGTTTTTATCCCCATAAAGCCACCAATCAAAGACCGCTTGTCCGTCATACCAGTCATATTTTGTGCTTTTTACTCCATAGTTTTTTACCATTTTATCAAACGCATTTATGTATGCTTGCTTGATTTTTGGGTATTCTGCAAACTCCAACAACTTTTCTTCAAGACTTGCCATAGGACAACCAATGCACCCAAGACGGTTATATCTCCCACCGCATTGCTTGTAAAGTCCGCTTTGTTGGATATTCTCTACTTTTGAAAACTCCCATATATCTTCGTCCGTCCAATCAATGATAGGGTTGATTATAGTCTTATTTGTTCGGTAGCACTGCTCAACAAGCCTACGGTTTTCGTTGTTATCAAGGTTCATAACTATACCACCTTTTGGTGTTAGGTCAAAGTCCCCCTCGATTTTATTCTCAATCATCGTCTTTTGTGCTTTTACACCATTGATAATTTTGACTTCACCGCCATTAAGTTTTCGGTTGACACTTTCGGCTTTACGCACACCTGTTATACATATTCTTCCCTTGCCACCACCCTCTTTAAGTTCGGCACAACAATATCTGCAAAGGCGTGTCGGTGGCATTTTCTTTTTGACAATCAAGTTCCACATAGTCTTTTGCTTGCCGTCACTATATCGTTGTTTATCGACAATAATGGTTTTATCGTCTAAAATCTCCCGCACAACGCTTGGGTGGTCAACGGTTGTCATATTGTAATGTAACTCATAGTTTGTATTGCTCATTTCCATAAGTCTACGCAACACTTTACTATCCTTACCGCCCGAATAGCACACATAAAACGGCTCTGGGGACAATGCACCAAGTTGTATGCGTTTTAGTGCTAACTCGACTTTATCGACTTTCCCGTCAATCGTATATTCTATAAGGCTCATAATTTACTCCCTCCAATCGTCATAGATTTCAATCGTGTACTTGTCATCATACACTTTATTATTCATATCATCATAGTAGTAGTCCTTATAAATAATAATTTCTCTACCATTCAACGAATTTACAAGTTGCATAAGTTCATCAAGGTCTTTTATGTCAATCGTGGTTTCAGGCAATTTATGGCTTTTTGTTTGTTCATAGTTCACCTTGTCTTTCAAAAAACCAAACTCTCTTGTATATATCGTATGCTCACCAACATCATATCCCAAATCACCCGAAGTCGCTGTTATTCTAAATTTCATTGTTCTACCTCCAAAAGTTCGGGATTATCATATATGTTGCCAACGACTTTCAATTCTTCTGCAAAACTTTCGCAAAGCGGTTCTTCTGGCACATAGATTTTTCCCTTTGGTTTGTCGGTTCGTCTTACCCAAAAACCACACGCCTTTTCATTCCAATAAGCCACAATATTATGAGTGCCGACCACTTTTTCGCCATATTCTTCCAACGAATATTCCTTTTCTTCTTCCAAGAGTATATCGCCCTCAAAAATCTTGTTACCATTCTTGTCGCAAAGACCTGTGAATTGCCCAACCGTTTCGGGAAAGACTTCGCAAACAAATGGTGCTTCGGTGTTTATAAAATTGCCGTCTTTATCGATACAAGCCCCGAATTTATTATTAACGATAAATTTTCTTCCGTTGGGGATTTGGATTAAATCACCATAAACCCATTCGTCATTGTCTTTTCGTTTGCCTCTAAAAAGTATCTCTCTGTTCATAGTGATGCCTCCTCTATATAAAGTACATTGCCCATATTTATTGCTCGTTTTGGTTTTGTGCAAAGTATGTATTTTGAGAGCAAACAATATACAACGGGTTCGGTTTTTTGAAAAGCATATTTACTTATATCTTCAAGTTCTGCTATTGTCATATCCACAAGCACTTCTTTGCCATTTTTCAAATAAAATTTCAACATTCTTTGTTTCTCCTATAAATCAAAAACGCTTATTTGATTTCTAACATCGCTTATTCTTTGCATAGAAAGGTCGTAATATTCTTTGTCTAACTCAAATCCTATATAATTTCGTTTAAGTTTATGACATGCAACGGCTGTCGTTCCACTTCCCATAAACGGGTCTAAAACCGTATCTCCTTCTTTCGTGAATTTATTTAATATCCACTCAATAACAGGCAAAGGTTTTTGAGTTGGGTGTATGCGTTCTTCTTTCATTTTCATATTGCCTTGAAGCATTCCTTGCCAACGATAACGGTACAATCTCACTGCCTTATTCAATGAACACCAAGCAAGTTCGCAGTCGGCATACCCGTTGTCACCTGTTTCTTTATCCCAAACAATCCAACAAGAAGAAGGTGGTAAAAGGTCAGCAAAGTAATTACCACCGAAAATGATTTGTTGGTTTGAGATTTCTCTCATCAAATCAAAATAGTGTTTGTCAGGTTTTTTATCCCATTCCTTTTTCCCATATTCTTTTGACTTTGCAACTGCATTCCCATATTGAGTGTTTGCTCTCAAATCCTTGTCTGCACCAATACCATAGGGAGGGTCTGTTATCACCCAATCAACCTTTATTCCTTGTTGTTGCATAAGTTTCATACCTTCAAGGCAGTCCATATTGTAGATGTTATTGAGTTCTAACATTTTTCTTCCATTTTCTTCAATCATTTCGTCACTGCTCATTGTCCCTTTCTCCTTTCAATCTCGTTGAGCAGTGCAGTCTTGACAAATTCTTCGTCTATCAAGTACACCGTGCCGATGTTGTGTTCCTTTGCCCAATCGGCAACTTCCTTGAATATTTGTTGTTCCGTGCGCTTGTCTTGCTCTTTTATCCAATCGACAATTTCGTTATGAACACAATGCCATTTGCCGTCATCTTCCACTCCTACTTTTGGCATTATCGGTGTGTTTATCGCCGTAACAGGCATTTTTGCTTTCTCTCGTCCGTAAATCATAATTGTTCTCCTTTTATAACATTTGTTTGAATATTGCCATATCAATAGCCCCACACTTTCAGATACTTCAACGCAAGTGATTGACTGCCATATCCTGCAAATAGTTCAATCAGTCGTATCGGCTTTGTGATTTTCAACGGTGTATCGCCGTCAAATAGTGATATTTGTGTCATAGTTTCTCCCATAGATATTGTTTAACTGCATAACCGAGTTCGTCTGCGGTGATGAGTGGTGATTTTGTGCCATTTTTGTCAACCACACACCCGAAAGGGCAATCTTGGCTTCGCAAGTATCTCACAAAGCACATAAGTTCATCATATACTGTTTCGTTGCTCATAGTTGCACCCCCAAAGCAAGTTGTTGTGCTTGCCGCTTCTTTTCTTGATAGTATGCTCGTCTATCACGGTGTTTGTGTTGTGATTTTGGCATTAAGCATTTTTCTCCGCCGTTGCACTTCTTCATAAAAGGGCATTTCTCACATTCTCCCAATTCAGGCAAGTAGCAACTGTCCACCGACAAAAAGTAGTCATCATAGTTCATAGTAATAAATATGCCCCATAACTTTGCTCGTGGTGGAAAACAGCATTGTTACGGGGCAACTCCTCGTGCTATTAAGTTTATCATCGCATTGCCGTTTCCACTCAACAACACGAGGTAGCAACCATTTTCTCTTGATTGCTCTTACATATTACACCCGTGAGTTTTGTTTGTCAACAATTATTTTTATATTTTTCGTAGAATTTTATCAAAGGTTTTTTGCGTTCTTCAAGTTCTTGTATGCGACTATCGTGTTCTTGCCAAGTATGTATCACATATTCAAGGTCTTTTTCGCTCATAGCAAGTGCATACCCCTTGTTATCGGAGGTCGATATGATAGGCACTCTTTTTGATAGGGCGGATATAACATCTCTTACTGTGCGTTCGTTCTTAATCCCCAAACGTTCACCGAGTTGTTCTTTTGTCCAAAACCCACCTTGTTTCAAGAGAAGATACATTGCATTGGCACGCTCTTTCATCTTGTCAGTTATCGGCTTTTGTGGTTTCATCGATTATTTTCTCCCTAAAAAACTTAATGAGTTCGGGTGATGATACTCCGTTGTTGTCATCGTCATCGGTTTTGAGTGCGGGATTGAGGTCTTGTTGTGTAAATTCGTGTGCAATTTTGTCCATTTTCTCGATGTCGATGTTTGTGATTTTGTACTCCCAAGATACACCGATACTTGCAAGTTTCTCTTTTATAGGCTCGCAAAGGTCGCTAACCGCAATCCTTACAAGGCTCTCTTTTAGTATCTTTTCAATAAAGTTCATAGTGTTATACTTCTTTTAATAGTTTAATTAGCATTTCGCCTGTGCGTTTTTTGTCGCAGAACATAAAGTCGATACCATACATCATTTTAAGGCGGTGCATTTTGTCAAGTAGTTTCCTACCGTTTACAAAGCCGTGTGGGTTTTTCCAACTTGCTATTTCTTGAATACTACCAAATGGCTCTTCAATAAGCACGATGAGTTTTATCCCTTGCTCATAGCATTTGCGATACTTCTTGTCGAGTGCTTGCTCGTCTTTCGACAAATCTCCCGCAAGTTCTATCAACGCAAATTTCGTGTCTATCGCAAACTTGCCAATCGGCACAACCTTGCCATTTTGCACTTCTCCAAGCATATAATCACCTACCGTGAGTGTCAAAGGATATATTTCAATCCCTTGACTATCACAGTATTTATGCACATTATTATGCTTACCTTTTTGTTGTCTTGTATCTTCTATTAGTATCATTAGAAAATAAACGGCAAATCTTCTTCAATAGTGTTGCTTGCTTGTGGTTGTTCCCCTACAAGTTCATAGTCGAACACAACAAAGGTGTAGTATTTCTTTTTTGTTTCCTTGTTGTACTTGTTGGTTACACCGCAATTCGTGATTTTAATTTTTTGTTTTTCTTGCGGGTGAAAACCGTGTGCCTTGCCAACAAAGCGCACTCCTTGTTCAACAAAGTCGTTTTCATAAGCACCTGTTTCTTTGTTCTTCTTTTGCGTTGAGAGTTGGCAAACATCATAGTTGCCCTTGCTCTCTACTTTCCATATTGTTGCATAACTTCCTACTCCAAACATTATTCTATTACCTCACCATTTATTTCTTCATCAAGCATATCTACTACACTTGCTTTTTGATTGTCTATCGTTTGTTTGCCATAAACATCTTCGACTTCTTCTTTCGTCAAGAAACCCATTGCAATGCTCGCACATTCGGTTCTCATAAAGAACGCCGCTGCACGGTAGCGAAGCATTAAAGAAGTAAGGTTCTTCCATTTCTCATTTCGTCCATACCAACCCTCTGCTTTCGCCATTCCGATTGTTACTGTTACACCCTTTATAATATTGCCGTCATTGTCAACTGCTTCAAGATAAACACCAAAATTGTCTTTCCCCTCATCACCGACTTCAACGTATCTCGTTTTTTGATAGCGACCGCAAGCATCTATCATCGCCTTGCACGCACTCCCTTTCCAAGTGAAGTTGTTATTGACACATTGAGAGTTTTGCATAACAACAACGGGGGATAGACCAATTCGATTGCCAATATCAATCGCTATAAGGCAGTTACCCGCCTTTCCCTTGTATTGTTGTGGTACAATATCACTTTGTGAAAGCACTTTTGCCATTTGAAGTGATTGATTATATAATTTGCTATCACTCCACATAGTAGGTACATTTTGCATTTTTGGTTCTTTGATTAATTCAATGCTTTTTGTTTGTTCAACTGGGCTAAATTGTTCGTCCATATATTATTCTCCTATATCTTTCAATAAATAACTCGGAAGTGAGAGTTCGTTGGGTAGATTTTCCGCTCCCATATATCCGTAGTAGTTGCCACTTTCACGGCAGTATTTGAGTGTGCCAATGTATTCACGGAATAGGTTTTCGCCACGTTGTCGCACATACTCGTTTGCTTGCACGATGTTGATTTGATACGGTGCTTTCTTTTCGACAAACACAAACATAAAGTCAATGTTCTCAATCGGCACTTTTAGATTTTCGCTCACACCTTGACTATACATAAAAGATTGTAAGTCATAGGCATATTGCACAACATCTTTTTCGATTGATTTTATATCGGCACTTCGGCACGACTTCAAGTCAGTTATTATGATATGTCCTTTTAACGCTTTGTAACAGTCAGGACGGCACTTGCACTCGATTTGGGTAAAGTTGTCCACCCAATACATTGATTGCTCGTGATTGCCTTTAAGCAAAGCCACAGCGTATTTGTTCGACATAACGCTATCTCGCATTGCACAAATTACATTATAATCGTCTTGCGTGATTACTTGTTGTCCGTTCTCATAGCATTTTGCCATAAAGTCATCATACAAGGCCTTGCCGTCTTTCGTCCTACGATTACATTCGGGGAGAATTGCAAACTCTTTATCAAAGTCTTGCGGTTCAAGCACGAGTTTGTGAAATGCACTTCCGAAAATTAAGTCATCGGACGGTGGTTGCGGATTGTCAAGACACCACTTGTAGTATTGCGGATTGACCGACATTTTTGCAAGCGAGGATTTTGACACTGCACCATTGCTATGATAATCTTTGTTGCTCTCTTGTTTCAGCATTGTCCACCTCACACTTTCTTACAATCGCAAGTTCGTAACCACACACATTGAGTACGGCATTGATATTTTGCACCAAAGCATCACTCGGCTTTTCTCTGCACCAATGATGAATTGTTTGTGGTTTTACTCCACACTTTTTGGCAATCGTTGGCACTTTGAGATTACTCTCTTTAACTATTCTACTTGTAAGCCCTATAATATCTTTCATTATTCACTCCTATAACCGCAACAATCGCACACCATTTGTCCACCACTGCTTTCTTTCACGCTCGTGCTACCATAAGGCACATAAGTGTCAAGGCTCTCATCGTGTTCAAATGTGAGTTTATTTCCGCAAAGTGGGCATACTCCATTCTCGACAAGTTCTTCTTCGAGTTTGTCCACTTCTTGCGATATAACTCGTATCACATCGTTTGGGTTGTTCTTAACTTCATTGATAAAGCCACGCAAGATTTCCAAATTGTCAAAGTCCACATCTTGATTGAAATAATCCATAATTGCACTTGTAAACGGCACTTCGGTTTCTTCTTGTTTTTTTGGCTCAATCATCGTCTTGAAAATATCTTCAAAAATCGGGTGCAAATTGCTCATTGTTGTCCTCCCATTTCCTCGGCTATCACAGTGCATACAAGTTCTCTATCGCCATAAAACGCTTGCATACCTTGTAATTGCAATATAATAGTTTTAATGTTCCCTGTAATTGTTAGTATCATAGTATTACTCCTCTTTCATTTTGAATTTTGTCGGTCTACCACTTTTTTTGTAGTAGCGTTGTCGATTGTTGATTTCTTCTTCGGTGGGGTATCGATATTCCGTTCCACCCTCGATTTCGTGGATACGCTGCGCAACATTCATAACAGTTGAACGGCTTACTCCACATTTCATTGCAAGTTCATCAATCCTTGTCATTCCGCACCTCCTTTTTATTAGATTGTCTATATTTTAGCACCATTCCACAATATTGTCAACGGTTTATCAAGGGTTTTCCAAATATTTTTTCAATAAAAAACCGCCCTATATTTCAAGAGCGGTTGTGTCACGAGTTCACGGCAAACTCAACAATATTCGCTATTCGTGACGGTTCGTGTGAATATTATTTGTCCCAAATATCACACTAATATAATAAGATGTATGTAAGAAAAAGTCAATAGGTTCTGACATACCATTAAATTGTTTGTTTTATGGTTCTCTTATGGTGTCAAGTAGTTTTGCTTTACACCTAACATAAGTGGCAAGTTGCCCTACCCCTATGCTATAAAGTCATCGGATAACGCACTACGCCACATACTGCTTGTTGCAATTCAAAACGAGAAAAGCCACCGCATTGGGTGACTAATCTCGGTCTTTCTTTAAGGAGGTCTATCTAATGACTGTAATTATAATAGCATAGTAACTATTCTTTGTCAATAGGATTTAATTTTTTCTTATATCTCCACCTATCTTGCAAAATGGTTTGTGGTTCAACATAGTATTTCTCGGATAAATCTACCACCGAAGTGCTACTCCTCAAAATATCCCATACATATTCCACTCTGTCTATAAAAATCCCCTAATAACTAATCTCACGACTTCATCATTAGGGGACTGTGGGGGCTATTATTATTTTGCTTGTTCTGCTTGATAGTCTGCAAACGAGCCTGTGTAACCGAGATTTGCGACTGCCGACCGATACTCTGCTTTCAATCTTTCGAGTTGCGCTTGTTTCTCTTGTTCTTCTTGTTTTGCTTTAAGTTCCGCAAGTTCTTGTTCTTTGACTACTGTGTATTCTTCAAGTGAGCCGTCAAACACTCCGTTTAGGATGTCGTTTCTCCAAGCCTCTTTATATTGCGCTTGTCGTCTTTCTTCTTCGGCTTTCTCTTGTTCTGCTTTCGCTTCTTCTTCGGCTTCAAAGTCTTGTTCTGCTTTCAAGATTGCATCATAGGCTTTATCAAATCCAAGTTTCTTTGCGATTATCCTACCTTGATATTGTTTTGCGTTTTCAAAGCCTGCACCTTTTACGCCAAACACGATAGCGATGAAAAGCACGGCGCACACGACAACACCAACGCAGATGTTTGCCCAAAGCGGAAGTTCAACCTTGCCAAAAAGCAATCCGCAAGTTGTAGCACCACCACTTGCAAGTGAAGCAATAAGACCAACGAGAATACCGATAATCGACTTCGGGTTTCTCTTCAAAAAGTTCAAGAATTTGTTTTCCTTGATTTTTTCCTTACACATATTTATCACCTTTATAATTTTTGTTATCTTATCATTACCCTCTTTATAGGTAAGTTTCTTGATTGCGGGTTTGAGTGCAATCGTGATACCCTTTGCAAGACCTTTTGCCGTAACTTTTACCGTTTGAGTTAGGATTACTACCAACAAAAACGATACGGCTTTGGCAATGACGGTTGTTATAGTGTAGGCTATTGCTTCTTCTATGAGTTCTTCTATGATTTCGTAAGTTAGGAGCAACCCAAATCCCTTACAAAATGTTTTCAGCCAAGAACTAAAACTCCCCTTATTGTGTATCTTACAAGAGCGGTTGTTCCACGATTTCGTCACCCGCGACTTCGGCAACCGCACATTGTTCGACAACTTGCTCATCGTGTGCCTCCGCTACTTCGGCAACGGGTTCTTCAACCACATCGACAATGCCCAATCTCGATTTCAAATCATCACGATAGGCAACCACTTGTGCAATATTTTCTTCCGTATAATCGGCGACATTTGCTTGTGCTTTCTCAAAGGCAACTCTCGCTTCTTCGAGTTCAGCAACGGCTTTGTCCTTTCCGCCGAGCCACGCATTGCACTCATCGAGTTTATCTCGCATAAGTTGTTCAATGTTGATAAGTTCCATAATCTATCTCCTATTGATATTCTTAAATAATTTTCAGTCCACCCAGTACTCCGAGCGTGATTGCGCCAGCCACCAACAGACCGAATATAATCCAGACAGTGACCTTAATTCTCGGTCGTGTGCGTTCGTCCGCTTTCTCGTAGCGGCAAATGATACCGTCAATCCCGTCTATCAACATTCTTACAAATCCGCACGGCACTTTGATTACGAGTACGCCGATGAGATAGAATGGTGTTAGGAGCGGCACAACGATGTATTGCAACCACTTCGGGAGGTGGGATACGATATTGAACGTGTCGAAAAGCGTCTTGTTGCTATCGTATTCGGCTCGTTGCAACTCGGTTTCGCTATCTTTCAAGTCCTTTTTGGTCTTGGTGATTTTCGCTTGTTGCTCGCCAATGAGTTCGTTTTGCTTGCCTTTTGCGAGTACGCCGATAAAGTCATCGTCTTGCACTGCGTCGGCAATCGCTTTTGCGTTCACGACATCTTTCGCTTGTTGTTCATAGGTTTGTTCTGTGTTGAGTTTGAAGTGGACATCTTTCAACGACACATCAGCCATTGACTTCTCGGACATATCCGAAACCGCAACAGCCTTTTTTTGCTCTTGTTCTTTCTCGATTTCGTCAAAATTTGTCATCTCAACCATACTTCTACCTACTCATCTCGAATAATATACCCTTTATCCGAGAATGTCAATACTTTATGTAAATTTTGTTTGAAAAAAGTTTCCTCCACGTCATATTGCCGTTTTCTTGCCCACTCCCCATAAGCAGTTTCGGCTTTTTCGATTGTGTCGATACCGTTAATGCGGCAGTCGTATAGGGTGCAGATAACCTCGTTTCCGTTTTCGCCCGCAATAATGAGTTGGTCTATAAATGCGTCAATGTCGATTTGTTTGATTTGTATAATTGCCATAGTTCAGTGCCTCACTTACGTTGTAGTCGTGTTTATAATCGAGGCAAACCTATCCGCTTGTAGTGATGCACCAGCAATAAGTCCACCATTTGCACTACCTTCCGAGATAAACCCTTGAATTGTTCGTTGATTTACCGCACCACCCATTAACACTGGGGTTTTGTCGGCATTCTCCATACCATATAATTCAATAAGTTTAGGACGAATAATATAATCTAACATCTCACGTACATGGTCATTCGTTATCGTTTTACCAGTCCCTATCGCCCAAATTGGCTCATATACAACAACAAGTTTATAATTTTCGAGTTCCGAGGCAGATACTCCTGATAGGCAGGATTGAAGTTGGTTTTGTACATAATTTGCATATGTCCCTGCATCTCGAATTTCCTCATTTTCACCAACACACAAAAATACCTTTAAACCATTACTAAAAGCAAGTTGTGTGGCGTGATTGACATCTGTATCGGTAACACCTAGATACTCTCTAACTTCATACCCTCCTACCATTGCCCACGAGCAACCACAGTCTGCTGCTTGCTTTGCGGATATCTGTCCTGTGTATGCACCAGTTGGCTCCGATGAAATATTTTGAATACCAAGTGAAATCATATCAGATAACCCACTTGCTGAAATTTTGGACTTAACATAGTCTAAATAACACGCTGGTGGGAATATAACCACTTTCTTTGTCGGGTTCAACTCCAACGCCGAATTAAACGTATTAAAAAAATCGTCTATTTCCGACTTAATTTTGTTCATTTTCCAGTTGCCACCAAACCACAATGCCACTGTTACAACTCCTCCTTTTTCAAATACAAGAACATAAGTTCCTGTCACTCCGTTTCGTGCATACACTTTCGTGATGTCCGTGTTGCCGACTTTCAAATCCGTCAGCGTTGTTCCGTTTACCACTATTGGCATATTCCACCACCTTTACAGCGTTAGGTACAATGTCGTTCCCGTAAGCGTTGCCGACTTGATTGCTGGCGTAGGCTTGTTTGACAAGTCGTTGTAATTCCCGCTAAAATTACTTGTACCAGCCCCGATGTTTGAACGAGCTTGTGACTTTTGAGCATCCGTAAGAGTTTGTGCCGTATATTTCACATAATCAGTAGGTATCGTAGGCTTGTTGCTCAAATCGTTATAACTGCCACTTGTAGCAACCGTAGCCAAATCGGAAACATTTACTTTCTGTTTGATTGTTGCATCATATCCGTCATATTTTGTGATTTTTGCTTGCGTTACACCTGAATTGACAGCCGCAAGTTGCGTTTCCGTGAGCGTGTTTTGTTTTGCGTTTACCTCATCTTGTGTAGCAAGACCAGTTACAGCACCAGTCTTTCCGTTCACACTTGAAACGAATTTTGTACTTGACGGCAATGCTCCAACATCGCTTGCACCAAGTTGGACAGCACCAGTCTTTCCATTGACTGATGTTACTGGTGCGCTTTGCAATGCTGTATCTGCTTTACCGAGAGATGTCTGCACGTCGCTTGCAAGGTCAGTTTTAGGTATGCCACCACTCGGCTTCGTGTACTTTGCGTTTACTTGCGAAGTCGTTGCCAAGTCGCTTATCTTCTTGCCAGAATCTTTGAGCGTTTGCGCAGTCGAATCGTACTGCACAAGGTTGCCATCAACAAGCCCAGTTCTAGTTGCTAGAGGTTGCAATTCGCTCTTTGCCACATCAATATTGCCAGTGCTATCAAGCTTCACGTCGCCTACATAAGCCGTTCCGTCTCCGTCAAACACCAACGCGCCCGAATTCGTACCGTCGTATTTAGGTGCTACCAAGCCCGCGGGTGTCGTGAGTTTGGTTGTGTTGCCGTGTGCGACCTCGATAAGTTTGTCTTTGACTTGAAGCGTTGTCGAATCAACAGTCGTGGTCGTGCCGTTAACTGTTAGGCTGCCACCTACGGTCAAGCTACCAGATGTGCTTACATCACCGCTAATTGCACCACCACCCAATCCGTCAACCGATGTGATTGCGCTACCAGATTTAATGTTCCATATGTTATTTGCCTCATCTATTGTTTCAAGTGTAAGTCCGTCACCAATCGACAAATATAAATCTTTTGACGCGTCGTAACTTGTCCCGCTTGCCAAACTACCGTCTGGGAACACATAAACTTTCTTGTTGAGCTTTCCGTTTTCTTGTGGTGCAAGTGACATACCAAACGATTCAAGAGTTCCTGCGACTCCTGTCACAACCTCGTTTATCGCACCAACAACCGTTTTATCTGTCGTTTCCAAGCTAGCGTCGGTCTTGGTTTGGTACACGCTCAAATCGGGTTTGTTCGCTAATGCGTCATACGGAATCTGAATTATCTCTTCTTCCGTGTCGCTAACCTTTCGGCTTATTGTGTATTCTTGTGAAGTAGCCACTGCTTACCTCCAATTTTATGCTTTTGCTCTGAATATAAGTCCGTTTACCATTACGTCGCTCGGAATCGGGTCGTCTTTACCTATAAAAGCAATCGCGCGACCACCAGCAGTCACACGTCCTTTCGCATTGACTGCAAGAGCTGTATATGTACCTGCCTTGACACCTGTGTTAGAAAGACCTACCGAGATAGTACCCGAAGTTTCGCTTACTGAAAAATCCGAAGTGCCAAGCGTTACATTTTTCGCTGCACTACCGTCGAACTGAACGGAAGTAGTACCGTTACCGACTGTAAGTTTATTTTCAACCTTGTCAGCTGTTTCAGCTTTTTTGGCTTTTGTCGTGCCGTTTTTGAGGTTTGAAATCTCGGTAGCGTTTGCGTTTGCTTTCGAGAGCGCACTATCGGCAGTGCCTTTTACTTCGTTGATTGCGCCAACTACCGTCTTTGAAGTGGTTCCAAGAGTGTTGTCGGTCTTGGTTTGGTATGTTGCCTTTATCGTCGAAATCTCGGTCGCATTTGCATTCGCTTTTGAAAGTGCCGAGCTTGCGTTCGAGGCAACTGTTGTATCGGGAACAAGTGTCTTTTTTGTGTCGTCCCACTTCACGAGGTTGCCGTCCGTCAACCCCTCGCGTGTCGCCAAAGTTTGCAAATCGCTATTCGTGACATCAATGTTTCCGCTCGCGTCGAGTTTAACATCGCCAACTTGTGCATTACCGTCACCATCTATAACGAGTGCGCCATAGTTTGTACCGTCATACTTCGGGACTACAATACCAGCGGGGGTTGTGAGTTTAACCGTATTGTCTTTCGCAACTTCAATCAGTTTGTCCGACACCTTAAGCGTTGTGCTATCGATAGAAGTAGTAGTGCCGTTGACAGTAAGGTTGCCGCCAATAGTGAGGTTGCCAGTTACAGAGCCGCCCGCCTTGTCGAGCTTCTTCGCAAGTTCGGTATCAACATTTGCTTTTACTGCATAACCCTTATCTTCTGCCGCAGTGACACGACCTTTCGCATCCACTGTCAAGCCTTGATACGTACCAGCAGTCACACCACTGTCTGCCAACGTTAAGACAAGTTTATTAGTTCCAGACGCAGTATCGGTAGTAGAAGCAAAATAACCCGAGTTCAAAGAAACAGCAGTATTAGTGCCACCATTGAAGTCAACACTATGACTACCATTCTCGATTGTAAGCGTATGCCCGACCTGACCTGCCTCTTTCACGACTGCTTTCGACAAGTCCGCAATCTTGTTCGTGACTATGCTCGTACTCATGTCGCTTGCATTGTTGCGTACGTCATCTACCTTACCAGCACTCGCTACGCGACCTGCGAGTTCAGCAAGCGCGCCCTCCACATCTTCCGAAACGAAATTGTCAGCCAAGTCGTCTATAAGTACGTTGTCAGCCTTGTTTTCCAACAAAACTTGGGTTATGCTTTCGTCGTCGTTTACTACCAAGAATTGTGTACGTTTCTTATCTTTAATTGTTATGTCCGCCATTTGGTTTTACTCCTGTTTTTGTAAGCATATATAGTCGCCTTTGACCAGCTTCGTCATATCAACGCTTGCCAAGTCGTCGGTATATGAAATTTTTGTATTCATTTTTTTGAGCGTGTCAAGACCGAGCCTGTAACTGTTTTTGCCGTCGTCAACATACAACAATCCGTTCTTTGTGAAGCCGTCGCTCTCCCTGAAACCGCCAAGCCGAAGCGGAACAAACTGCGCAGTCGGTATTAGACGCCCTGAAACGCCCGCCTTTACGCTGTTGGCTTGCGCCTCGACTGTCGCTTCAACAGATGACACACTAGCCGTTATTTTGGCTCTCACACCGTCGATGTCAGCTGTCAGTGGCATTGTTCAACCTCCGCGTCTGCGTTGTCCCATATTGTCGTCACGTAAGTCCCGTAGTATGTCGTGCAATAATTATACTTGCCAACCGCAAACTTCGCACTAACTTCGTCCGTGAAATTCATTACAACTTCAACGTACTTCTTGCCGCCAACCTCGTACATCGTCAAGTTCTTGAACTCAAACTCGTGAACTAGGTTGTTTCTTCGGTCGTAAAATCTGACAACTATATAATCATCTTCGCCGAGCACTATTGGTTCGCCTGTTTCGCCGTCAATAAGCTCAATTTCGAGAGCATACGGGAACGTGTTGCCGCTAAACCATTTCAGCGTTCTGCCGTCAAACCTCGGACTTCCTTTTGAACTAACTTGTATTTCGTCTGCCATATTACGCTTCTTCCTTTTCTTGTACCAGCATTTTGCCGTGGTACGCTTTCTTGCCATCAACGGTTATGTCGAACTCATACTCGCCAGCCGTCAAATTCCCAGTTTCATATTGGCTAAAAACGAGCAAGTTGTCATAGCTAAACGCCCGCGCAATCCCAAGCCCGTTACAAACAAAGAGAACCACGCTCCCAGTTGTGTTGGATGCCCAGTTCAATCTTGTTTCATCGCCTTTCGTTATCGTTAAATCGTACATACCATTGCCTCGTTTCTAGAATATACCACGATTAGTAAACTGTCAATAGTTTTAGTAAAATTGTGCTAGTCTGGTGACCGTTATGGACTTTACGTAGCTTCTGCGCTCATAACCAGCTCGCTTATTATATTTTTCTTCTGCGACATAATTCAAAATTCCGTTTACCCAATTCGCTGTTATAGTGCAATGAACAGTGTGTATGCCAAGACCATTATATTTGCTAAAGCTAGCCGTTCCCATCGAAGCTCGCGTTTCGGTGTAATCTTCGCCATTTAGATTGAATACTACACTTACAATATATGCTGAATTGCCAGAATAATAGTCATAGCCGCTCGGTAACTTTATGCTTCCCGTCTTCTCACCGTTCGTAGTAAACGTGCCTGTGCTAATCGTCCCAGTCGAAATCCCGCCACCAATGTCTATGTAGTTCCACTCTTTTTCGTGCAGTTTTTGCAGTTCGAGTGAAAGGGTCGGCGCGCCTGCGTATTTGAATGTGCGCCCAGTCACGCGCCAATACCCGTCTTCGCCCTCGATTCTTACCACGTCATATGGTTGCATAATCTCGCCGTGTTCCCAGTCGCCAATCCCGCAAAAAAGCTCTTGCGTTCCTGTTTGCACGCCGTCCTCATAATCCGCTAAAATATTTTTTCTAATTGAAGTCGCGTTGTCTGAATACTGCATTAACTCATTTTGAGCTATTTTTATTGGGTTTATTGCGCTCTCTATAGCATCTGTACTTGTTGTGGTTTCATTAAATTTTATGTTTTCAACACTTGCCTTAACAATAAAATTGACAGTCGATGCAGTATAATAATGCAATTCGCCACTGCCTTTCGCATTGTCATAAAACCAATATTTTTGGTCTATTGCGGCGTTAATTATAGTCACTTTCCAAAACTCCGTCAATGTTTTATCTTGGTAACTTTCAACGTTTATTATAGCATCTCCGCTCATAGATATAGGAGTTGTAGCATTGTTGTTATAATCTGTCGGCTCTTGTAGTGGCATTGTCCACTCGTAACCTGCTTCACTATCTGTAACTGTTTTATTTAGAGAACTATCGACAGTTCCGCTTTCGTACAAACCTGTGCTAGTTACGCGGATTCCTGTTATATTTTTAATCTTTGTAAAGTTATTGTTTATTTTTTTGGGAACATTAAAGGAGTATCCCTCTACAAAACGAATAGCATTGCCTGCATTTGTCAAGCCGCCTTGTTCTTCTGTGCCTATGTTGCTAGACATTGATACAACAGTTGCCTCATAACTATACACATCTTGGTCGGCTTGCTTTTCTTTTATGGGTATTACATAGCCGACTTCAACGCCATCAACCTTGTTTTTCAAAAATAGCGTCTTGTTAAAGTTGGAAATCTTGTGGTTCGCGTCTATTATAGGGGTGTTGGTTATTTCGTTAGAACTGAAAATTTGCGGTCTTGCGCTTTTGAATCTAATATCTCCGCTCTCGTCTAACGATAATGTCATTTGCGCAAGCGTGCAAAACTTTTCGATTGTTTCGCGGTAAGAAGCCGATTCAAGGTATGGGTAGTTTATTAAAACGCTATCCAAATAATCGTATAAAGATTCACTCCCAGCCGCTAATGTAGAACCATACACATACGGGTTTCTGCTGTGCGGACTATTAAGCAAATCTTTGTTAGAACGCTCATCAAGGACAAACGTGCTAATAGTAATTGTGAAAGTTTGCGAAATAGCTGCGTTATTAAGCATTAAAACAAAATACACCACGTCTGTTATAGGTGTAAATTCCAACGTCGCAATATTTGTTGTATCTGACGTAATATTAGCGGAAGCGATTGCTGTTTTATCAAGATTAGCCGCAGTCGGGTACGTTTCTGTAATTATAGCTTGCAACCCAGTAGTGCCTGCCGTAAGCGAGAAACTAGACGTCTTTATCGAAAAAGAAATCTTGTGAGCAACTCCTTTTTTTAGTTTTATGCTCGTACCTATTTTTTCGACGTGACCGTTTAAGTACGGAATCTCTGCTTTCATCTTTGTTGACGAGTCAAAAGTGATTTTGCCAGACGAATAATAAATATCCCAGTTTCTAGGAATCTCTTTCACATACCCGCCATACGAGCCGATAACATCGTCAAACATCTCGTAAGCCGACATTGAATAGTCGCGGAGCGGCATACCGCCATACGTCACTTTGTCGAGCAACGAAAGCCTGTCGCTGAAATCGAGGTTTAGTTCGCGGTTTATAACGTCATAGTCGCTGTCGCTCGTGGTGTGTTCTTGAATTTGGTTGTCGTTTATGCGAATTTTGGTTTGCGCGTTTGAAGCGGGCAGAACGCCAGCCTCAATGTCAGCCCGAATCGCGCCGCCGAGGTCGCGGAGTTTCGCACTGCCAGTGCTTGGAATAACCCCGTAGTTTATGCCAGCGGGGTCAGTAGAAATTTGCGAAGTGCTTGAAATATTGTCGACCCACGCTTTGTTATAGGTCTTATCTCCGATTTTAAGTTCAAGTTGCGCCATAGGTTACCCCCAAATTGCATAGAGTGTCATATTTTCCCACATTGTTTTGTGTTGGTTTGGCATATAATGACCGCCTTTACCATTCGCCATTGTGTTCCACTCTTTGAATGTCTTACCACTATATGATAAACCACTCGAAGTTGCTATGTCAATGTTATCTCCCCACTTTGCACTTTGACTTTCCACTGTGCCACTACCACCATTTGCGTTGTATGTGATTGTAAAATCTGTGGCTATCAAGTCCGTTTTATCACGATTTGTTGCAACAAGTTTTACCGACACATCAAGCAATCCGAGATATTCCGTGCCGAACGCATAGAGTTTAGACTTCTCTTGTTTCGTAAATGCAAACTCTTGATTGACTACCCACTCACCCTTTTCATAGTTGAAATAGGTCACATTGCACACACGCTCTTTCGCTATTTTACACAATGCTATATAGTCTTGTACATTAAGATATTTATATGATACTTCAAGACGTGCAACAAGTCCATAGTCCACATCAAGAATGTTAGTCAACACAAAGTCCGTACTTCTCGTCAAGTCACCGCCCCAAACAGGTTCTTCCCAACCAAGTGCGCTATCTCTGCTTATTCCCTTTATGGGATAGTCCACATAACCCGCACCCGTAAAGTATATCGTGTCAAGTTGCCTTTTGCCATTCCCATTAGGTGCATTTGGCACTATGATTTTATTTTGGTAATCGATTTTCACACCCATTGTTTTATCTCCAATTCAAGCCTGTGTTCCTACGATTTGCTTCACTTCTAAAACCGTTGTTGCCTGCAATAAAAGTGCCAACCTTGTTGCCGTCCAAGTAAATCGCACTTTCTCCGTTTTCGCCGCTCGCCATAGCCTTAACCATTCCGCTATAAATCGCACTCTCCAACTGTTGCATATTCATAACCGCACCACCACCGCTATTCGTGCTTGCAATAAGTTCGGTTTGTCCGTTCTCATTCGCATAGAACAAGTCCGCACTGTTGTAATCACCACCAAAAGCGTGGTTTTTAATTGTACCAACTTCTGCCGCCTTTACAAACATTGCCGATGCCGCAAGCCCAAGAGAAATCGCCGATGCAACTTTTACCGCACCAGCCGCACCGCCAGTCATAGCCATAATAACCGCTACTGTTCCTGCAAGTGCCGCCGCTACACCAAGTATTGTTTTTAATATATCAAAGGCTTTTTGCAAGCCCGATGTAGTTTCGTCCCAATCTAAAATGCCGTGTATGCCGTCTATTGCCATCCATACGCCTGCGACTATACCGCCAATAGCAGACAAGTTAGTGAACATATCGCCACCGAGAATGTCTGCAACCTTTTGCAAGCCACCGCCTTTTAGCCAAGTGATGAGTTTTGATGTGCCTATGGTTACAACAACACCGCTTATCAAACCAAGCGTTGTAAGGCTCTTTCCAAGTTCTTCGTTGATAGAGAACGCATCTTTTACGCTTTCTTCCGAGAACATATTTTCTATATCGTTGCCGCCTTGTAATTTTTCAAAGGTATCAAACGAAAGCAATCGTGCTTGTTTGTTCATTTCCTTGAAATATTCGGTATTGACTTTAAGATATGTCGAACTTTTTGTCAACAACGCACTCAAATATGAAATAGCGTTTGCAACCTCCGCAATACCTTGTGCCACTTTCTGCACAATGGGAGTAATCGCATTAAGCAACGGCAAGAACGCAACCGCTACCGAGTTCTTGATTGTGGTGAAAGACGAATTAAGTTGTGAAAGCGTTTGGTTTACTTCATCGCTAAATTGTGCAAGGTTACCGAAGCCCTCTTTGAAAGCATTTGTAATTGCCTTTAATGCACCACGAATAGCACGATAAATTGCAACTCGCTTAATTGATGCACGCAATGCCCCAAGTTCGCTTTTTTTAGTTTTATCTTGCTTGGGCAATTGCTTTTCTATTTCTTTGTTTATTCTTTGTTCAAGCGAGAGTGCTTGTTTGCGCAAACGGACATATTGGTCGGCAGTCAAGTCGCTATTTTTAAGTTTTTCGTTTACAAGCGTAAGTTGTGCTTGAAGTGCTTGGAGTGGAGTGTCCAAATCACCTAAACTTTGTTTAAGTCCCGCATCTTTTAACTTTTTATCCAAGTCGGCTTGTGCTTTCTCTTGCTTTTCTATTTCTTTTGTAATTCTCTCGTCAAGCGAGATTTCTTGCCCTTTTAGGTTTACATACGCTCTTTTTGTTTTTACACCTTTTTCAAGTGATTCTTGTACTAACTCCGCTTTTGCTTGTAAGTAGTCCATTTTTGTGTTGATTTCACCAACTTCTTCCGACCAGTCTTTTGTGGTTTGTTCAACATCTTCTATTGCGCTACCTACACCACCTTGTGCAGACAATTCGTCTACTTTTTTTTGTGCTTCGTCTATGCCAAATTTTTCTCTAATAATTGCAAGTGAATCTGGGTGAACACCCGCTTGTACATATTCATCATAGGCTTTTGTGAGTTCGGTGAGTTCTTTTTTTGCCTTTTTAAGTTCAGCACTTTGCTTACCAACACCGCTTGTGCCTTTCGCACCGCCACCGCCAAAACTCAAAGCCTTTGATACTGCTTCAAGTTTACTCGTGTCGAGTTTATTTATTTCCGCTTGTAATTTAGAAATAGCCGTAGCAAATTCATCGACTAATTTTTTACTACCGCCTTGTGTCTTATCCTCGACTTCTATTTCTAATAGTAATCTATCAATCTCTTGGTCTGCCACGACTATATCTCCTATCTTTTATTTTTACTCAACAAAGTGACGAAGTGTTGCCACGCTCTTGCTCTTTGCGCTTTCAACCATTCTTCATCATTTGCAAGTTCTTTCTCGTTTTCTTCTTCATAAGGCATTGGCGGATATTCAGGCGGTTTTTGTTTTCCGAACTGCAATGTGCTTGCTATTGCACACGCAAAGTATTTGCCTTGTAACCACAAATCTTGTACTACGGTTTGTCGCCTTTTGTTGTATGCCTTAAAGTATATCTGTATCGTCTTTGGTGTTAAGTGCCAAAAAACATTGTCGTCTATCCCAACAACTAATGCGTAATAGTGCCACTCGTTTTCCACCCATTCTCTTATGGACGGATAGTCATACACAGACTTGCCTTTTCGCTTTTTGGTAGGCTCGTCTGTTGGCTCTATTGTTGACGGGATATGTTGCGAAAAAAATCGCTATCGGTAAGGTTTTCAATCAACACCGCAAAATCGGAGAACTTGCCACCGTTTGCAAGATGTTGGTCGATTTCTTTACCTGCCTTATCCATATCGCAGTCCATTACAAGTGCTACCAAAGCACGAATGGTTTTCATCGATTGCTTTGCCGCATCTTGAAGTGAAAGTCCCTTATCTTCCAATGCGCAAATTGCATTAAAGTCGATAGGTTTGACTTCATATTCTTTTCCGTTGATTGTAATTTTCTTCATATATATACTCCTTAATATTTTACTTTATAGTTTGTAAGGGATAACTTTTGCGATTAGGTTTCGTTTTCGTAAGTCGGGTCGTCACTAAATACGGGTTCGCCAGTCGGCGCAACATACGCAGAGATGTCGATACCATTGTTTGCTTCCATTGCAGGAATACCAAGAGCGAGAGGTCTGCCCGTAAAGAAGATAGATTGGTCGTAATCGGGAATATCGATACAGAACCACATCTCTTTTCCGCCAGTAAGACCCGCTTCTGCCGAAACTGCCGCTTTCCACTCGTCTGCAAACACTTGTCCAAAGCGTGCGCCAAATTCGATATTATCGGGCATTTCTTTGAGCAATGTTACTTTTGAGGTGTATTCTTTGTTGTCAAAAGAGGTTGCATCAGCCGTATTCGGTGCGACATTGAAGTCGGGAGTGCTATACAAACCGTGAATGACTTTATATCCAGTGGTAGGTCTTGTGCCAGCAACAGTTTCAACTGCATACGACACTTTTACACCAATAGTAGTCAAAGCAATATTCTTTGCCATTTTAATTCTCCTTGTTTAATATTATGTTAAAGCGCATAGCAGAGTAGTACGCTTTTGAGCCGTCCTCGTATGGAAGTGCGGGTGTGCAACTTGTTCTTCTCATTTGCACGATGTTGCGTTGTGAGTATTTGAACTCGTCCATATAGGCTTTGCACATATCTGCAAGAATGTAGGCAACGGACTGTGCATCCGTGTCTTTTTTATCCACTTTCATTCTAACACCATATAGGTTGATTTGCAAGGGATAGTTTGCAGTTGATTCTGCCAAAAATGTTTCGCTTGCGGTAGAGTTGTCCATAAGTTGCACGGTGTAAAATGGAGTTACCGCAGTAGGCACAAGGTCTTTCTCATAGGCATAGTGACCGAGTGGCTTTTTAGACAAAGTGGTATCAGCACTAAACTTGTCATCAAGGTATTTTATCACGCTATCTACAAATGTTTTCATTGCTTACTCCTAATGTCTTTCGCCAATCCATTGTGAACATACTCTTTAAGGCTTTTTGCCGTATGATACATTCTCATACTTGCCACTTGTCCACGAGTAAATCCACCTTTGCCCATAAACCAACCACCCAACACTTTTGTTTCAGGGTTGTCGTAGTAATACTCCCAACCGTGTGTCGTATTCACTCTCGGCGGTCTTGTGTCGCCCGCTTTCCGTTTAGGGCTTATAAACGTGAGAGTTTGCGTTGGCAATTCGCCCTCGTAAGTTCCCTCACCTACAAGTCCTGTGCCGTATTCGTCATAGGCTATTCCACTACCGCTTGCGATAATTCGTGCCTTGTTGTTGTCAACTTCGCTTTCGACTTCAAAGTGTGTACCACCATATTCCGTTTGGGCTTCACTCATTCCCTTATCTACAAGCAATTCAAGAGCATTTTGTTGTAACACATCGCCCTTGATGTTTTGTAGTTTGGAATAATATCTATCCAAATCGTTGCGTTTTACCCACTTCATTCCGCTACCTTTTTAAGTGTGAGTTTGATACGAGCATTTCCGTAGTCTACTGTGTCAACCACATAGTTTGCGTTTTGCCCATTCCAATCTTCATCTATGCTTGGTTTTTTGCCGTTGCAGTAAAATAGGTCGCCCTCGTTAAAAGTTTCTTCCCACATTTCATAGGGTTGCGCTATTGCTGTCAAATAAGATGTGATTTGGTCGCCAAATTGAATTATGTCGCTATAACCGCTTTTGCCCATAACAGTAAAGTAGTTACATCTCGTCCTAATCTCAATAGGCTCGCCATAAGTGTCTTTCTTCAACTTCTTGCAATACCAAACACTTTGACCGATTTTCATTATCCTATCACTCCTGCTTGCGGCATTATCATACTTACAAGCCTATCACTCAAATGTGCATTGTCGAAAGTCCACGATACTCCATTCTCTCTGTATGCAATCGCATTTGAAAAGCCAAGTCGCTCTACAAGTTCGTCACACGCACTCAATACCCATTGTTCGGCTCTAAACCCTTTAATAGGGAGAGTATCTTCATCTATGGACTTATCCGCAGGGTATGCAAGAGAATAATAGAACATTTTTGCCTTGTCCACTATACGCTTTGCATCGCAATCACTCAAATATGGATAACTTGCTTTTACCATTGTTTCAAAGTCCATAGATTTATACTCCTATACTTTATACTTTATACTTTATGCCGTCTTACTATTAGCCACGAGAGATAATTCTTGCAATCGGAACTGCCTTGTGGGGGAAGTAAGATTTGCTCGACGGGTCACTGTCGTGTGCCAAAGTCCACGATGCACCTGCTTCAAGAGAACTTGCAAGGGGTGAAAGCGGAATAACAGAGGGAGCATAAGAAATGCCTTTCGGTGCAAAGAGTTTTCTTTGTCTTGTGTAAAGAGTGGTTTCACCGCCGTTCGTTTTCGCATCTCTCGCCATTTCATAAGGTTCTTTCACACCGCAGTCAACATAGTCAAATGCGTCAGTGCCGAGAATGTATGTGGTGTACTTCGTGTAGCCGTCACTGCCAGAGCCTGCCACTGCTTCGGTGGGCATATTGTCATCAATGAGAACAAGTCTGCCATTCCACGTTGCCAAGCCCAAATCTCTTTGAACACCGTTTGCATCGGTATATTTGAGATAGTTCAAAAGGTTGAGGTTTTCAAGGTGAGTTGCAACAACAGAGTGCATAATTGCAACCTTGAAGATGTTTTTGTTATCGCCAGTTGCCTTTTGGATTGCACTGTTGAGAGTGGTTGCGCCAACAACTTGTGCTTCGGCAGTAGCCGCACCCGAAATGTCGGTCGTGTGTTCGCTTACGAATTTAGCGTTTTCGCCACCCGTCATAGAGAAGATACCTTTGAGAATTGAGAGAATGGTGTCTTGGTCTACATTGTCCCAATAGTGTGCAACTTCGCTTGCAACGGGCAAGAAGTCATTGCCACCAGTGATGTCGTAAGAGAAGTCTTTTTCAGTAAAGCCTTTTGCTCTACCAACAACAACCATACCTTGCGAGTAGGTCTTACGGCTGCTTGATGTGATGTCCGTGCTACCGTCATAGTTCACTGCATCACCACCGATAGGTGCTTTCATCGGTATCACCGCATAGTTACCACCAGTTTGGTCGGGGAACATTGCTTTGATGTCGTTTCTAACACGGAAAACGCCCGCTTTCAAAAGTTCGTTTCTGCGGAGGTCGCTAACCGTATCTACATATCTGCCAAATACTTCGGCATTAAACGCCTTTTTGTCAAAAATGCTTGCCATTTTTTTGTTTCTCCTTGTTTTATATTATTTAATGGTTTTCAATAGTTCTCTGTATTTTTGGGGATTGTGTTCTTTAAGTTCGTTCCACTCTTCCATTGAATACTCGATTGCTTTTTTGGTCGAACCACTATCGCCTTGTGGGGCGGGTGTCGGATTGTTGTGAAGTGCCGCTTCCTTGATTTGTTTTTCGTAGTTTTCTCTTTCTCTTGCAAAGTATTCGTTTTGCTTTTTGATAGCATCTGCAAAGTTTCCGTCCGCAAATGCAGTTGCTACTTCGTCAAGGACTGCGCTGTCTTTTATCGTGCTACCGAGTTCATTCTTGTATCGATAGAGAGAGTTTTCACGCTCAATAGCCTTGTATCTTTCTTCTCTGTCTGCAAGTTCTTGGTTGCGTTTTTCGTCATCTGTCATTCTCTTGCGGAGTTCTTCTTCAAACTTTTTTGCACGGCTTTCGCTATTTGCAAATTTGTCTTTTGACACATAGTCACCGCTCGACAAGTCAACGATTTTCTTTCCCGACAATGCAGTTTCGACTTCTTCAAAAGTCATTCCATCTTTGTAGGCATCGCCCAACAGTTCTTTAATAGTTGCCATAATTACTCCTACCATATACCTTTAATTTGTAAAACCGTAGTCTGTTCTACGCTGTATGGTGCATAATTTATATGTCTTATGCTCGACAAATTTATTCCTCATCATCAAGGTCGCCCTTGTTGGTGTCGTTTGTATCAGTTTCTTGTGTTGCTTTGAGTGCTTGTTGCGCCACGAGTTGACGTTGTGCCTTTTCTTCGTTTTCTTTGTCCACTCGCTCCATATATTCTTCCCACAACTTGCCCTCTGCTTCGGGGTCGTTCGACAATCTTGTAATGCGGAGTGCCATTGACGGTGGCATCTTCACACCAATGCAAGTGCCAAGCGATTGTGTCTTGATTTGCATATTGTCATTAAGGTTAAGACTATATTTGATTTCGATTTCGCTCAACTTCAAATCGTCAACCTTGTTATTCGCAACACTTTGGCAAATAAAGAGCATTTTATCAAGCAAGTCAGTATCGGCAGGCAAGAAGTTATTGATGTCTGTCAAGGCTCTATTGTAAGCATTGTCATAGCCGTTTGCGACTTCGCTACCACTCTTTGTAGTGCCACCGCTATTCGTTGAGTTTGTTGCAAGGGGTACACCGACTGTTTCGTACATCGCACGCTTAATGTTGTCCGAGAGCGACAAAACATCACTAAAATCAAGTGCATCGGTTTTTTCAATCTCCAAGTCAGGCTCGAAGTTTGTGCCATTTCCACCAACAAATGGTATCACGATAGCACCGTTCTTCCTCACCAACTGGTGCTTTTCTTTGCACTTTTCGGGAGTGTCCCCCATATTGATGCCCTTATACTTATAAATAGTATTGACAACTTCTTGGATATTATCAACGCTATTACTTGCGATAGTGTCAAGTGCATCTTGCATACACTTTGCCATTTCGACAATACCGATGCCGTTTGGGTTAAGTCTTTTCTCAACAAGCGGGAGTTTTTTGTACACTCTGCGTTCTTGGCTTGTGACTTGTACAAGTTGAGTACTATTTATTGTGCCACTCATAGGTGCAGGACACTTATATTGATAATACATATCAGGGAGATATATATCAAGAATAGCGTAAGTTTCACTTCTGTTGTTTTCGTCTATTTCCTTGATTGTCGTATAGAGCATATCAAAGAGTGGCTTTTTGCCGTTGTATGACGAATACACCTTTGTGCAAGTATCGGCTTCTCTACAAAATAGTTCAAATGGGGCTTCCGTTTCGGTATCTACACGCTCGTCCGTAGGCTGAATAAAGTAGTAACCAACACCCGTTGCGTACGTCCACATACCTACTTCTTGGTCTACTGCACTGCGATTTGCGTATCTTGCATATTTATTAAGATATGTTATATCATCAGTATTACTATCTTTTGTCTGTGCATATTTGATAGGATTGCCAAAAACATAGCCTGTTTTCCAATCAACCATTGCCATAAGATGTGGTTCAAGTACAAGATTGTTTATGCTATCGTCATCATCGTGTACTCTTTTCTTGCCGAGAATTTTGTGTTGCAAGCAATAGGTGTCATAGTTTTTGCGAATTTCCACCGCATTTTTGTTAAATTTTTCTAAAATAGTAGGGAGATAGGGTATAACCTTATCAATAGTCAATTCTCTCGGTTTGATTGGTATTAAAATCTTTTCTACACCTGCCATATATCCTACTCTTTCCTATTAAAAATTAGTCGTGTTTCTCGACTTTCTCTACTTGGTATCTTATCTTTCTCTTGCAGTTGTCGCACCATACTATCAAGGGCAACTCCTTTAATGGTCTGTTAAAAATCACTTTCTCATCGTCAACAACTTCAACATTCTCCAAAGTATGACTGCATATCGGACACTTTACAGTTTTCATTCCATCACACCTTTCTGTCAAGTTTTTTCGCTTTACACTCTATAATATAAGCCCCACCTTAAAAATTGTCAATAGGTTTTTCAAAAATATTCACAATTTTATACTTTCGATGTCCACTTTTAGATTTCCCACAAGTGGATTTCCCCACAAGTGGTTTTCCCTAATGCTCTATTATGACAATATTCTATAAATACTATATATATTATTACTATATTGCCCAATCATTAGGGTTTGTAGTTTCATATATTATGTATTCCCAACATACAACCTTTCCTTTTGAGTTTGTGTGTCTAACTCTTTGCAAATAGCCATTATCAATCAACTCTTGTATTGCAGTTCGTATTGATGTGATTTTTTCGCCTGTTTCTTTAACTAAAAAGTCGAGTGAAAAGTCCCAATCGCTTGGGTATGATAGCATAAAAGACAAAAGTCCCCTTGCTTTTAGTGAAATATTCTTGTCACGTACGGTGGAATTTACAATTTGCACAAAACTTTGGTGTTCTTTTTTTGCACCAACTTTCATAATATGTACCTCGCTCGTTCTCTTGTAATGGGGTAATGCCTTGTGAGGTACTTACAAGACAAACGGTTTGCAACCCGCTGTCCCCCATTGAGAACATTTTATTTGTACTTGAATTGTATCATTTTAATGTCACAAAGTCAAGGGTAAACGCATTATTTTAATTTTTACCATTGACAAAGCGCAAAAGCGGTGATACAATGCAAACGATGAGCCTCTTGTGAGTCTGGTTCATAGTATAAACCCCTTTCTGAAAGACTGTACCAAATTTTGTCCATATCCTCCCAAATGGTACAGTTTTTCTTTTATCTTGCAAAGGTGATTAGTGGTACTTGTTGACCGTATGATTTGTTTATGAACGCACGTGAGTAACCAGCGCAAGCGTCAGTCCAGTCATCGTGGTCGTTTTTGCGCTTGTAAGAATACCCATACATTTCGTCCATAGCCATACCGAGTTGTGAACTTCTTGGGTACATACCAAACTTCGGGAAAACCATTCTTGCCTTTATGTTGGCTTCTTCGCCTGCAATACGGTCATCTTTTTTCTCGTTGTTGTAAATCTCGGTGATTTTGCAATTATAATACTCGTGTTCACGGAGCATTTTTGTAAGCAAAGTTGCCAAGCCCTCGTTGATATTATTTTCTATTACAAGTTCTATTATATTATGTTGTATTATTTTAGCAACAATACTTTCATATATATCTTGCATTGGTCTTTGGTCGTAAATGCCGTCTATCACATAGTGCTTGTCTTGTATCTTTGAGCCTATCACCATTGCACAAAAGTCATTGCCCTTGCGTTTCGTATCTATATAAGCATTATGATATATACTTCTTTCTTTACTTCCTATAACGGGCAAATCTTCATATTGATTAAGATTATCCATAAAGAATGGGCAGTCTTGCGGTGACAACGGCTCTTGTTGGTTCATTGCCATAAAGACCGCATAGTTATCTTCACGCTCTTTTCTCGCTTTCTCGGTCGAAAACTCCGCAGGGTATGTACTCTCATCGGTTTCATAGTCCAACTTCGGCACACAAATAAACGCAGATATGCCATTCTCCACAAACTCATTAGAGTATGCGACTTTGGTATATTTATTCACTTTCGACTGCACCGCACCCGCTATGTTAAACTTCTTCTTCAAATATGACAACAAGTCAAATTGACTATAAGTTGTACCGCCTATAATCAAGCGTGAGTTTCTATTGCTATAAAAACGCTTGCTCCATACCGTTTCATAAAGGTAGATGTCCTTATCGTGTGCCGTAATTTTACCCGCATCTTCGGCTTGTGTTATGTCATCAAGAAAGAAATACTTTGCACGCACACCACTAATTTTGCTATCTTTTCCAACGCACAAAAAGTTTACGGGTTGTTGTGAGCCTCTTATCTTAAAAGTACCCTCGCTTTGCTTGCATATCTCAAAAATGTTTTCTCTCTTGCACCCGAACTGCGCATAGTAGGGGAATACCTTTGCATATCTCGCATCGCACATCAAGTCGGTTATTGTATCAAACGCACGCCCACAGTTGTACTTGTTTCCGAACACCTTTATCACATCGTCATCTATGCACTGCCCGAATATCCACGCTATCAAGAAGTTATCACTCAAACTCTTACCATAAGCCACGGGCAACTGTTTCTCAATAAAGTTCACATCTCCGTCAAGCACCATTTTGGTAGCATAATAATACCACCCCTTGAATATGTTTAGTGTCGGCTTCCACACTTTCTTCTCCCAATCACTCTCCATATACAAGCAAAAATGCTCAAAACTACGATAACTCGCCAATGCCATAAAGTTGTCGTACAAGTCCATATACTGTTGTATAACTCGCACATCTGCGTGTTTCCTTTTCAGCAACAAAGCAATCCTTGTTTCTATCGGCTTAATCGCACCAAGCCACACAACTCGGTTTTTGTCCTTGCAACCTATCACATATCGCCCTATCAACAAACGTATCCGCTTCTCATTCTCACTCGTCGGTATCGCACTCAATACAAAATGCACTTCCTGTCGCAATGCTTCATACAATGTCCCATAAAGCGCAATCACACTCTCATCGTCCACCGTCCTCTTCGCACGCAACTCGTCCACCATCTTATACGCACGCTCTATCACCGCTCCATAACTCACTTCTGCCATTCACACCTCACTCCTCTTCGGGTTCTCACCACCAATTCTACCCCCGCTCAAAATTTTTGTCAAGTGTGGGTTGGGGTAATTAACCGCGCCGCCCCGCCTTAAAAAATAGGGGTTGGGGTGGGTTATCGCACAAAAACACCACTATTTAGTAGCATTTTACGCCGTTTTTATCCGTTCGGATGCGAACACCACAACACAAAACAAAAAAAATGCCCACTATACGCACGTTTCGCACCTGTAAAGCACTTTTGCTTGACACCCCAAAATTCCGTTGT
>ULUA01050384.1_pt1 | contig 29817 bp, 24 predicted proteins | sample 1958081 | NCBI WGS metagenome assembly ULUA01 (sample SAMEA4835748, study PRJEB28245) | human gut metagenome | biome: gut microbiome; material: fecal sample | place: Denmark | collected 2008
CCCCATTCGGTAAAGGCGTTCGATATTTCGCTTAAAATCAGAAAGTAACATAGGAAGTGTTATTTTGAAAGGTCTTACCTTTGTTTATAATGTTCACGGCAATCTTTATATAAATCTGACAAACCGATGCCCCTGCAACTGCACGTTCTGCATACGCCACAACGGCGACAGCGCATACGGCAGCGACAGCCTGTGGCTTGAAAGAGAACCCACAAACGAGGAAGTTCTGGCAGAGTTTGACAAATACTCTCCCGATGAGTTTGATGAGATAGTTTTCTGCGGCTACGGCGAGCCTATGGAAAGGGCAGAGGACGTTGTTTTTATCGGCAAAGAGCTGAAAAAGCGATATCCCCATAAGATAATACGCCTGAACACCAACGGGCTTTCGGACAAAATTCACGGCAGACCCACCGCAGCAATGCTGGAGGGAGCTGTGGATATCGTTTCCATAAGCCTTAATTCGGGCAATGAAAAGGACTACAACGCTGTTACCCGTCCTAAGTGGGAGGACAGTTTCAGCGCTCTGCTCAGCTTTGCGCAGGACTGCAAAAAGTATGTTCCTCAGGTGATGTTCACCGTTGTAGATGTTATCTCCGAGCGTGAGATCGAGGAAAGCAAGGAGATATCCGAAAGGCTGGGCATACCTCTCAGAATAAGAAAATACGATACCTGATCGTTACATATAAGGAGAAATAGAATATGGAAACTTATGCAAGAAAAGCGATCCACAAGGGCACAGAGGTTTGTGAGCTTTCCGCAGGCGGATATTATGCCATAGTTGCTCACGGTCTGGGTTCCAACGTACTCCGTTTCAGAGACGAGAAAAGGGGAATGGAGATATTCCGCTACAACGGAAGCGTTTCTATCGGCGAGATAATGAACGCTCCCGAGATATGGGGTCTTCCCACCCTGTACCTGCCCAACCGCTTTGAAAAGGGCGTGCTGCACACATCTGATGCGACTTATCGCCTGCCCGTAAATGAGGAGCGCTTCGGCAACCATCTCCACGGCTTTATCCAGAAGAGAGCATACACCGTAAAGGAGCTTGGCACAAAGGGAAATACCGCTTTTGTTGAGAACGAGTATGTTTACGATGAAAAGGACTTTTTCTTCAACTGCTTCCCCGTAAAGTTCACCGTAAGAATAAGAATAGAGCTTTCCGACAAGGGTCTTTCCCATAAGATAACCCTTATCAATCAGTCGGATAAGATGATGCCCATATCTATCGCAACACACACCACCATCAACGCTCCCTTTGTTGACGGCGCTGTTCAGGAGAATATCAGGCTGAAGGTTCCCGCTGTGGAGCATATTCTCTTCAACAAGTCCAAGTGGCTGCCCACAGGCAAGCGTGCAAAGCTCACCGATTATGACAAGAAGTACATAAACGGAACCTGCCCCGTTCTCAGGGACATCTGCAACGATATGTATTCAGGCGGAACCCTCGAGCTGGACGGCAAGCCTTTCCACGGCACTATCATGACCGATACTGCCAGCGGCAAGACCATCTGCAACGAGGTAGATGAAAAGTACAAGTTCTGGATAGTATGGAACCATGAGGGCTTTATGAACTATTTCTGCCCCGAGCCTATGACCGCTCAGGTAAATGCCCCCAACCTTGATATGCCCGCAGAACTCAGCGGATATGAGGAGCTTGCTCCCGGCAAGACCTACACAGCCACACAGAGATTTTTTACAATGGGATAACTCCGCTGAATTGATATATTAACAAATTATGCCGTATAATATACATTGCGATATTATGCGGCATTTTATTATACGGAGGTAAGATCAATATGGCAATATGCTCAAAATGCGGCGCACAGCTGTTTGAGACCAGCAAATTCTGCCCCGAGTGCGGCACTCCCGTGCTTGAGGTTTCTACAGATACAAATAAAACAGGTGACATTTATTCCGCTTCCGAAAATGTGGAGGAGGAAAACAGCACGGCTGTTTTTCAGGGCATAGACCCCTCCGAGATATCTCCCGATGAAACTGCTGAGATACTTGAAGCGGCTGCCGAAAAGGCTCTTGAGGACATACCCGAGATAGTTAAGATAGAGGGCGTTGATATACATACCGAAAAGCCCGGGGAGATTCCTTCGGAGCTGCCAGAAGCAGCGGAAGCACCAAAAGCAGAGACTCCCAAGGCGGAAGCACCTAAGGCTGAAAAGCAGGAAGAGAAAAATGAGCCTGAAAAGAAGCCCGAAAAGGAAGCTCCCGCAAAGGACGATTTTTCCGATATGGGCGCATATGTTGCCGATTCCTCCGAATTTAAGAAAATGGCTGAGAAAGTTTCTCAGAAGAAAAAGGGCGGCAAGACTGCAGCTATTATAATTGCGGCAGTGGTCATTGTTGCTGCGGTGGGAGCAGGCGTTTATTTTATGGGCGGACATAATTCGTCCCAGCCTGCTGTTGATACCACAGTTACCGTTACCGAGGCAGCTGATGAAGCTGTTACGGAAGTTTCTGTTGATAACGAAATCACCTCCGACAGCGAGATATCCGATACAGAAGTTACCACAGTTACCGAGACCGAAACCGAGGAAACTACAGAAAGCGAGACCACCGAAGCAGTGACCGAGGCTGTTTCCATGAAAACTGCGGAAGAGTTTGCGGCAGGCATCGAGATAACTCCCGAGCATAAGGCTGCTGCCGAGAATGAGGCTTCCTGCACTGTAAGCCTTGCTGCCGAGGGACTTTCTGCCGATATGCTCTCCGACGGCGGACTTCTGGTAGTAAGCTACACCGCCGAGACCGCTCAGACAGGCACTATCCCCGTGACCGTTTATATGACCGTAACCGTGGGCGGCACCGATATTGATGTTGTGGCTTCCTCTTCGGGTGACGGCGTTGCAGTGTTCGAGTTTGCAAATATGGCTTCTGCCGTCGCAGAAAACGGATTCTCCGCTGCTGATATCGACGGCATAAGCTTCAAGGGCACGGGCGCAGGCGTTGATGTAACTTCAATAACCGTAATGAAGGGATAATTCCCTGTAAATTTATATGATAATGCAATAAAAGCCCCTTTAAGTTCTTCCGAAATATATGTAAAGTTCCAAAATATCACGGTAACACTTTACTTTACAAAAGAATTGTGTTATATTTATTCAGTGAGAGTTCTGCGTGGGCGGAACATATTGAAGATTTAAAGGAGAAGATACCATGAAAAAGATCAAGCTTATCTCTGCTGTAACAGCTTTTGCCGCTGCTGCATCTATGATGCTGGCAGGCTGCGGAACTACAGCTGATACCAATGATACCACTACAGCTGACAATGCTGACACCAAAGCTGCCGCTTCCGAGGCCGCTTCCGAGGAGACATCCGAAGATACTGCCGCTGAGGACACTGCGGCCGATACTGCTGCTGAGGACACTGCGGCCGATACTGCTGCTGAGGGCGATGACACCGCAGCTGACGGTGACCAGTCACTCCAGAAAGTGCTTGACAGCGGAAAGTTCGTTCTCGGTCTTGACGCTACCTTCAAGCCCATGGGCTATACCGATGAAAACGATGAGATCGTAGGCTTTGATATTGATGTTGCAGAGGAAGTTTGCAGCAGAATGGGCGTTGAGCTTGTTAAGGAGCCTATCGACTGGGATACCAAGGAGCAGGACCTTGCAGTCGGCAGAATCGACTGCATCTGGAACGGCATGAGCATCAACGCTTCCAGACAGGAGCAGATGAACCTTTCCGACCCTTACATGAAGAACGAGATGGTATTCGTTGTTCCCGCTTCCTCCGACGCAGCTTCCATGACTGACCTTACAGGCATGAACATCGGCGTTCAGAACGGTTCTTCCGCACAGGAGATACTCGAAGCTTCCGAGCTTTACACCAACGATACTCCTATCACCGTTACCGCTATGGCAACAAACGTTGAGGCTCTCCAGCAGATGGAGCTTGGTCTTGTTGACGCAGTTTTCCTTGACAGCGTTGTTGCAAACTACGAGATCTCCTCTTCCGGCAAGGATTACAGAGTTCTTCCCGACGGCCTTGAGGAAGAAGAGTATGCTATCGGCTTCCGCAAGGAAGATCAGGCTCTTCGTGACGAGGTACAGAAGATCCTCGGCGAAATGAAGGCTGACGGCAAGCTCGGCGAGATCTCCACAAAGTGGTTCGGCAGCGATATCACCACTGTTGAGGCTGCTCAGTAAAATATAATCCTAAAATTATCAAAGACGCATCAGGCATTTGCTTGATGCGTCTTTTTTGTTAATAAAAAAGGGACATTATACTGATCACCAATAAAACTATAGACAAAAAATCATCGCATAATCCATATATGCAAGATCATGCTCGATTTTTGGATAGTTTTTAATTGGGGCTTAGTATTAAACTAAAGCAAGGGAAAAAACGGCATTCCCCTTGATGGTTTCTCCGTGGCTTTGCAAAAGGCAAGCGAACATCTCTTCCTTGAACCCCATACACAACAAAAAAACTCCCGAACATTTCACATCGAAATGTTCGGGAGTTTTCGTATCATCAAGCGTTACAGCTCAGCAATTACCTCGACCTCAGCAAGAACGCCCTTGGGAAGCTTTGCAACTTCTACGCAGGAGCGTGCGGGCTTGTTGGTGAAATATTCGCCGTAAACTGCGTTGAATGCGGCAAAATCGTTCATATTGTCAAGGAAGCAGGTGGTCTTGATAACATTGTCAAGAGTGCAGCCTGCCTCTGCCAGAACTGCTTTAAGGTTCTCGCAGATCTGACGGGTCTGAGCCTCGATGCCCTGAGCGTCAACATTGCCTGTTGCGGGGTTGATAGCTATCTGACCCGAGGTAAAAAGCAGATTGCCGCTCTTTACTGCCTGGGAATAGGGGCCTATTGCATCGGGTGCGTTTTTGGTGTAGATCTTTTCTGACATAATAAATTCCTCCTGATCTGATTTAGTTTTTATCATAAAGCTTGAAGCCTGCTTTTGTGAGTGCGTTCTTTATTTCCTCAATGTGTGCGTGATTTCTTGTTTCAAGGGTAATTCTCAGGTAGCAGCCGTTGATGTCGCTGCCCTCGTTTGCACGCTCATGATGAACGGAGATAACATTTCCGCCCAGAGCTGCGATGATATCGGAAACACCCTTCAGCTGACCCGGCTTGTCGATAAGCTCAATATTCAGCAGGCAGGTCCTTCCCGACTTCTGGAGACCTCTTTCAATAACACGGCTGAGGATAGTAACGTCGATATTACCGCCTGATACTAAGCATACAACGTTCTTGCCTTCAAGGTCTGGTATCTTATCAAACATAACTGCTGCAACGGGAACTGCGCCTGCGCCCTCGGCGATGAGTTTGTGCTGCTCGATAAGGGTGAGGATAGCAGAGGATATCTCGTCATCTGTAACGGTGACAATGCCGTCAACATACTCCTTGCAGAGCTGGAATGTGTGCTCGCCGGGCTCCATTACCTTGATGCCGTCTGCTATAGTGGAAACGGAGTGGAGCTTTTCGACCTTGCCGTCAGCCAGAGACTGTACCATGCTGGGTGCGCCTGCTGCCTGAACGCCGTAAACCTTTATTTCGGGCCTGAGCTTTTTAAGAGTGAATGCAACGCCTGAGATAAGTCCGCCGCCGCCTACGGGAACAACGACAGCATCTACCTGAGGAAGCTGCTCCAGAAGCTCCAGACCGATAGTTCCCTGACCTGCGATAACGTACTCGTCATCAAAGGGGTGAATGAATGTGTAGCCCTTTTCGTCACGGAGGCTTATTGCCTTTGCGTAAGCGTCATCATAAACGCCGTCAACCAGGCAGATGTCCGCACCGTAGGAACGTGTTGCCTCTATCTTGGAGATAGGAGCGGAGTCGGGCAGGCAGATAAGGGACTTGATGCCGTTCTTTGCAGCTGCCAGAGCAACGCCCTGAGCGTGGTTTCCTGCGCTGCAGGCGATAACGCCCCTTGCCTTTTCCTCGTCGGAAAGCTGGGATATCTTGTAATATGCGCCACGAACCTTGAATGAACCTGTTACCTGGAGGTTCTCTGTTTTAAGGAACACGTTGCATTTGTCAGAAATTTTATTTGAGGGGATAAGGTCAGTTCTGCGGATAACCTCTTTGAGCTTGTAAGATGCGCTGTAAACCATATCAAGTGTCAGCATAAAATATTCTCCTTTAAAATGATATTTTTCGGAAAAAATAAAAAACCTCACCCCTTTTTCAAGAGGTGAGGACAAATGTACCCACGTTACCACTCTTGTTGCGAATGTACTTACACAGTAAATACACAACGCCGCTCGTTTTCCCGTCAATCAACGGAAACTCTCTGTAACGGGAGAATCCCGCTGCTGCTTACTTGGACAAGCTGTTGGGCAGCAAAGCTCAGGGGTGATAGGAGCATATCCGAAAAGCCGCCTGCTTTCACCGTATGCAGGCTCTCTGAGGGCTTCCCTGCGGACATTCCGTCCCCGTCAGCGCATTTGTAAACTATCCGATTACTTATTATTATAGTCCATTTATTTTATTTGTCAAGGGCTTTTGGAAAATTCGGCATATTTTCATAAGTGCATTATATCTCCGTACATTTCAGCTATATATTTCGAACAGATAGTTCATTGACATAATACGACAAAAGTGATATCATCATATTTTAGTTGGATTGTTGGAGGTCAGATGAATGAGCGGAAAAGGTAAAAATGCTATAGATATGACAGGCGGCTCCCTCTGGAAAAATATCCTTGTATTCAGCCTGCCACTTATGATGACCCAGATGCTGGAGGTGCTTTTTAACCTCAGTGATGTTGCCATTGCGGGAAAATATGCGGACTATATCGCTCTGGGAGCGGTAGGCTCCACAGCGCTGCTGGTGTCGCTTTTTACGGGCATACTTATCGGCATGGGCGCAGGAGTTAATGTAAGAACGGCTCATCAGCTGGGAGCGGAAAAGACTTCGGGCAGCAGCGAGACTGTGGCAAGGACAGTGTATTCGGGGCTTATCGTTTGCCTTATTATCGGAATTATCCTCTGCCTTGTGTGCAATATTTTTGCCCGCCCCATGCTTGAGACTCTGAAAACCAAGGACGAGCTTATCGAAAGCGCTGTACTTTACCTTAAAATATACGCACTGGGAATGCCTGCCATGGCGGTGTATAACTTCGGCAACGGCGTTCTCAGCGCCTGCGGAGAGACAAAAAAGCCGTTGGTATATCTTTCTATAGCGGGCGTGCTGAATGTTATCCTGAACATTTTCTTTGTGGTCGTGTGCAAAAAGGCGGCGGACGGCGTTGCTATCGCCAGTGTTATCGCACAGTATCTTTCCGCTTCAATGATAATGTGCCACCTGCTGAAGCGAAAGGACAGCTGTAAGCTGCGGCTGTCAAACAAATATTTTGACACAAGCGCCTGCGGGGGAGTGCTTATGATAGGCATACCCACGGGAATGCAGAACGCCATATTTGCCGTGGCGAACCTTTTTGTGCAGACAGGCGTAAACCATTTTGACGCTGTTATGGTTTCGGGCAATTCTGCGGCGCAGAATGCAGATACACTTATCTTCAACGTTATGGCGGCGATCTACACCGCCTGCGCAAGCTTTATCAGCCGAAATCACGGCGAAGGAAAGAATGACCGCATACTAAAAAGCTATTTTATCAGCCTGTTTTATTCCTTTACGGCAGGCGGTATCTTCGGCGGAGCGCTGCTTTTATTCGGCAGAGAGTTTTTGTCCCTGTTTACCAACGAGCCTGCCGTTGCGGAGGCAGGTATGGAAAGACTGACGATAATGGGCTGGTCATATGCCATAAGCGCCTTTATGGACTGCACCATTGCCGCTTCAAGAGGACTGGGCAAAAGCGTTGTGCCCACGATCATCGTCATCATGGGTTCCTGCGTGTTCAGGGTAATATGGGTATATACTATTTTTGCGCACTTCCAGACCATAACCTCCCTTTACCTGCTGTACAGTTTTTCATGGTCAATAACCGCAGTGGCGGAGATAATATACTTTATGCGCATCTACAAAAAGTGCATGAAAGGGTGCCTTAACTGATACATCATACAAACCCGAAAAAAAACAGACACAAAATATACCATAATGCCGTGCTAAAGTGTGGTATAATATTATAATAAGAATAATGAGTATAACAAAGGAGTTTGTTTAAATATGAGGATATCAGAATTATTTGGCAAGGGCAAGTGCGTTTTTTCCTTTGAGGTGTTCCCTCCCAAGAAAAATATGTCCTGCGACACTATTTACAGCACCCTTGACAGCCTGAAAAAGCTTGACCCCGCTTTCATAAGCGTTACATACGGCGCAGGCGGTTCTGACGGAAACAATATCACAGGAAAGATAGCTGCGCATATCAAGAACGACCTTGGCATTGAGTCTGCGGCTCACCTTACCTGCGTCAGCAACACAAAGCAGGATATCGACATTATCCTTGAAGGACTTAAAGCTGACGGCATCGAGAATATCCTTGCTCTCAGAGGCGATATCAACCCCGAGCGCCCTCCCAAGAATGATTTCCGCTATGCAAGCGACCTTATCAGATATATTAAATCTAAGGGAGATTTCCATATTTCCGCTGCCTGCTACCCCGAGTGCCATGTGGAAGCGCCCGATATGATAACCGATATCAAATATCTCAAGGAAAAAGTTGATGCAGGCGCAGAGCACCTTATGTCCCAGCTTTTCTTTGATAACAGCCATTTCTACAACTTCCTTGAAAAGGCAAGGATAGCAGGCATAAACGTGCCTATCGAGGCAGGTATTATGCCCGTTGTCAACAAGAAGCAGATAGAGCGCATGGTATCCATGTGCGGCGCAAGCCTTCCCGTGAAGTTCACAAGAATGATGGCAAGATACGAGAATAATCCCGAGGCTCTCAGAGATGCGGGCATCGCATACGCCATTGACCAGATAGTTGATCTTATTTCAAGCGGTGCGGACGGTATCCACCTTTACACCATGAACAATCCTTACGTGGCTGAAAGGATATCTTCTGCCGTTTCGGGACTGCTGTAATGGTTGAAATAACGGAGATAGACAGGGACGAGGCGCTCAGATACCTTTGCTGCCACGATGAGAACAACATCGGCGAAACGGCAGGAAAGTATCTGGACGAGTGCGAGAGCAGGCTTCTGGGTGTGATCTCGCCCAAGTTCCTTTACAGATATTTTCCCCTGAGCTTCAAGGACGGCGTGCCTGTGATAAGCGGCTGTACTCTGGCGCTTAACGGCAGCGACATTGCGGCTCATCTTGAAGGCTGCTCGGGGGTAATCGTTATGTGCGCCACCGTGGGCGGCGGTGCGGACAGGCTTATACGCCGGCTTCAGGTGGAGGACATGGCAAAGGCTGTCATTGCCGACGCATTTGCGGGGGCTGCCGTTGAGCAGGTCTGCGCTAAGGCGGAAGAGATAATTAAAAAAGAATTTGACGGGAAATATTTTACATGGCGGTATTCGCCCGGGTACGGCGATTTCCCCATAAATATGCAGAAGCAGCTGCTTGATGTGCTTGATGCCCCCAGAAAGATAGGTCTGTGCGCATCGGGCAGCAGTATGCTTACGCCGGTAAAGTCCGTTACGGCGGTAATGGGCGTTTCCGATAAGCCTCTTCCCTCAAAGAAGAGGGGCTGCGTCACCTGCAATATGCGTGACGTTTGCCGTTTCAGAAAGAGAGGTACACACTGTGGATTTTAAAAAGCTGTTGTCACAGAATGATTTTATATTCCTTGACGGAGCCATGGGAACCATGCTCCAGAAAAGCGGACTTGAAGCAGGGGAGATCCCCGAGCTGCTCAATCTTACTCACCCGGATATGATAAAAAATATCCACAGAATGTATATCGACGCAGGCTCTCAGATAGTGTATGCCAACACCTTCGGCGCAAACCGCTATAAGCTGGAGGACTGCGGTCATTCCGTTGATGAGGTAATAGGCACAGGCATCGCCATTGCAAAAAAGGCGTGTGCTGAAAGCGGCAAAGAAGCATATGCGGCTCTTGATATCGGGCCTATCGGTCAGCTGCTGGAGCCTACGGGAAGCCTTACCTTTGAGGAAGCATACGACATTTTCAAGGAGCAGATGCTGGCAGGAAAGGACGCTGACGTTATCGTCCTCGAGACCATGACCGACCTTTACGAGGTCAAGGCAGCTCTCCTTGCGGCAAAGGAAAATACCGACAAGCCCGTTATCTGCACCATGACCTTTGAGAGAAACGGACGAACCTTTACAGGCTGTTCATGCTCAGCCATGGCGCTTACCCTTGAAGGACTGGGAGCGGACGCTATCGGCGTAAACTGCTCTCTCGGCCCCAAGGACCTTATGCCGGTTGTAAGCGAGATCTGCAGGTGGACAACTCTGCCAGTGGCTGTAAAGCCCAACGCAGGTCTGCCCGACCCCAACACCAACCTTTATGACGTGCTTCCCGATGAATTTGCGGAGGCTGCTTCTGAATTTGCGGCTATGGGCGTAAAGATATTCGGCGGCTGCTGCGGAACAAACCCCGACTATATCTCGGCGCTGTCCGCACGTCTTTCAAAGGAGAAATATACCGAAAGAGAATCTGTGCGCACAAAGGGCGCAAGCATTCCTGCGGCAGTATGCTCATATTCCAACACGGCTGTTATCGACCAGCCCAGAATTATCGGCGAGCGTATCAACCCCACAGGCAAGAAGCGATTTAAGGAAGCGCTGAAAAGCGGCGATATCGACTATATTCTCGGTCAGGCTATCGAGCAGGCAGGCGCAGGTGCGGATATCCTGGACGTAAACGTGGGGCTCCCCGATATTGACGAAAAGGCTATGATGGTAAGGACGGTCAAGGCTCTCCAAAGCGTTACCGACCTGCCTCTGCAGGTGGATTCCACTATCCCCGAGGTGCTGGAAGCGGCTTTGCGTGTGTATAATGGCAAGGCAATAGTAAACTCGGTAAACGGCGAGGAAAAGTCACTTGAACGCATACTTCCCATCGTAAAGAAGTACGGCGCCGCCGTTGTAGGACTTGCCCTTGACGAGAACGGTATCCCTCCCAAGGCGGAGCAGCGCTTTGCCATTGCGGAGAAGATAATGAACAGAGCGATTGCAATGGGTATCCCAAAGCGTGATGTTTTCATCGACTGCCTTACCCTTACCGCATCGGCTCAGCAGGAGGGCGTTATGGAGACCGTAAAGGCTCTCCATAGGGTAAAGACCGAGCTGGGACTTAAAACTGTCCTGGGTGTATCGAATATCTCTTTCGGTCTGCCAAACCGTGAGCTTATCAACAGCAACTTTTTGCAGATATGCCTCGTAAGCGGTCTTGACCTGCCTATCATCAACCCCAATGTGGCGGCTATGACGGGCGCTGTAAGAGCATACAAGCTCCTTGCAAATATCGACAAGGACTCCATGGAGTTCATTGCCGCATATAATAACGCCGCCCCTGCTCCTGCCGCAAATGCAGGCACAGCAAGAACGGAAAATGCCACTGCCGAGGGACTTCTCTTTGCAGTACAGAACGGACTTAAAAGCGAGGGAGCGGCTATTACCGAAAAGCTCCTTGAAACCACCGACCCGATGATAATAGTTGACGATATGCTTATCCCTGCCCTTGACAAGGCGGGAGCGGATTTCGAGAGCGGAAAGATATTCCTTCCCCAGCTCATATTGTCCGCAGGCGTTGCACAGGCAGCGTTTGAGGTGATAAAGTCAAAGATAAGCACAGGCGACAGCAGCGTATCAAAGGGTAAGGTCGTACTTGCAACAGTAAAGGGCGATATCCACGATATCGGCAAGAACATCGTAAAGGTGCTGCTTGAAAACTACGGCTATGAGGTCATTGACCTTGGAAGAGACGTGGAGTATCAGGCAGTGGTCGATGCCGCAAAGATCGACGGCGTAAAGCTTGTGGGACTTTCGGCACTTATGACAACCACGCTCAAATCAATGGCGGATACCATTGAGCTTGTTAAAAAGGAAAGACCCGACTGCAAGATAGTCGTAGGCGGAGCAGTCCTTACTCCCGAATATGCCGAAAAGATCGGCGCAGATTATTATGCAAGGGACGCAAAGGCAACTGTTGACGCAGCAAAAGAGGTTTACGGAAACTGATATGATAAATAACAACGCCCCCGTTTCGGCTGAAGCGGGGGCGTTGTTTCGTTCATCTGCTATTAAAAAAGCGCCCCCACTTCATTGAAGTGAGGGCGCTTGGGTCAATGCTGTTATTCGGCTTCCTCCTCAGTCTCACGGGGAGGTATCTCTATCTGAAGCTGATCTTTAAGAAAATCTATCTCATACTGAAGATCATCTATCTGCTGCTGATATGCAGCTTCCTTTTCAGCTTCCTGCTTCTTAACCTTATTGGTATTTGCAAGGTCAATGGTGTAAAGTGCTGTAACGATAACCGCAAATGCAGTAAGTCCTGCGGTGAGAGGATTGAGCCAGCCCTTGTTTTCTTCCTTTTCGGTGATAAGCTCCGCAATTCCTGTATGAGCAAGCGCCTTGGAAAGTGCAAAGTAAAGAGGTACTGCGATAACGCACGCAAGAACTCCGTTTATTGTCGAGGTTATTGCATTCACGCCTGTGAGCTTGAGTGCAACGGAAACAGGCTCGCCGAGAAGTATCTGGCTGATGAATGTTTTGAGCAGGTAAAGCACGATATATACCAGCTGACCTGCAACTGCTGCCCAGATAACTGCGCTCTTTTCATTTTTTGAGTGCTTTCTGATATGGCCTGCGGTAAAGCCCATTGCAAACTTTGAGAAGAATGTGTAGGGTGCGGAAACGATGTACACGGGGTCGAACAGGTCATAAAGCGCTGCGCCGATACCTGATGAAAGACCGCCTCTCAGTCGTCCGAAAAGCAGACCTGCCAGCAGGCACATGGAATTGCCCAAATGTATTCTTGTTACCAGACCGCCGTTAGGTATTTTTATCTGGAGATAGTTGCCTACATAAACCAGCGCTGCCATAAGACCTACGGTAACGATGGAATAAAGACGTTTGTTTTTTACTGTTGTTGCCATTGGTAATTCCCCCTTGGATCATATCCATATACTCATATCATATATTCCTATATGTTATATATGATATAATACCCATTTTTACGGCTTATGCAAGCTGTACACAAAAAATGCACATTATGGCGCTTTTGTGCATTGTGATATATCTTATTATCATATCATCTGCCTGAATTGGCAGATATATACATTGAATAAAGGGAAAAATCAGCCCATATCCCACTTTATAAAAATGATGCACATTTTACGGGTGGGATTATGAGCTGATATTGTATATTTGCTACAAACTGCGTATGTTACATTTATTTAACATTTGCTGAGCGTATCATATCAAGGAAATACTCATGCACTGTTGTATCCTCCGAAAGCTCGGGGTGGAATGAGCAGGCAAGCATATTTCTGTCCCTTGCGGCGGTTATCTTGCCGTCTGTGACGGAAAGCATCTTTGTTTCACCGTAAACCTCGGGGATATATGGGGCACGGATAAATACCATGGGTATCTCTCTGCCGGCAAAGTCGCCCTTTGCCGCAAAGCTGCCCAGCTGCCTGCCATAGGCGTTGCGCTTTGCTTCGATATCCATTACCGCCAGATGAGGCTCCTCGCCGTCTATCTTTTTGGCAAGGAGGATAAGACCTGCGCAGGTGCCGAAAACGGGCAGACCCTTTGTTATCATAGCTTTAAGCTCGTCATATATATCAAGCTCACGGAGCAGCTTGCCCATAACGGTGCTTTCGCCGCCCGGGATTATGATGCCGTCCATGCTCTTTTGTATATCGCTTTTCTGACGTATCTCAAAAGACTGCACGCCAAGCTTTGACAGCATTTTTTCATGCTCTATGAATGCTCCCTGCAAAGCAAGAACGCCGATATTCATATTACTTTCCTCTTTCTGCCATGAGCAGCTCTATTTCCTGCTCGTTGATGCCTACCATTGCCTCGCCGAGGTCTTCGGAAAGCTCAGCGATAAGCTTTGCATCGGTGTAGTTGGTAACAGCCTTTACAATAGCTGCGGCACGCTTTTCGGGATTGCCCGACTTGAAGATACCGCTTCCCACGAACACGCCATCTGCGCCCAGCTGCATCATAAGGGAAGCGTCTGCGGGAGTTGCAACGCCGCCTGCTGCGAAGTTTACTACGGGCAGCTTGCCGTTCTCGTGAACGTACAGCACCAGGTCATAGGGAACACGCAGCTCCTTTGCAGCATCGAAAAGCTCGTCGGCGCTCATGGAGACCAGACGTCTTATCTCGCTCTGCATCATTCTCATGTGGCGTACAGCCTGAACAACGTCGCCTGTGCCGGGTTCGCCCTTAGTCCTTATCATGGAAGCGCCCTCGTTGATCCTGCGGAGAGCCTCGCCCAAGTCCTTTGCGCCGCATACGAAGGGAACGTCAAAGGCGGTCTTGTCGATGTGGTACTTGTCATCGGCGGGGGAGAGAACTTCGCTCTCGTCGATGTAGTCTATTTCAATGGCCTGGAGTATCTGAGCCTCAGCAAAATGACCGATACGGCATTTTGCCATTACAGGGATAGAAACAGCTTCCTGAATGCCCTTTATCATCTTGGGGTCGCTCATTCTGGAAACGCCGCCTGCTGCACGGATATCGGCAGGTATTCTTTCCAGCGCCATAACTGCGCAGGCACCTGCTGCCTCGGCGATCTTTGCCTGCTCGGGAGTGGTAACGTCCATTATAACGCCGCCCTTGAGCATCTGGGCAAGGTTCTTATTAAGCTCGTATCTTTCGTTTTTCATATCATTTCCTCCTTGGACCGTATCTGTTGTGGTGAGACCATAATAACGCCCGTGGGGAAAATAATCAAACACGATGAAAAAAATACATATTTACTATCTTTTGTGAATATATGCCAAATCACTCTGCTGTAATCATCGTCATATTGTGATATGTTCATATAATAGTATTTGCCTATAAAAAATATAAAAGAGTGCCACGTGAAAATGCTGCATAATTTCACGTGGCACTTTATATTGATATTTGTGCGATTTGCAGATAAGTTGAATTAACTTTCGGTTCATATTATCACTGCCCGGAGGTTTCGTGTATTTCCGCATATCCGCCTGTAAATTCGGTGGTCTCCGCATTTGTGCCGGTCATGACCTCCGATACGGAGCGGATAGTTTCCGCCAGCCTTGCGGTGGGACGTTCGGTGAGGGAAGCGTCTATGGAGAAAACGTGATCTTCGGAAAAGGCGGAGAGCTGTTCTGCCAGCCCGCTGTCAAAATCAGATGCGGAAAGGGGACGGGCAAGGAAAATATACTGTGGGTCAGCCTTGATAAGCTCCTCGGCGGTGGTGGTATAGTCCGTGTCGTTTTCCGCTATGTTCCTGCCGAAAACGGAGAAAAGGTCGCCAGCAAAGCTGTCGCCTGTGCCTGCGGTTATCTCGTCGCCGTCTATATTCATGATAAAAACAATGCTTTCGCAGGAGTTTTTGGCTTCATTTACCGCAGACTTCATATCCGCAAGGGTATTTTCCGCCAGAGAATTACCCTCAATGCTTCCCGCAAATATGTCCGCAAGGGCGGCGTAATTATCGTACAGCTCTTCAAGCGATGATGGTGCGGGCAGTGTCAGCAGAGATATCCCCGCTTCGCTTAGGCGCACGGTGTCCTTGTTTGCGATAGGGCTTTGGGTAATAAGCAGCTCGGGAGCATATGAGATTATCTTGTCTATATCGGGGTTTGCGGCGCTTCCAGTTTCGGGAAGGGACATGACCTCTTCGGGAGTATCGCAGTAGCTGCTGCGGCATATGAGCCTGTCGCCGTAGCCCAGCTCATATATCATTTCGGTCACGGCAGGGGAGAGTGAGCCTACCGTCACGGGGGAAGAATTGAAGATAAGGTTCCCCGCTTCCACAGGGTAGGGCTGCGGCTCTGTCACGGTGGCTGCGGCTGGCAGGGCATCTTCATTCTCGCTTATGGCTGTGCATGAGCACAGAAGCAGCATCAGGGCTGCCGTAAATGATGATAATAGTTTTTTCAACTCGGTATCCTCTTAAATATCCTTGTAAGCGTCACCTATGAGCTTGTCCATGAATATCTCAAAGCTGTCGGCAAGGCATTTTTCGCCTGCATACACCTTTCCCTGCTCATCAAGGGACATTATTTCCGAAAATGCGTTTCCCACGGGGAAGAGGTTTTTCTCGGAATATCTTCTCAGCAGCACAAATTCATCGTGAAGGTTATCCTGCTCGTTCAGCATATGCTCCAGGGAGAAGTGAAATCCGCCGTGAAAATCATATTCCTTCATGCTCTTGCGTATTGCCTGTGCTGCGTCAACTATAAGTCCGTTGTATTTTAATATCGTGTTGGCAGCGCTTGACAGGTCAAAATCCCACACCTTATATGCGCAGGAGACCTTTATTATAAGCTCAGCCATGGCTTCCTTTTCGTTGTGCAGTGAATCAAAGCCGCAGGCGGTAAGAACCTCCCTTACGGCAGGCTTGTGTTCAAAAGAATTGTTGGGCATAATGTCACGTCCTTTGTAATTCAAAAATCCTTGATATCAATTATATCATATTTTAGCACGGTAATGTGAACAAAAGGTTAAATTCAGCATTTGGAAAATTTTATTTCAATAACTGCTTGACGAAAAAAGAGGTTTGTAATATAATATACCTATATGCGAACTGTAAAGCGGTGTTATACCCATGTTCGCTTTAGGATAGTAATTTATTAAAATTTTGAAAGGTCGTGAAAAGGAATGATACGTGCTGCTCAGGCAATGGTTAAATGTCTTGAAATGGAGGGTATCAAGGTCGTCTTCGGCTACCCCGGAGCTGCCATTTGTCCTTTTTATGACGAGCTTTACCGCTCGGATATAAAGCACGTTTTGGTGCGCCATGAAGCCAACGCAGGCCATGCGGCAAGCGGATATGCAAGGATAACCAACAAGCCTGCTGTCTGCATAGCCACATCGGGACCGGGCGCTACGAACCTGCTTACTGCCATAGCTACCGCTTATGCCGACAGTATCCCACTTATCTGCATCACAGGTCAGGTCTCCACAGACCAGATAGGCTGCGATGTTTTCCAGGAAGTGGATATCACAGGCGCTGCGGAGCCTTTTGTAAAGTACAGCTATCTCATAAAGGACGCTGCCGAGCTTCCCAGGATTTTCAAGGAAGCGTTCCACCTCGCAGGCACAGGCAGAAAGGGCCCCGTTCTTATAGATGTCCCCGTGGACGTTCAGAACACTCTTATTGATTTTACATATCCCGAGACCGTAAAGATGCGCACCTACAAGCCCACCGTAAAGGGCAACCCCATGCAGATAAAGAAGCTGTGCGAGGCTATTGAGGGCGCTGAAAGACCCCTTATCTGCGCAGGCGGAGGAGTTTTCCTTGCAGGTGCGGAGCATGAGCTTGCAGCCTTTGCCGAAAAGGCACAGATACCTGCGGTTTCAACAATGATGGGCCTCAGCCTCTTCCCCACAGATCACCCCCTTTATCTGGGAATGCTGGGTATGCACGGAGTAAAGTCCGCAAACCGTGCGGTCAACGAGTGCGATACCATGATACTCATAGGCGCAAGAGTGGGCGACAGAGCAGTAAAATCCCCCACATTCCTTGCCGAAAACAAGAAGATAATCCATATTGATATAGACCCTGCCGAGATAGGCAAGAATATCCCCGTTGATATCCCTCTGGTAGGCGACTGCAAGGCTATCCTTTCCGAGCTTACCGAGATGATAACCCCATGCAGGCGTGACAGCTGGCTGGAAGAACTGGCGGAGATAAAGAATGCTGTTCCCGAAAATGAGGAGACAAACGGCTACATCAACCCCAAAATGTTCCTCAGAAAGCTTTCGGACAAGCTTCCCGCAAACACAGTCTGCGTTGCCGATGTTGGTCAGAACCAGATCTGGTGCTGCAACAACTTTGCAATCAAGGAGGGCGGACGTTTCCTTACCACAGGCGGCATGGGAACCATGGGCTACTCAGTTCCCTGCGGAGTGGGCGCAAAAATGGCAGCTCCCGATCGTGAAGTTGTGGTTGTCTGCGGCGACGGCTCGTTCCAGATGCAGATGATGGAGCTTGCTACCATCATGCAGGAGGGCATTGCAGTTAAGATAATCATTATGAGAAACAACCGCCTCGGAATGGTAAGAGAGCTTCAGACCAAGAACTATGAAGATCATCAGATAGCCGTTCATCTGGACGGAAGCCCTGATTTTGTGGCACTTGCCCGTTCCTACGGCATTGAGGCTGACAGAGTTGTTACCATGGCAGAGGCTGAGGAGAAGATAGACAAGCTGGTTAATTCCGACAAGCCCTATCTCCTTGAATGCAATGTCTATAAGCTTGAATCCACACTTTAATTTTTGATAGATCAGAAAGGTGTCCGTGCATATGAAGCATACAATTTCCATTCTCGTTGAAAACCATGCAGGCGTGCTTTCACGCGTTTCGGGACTTTTCTCACGCAGAGGCTTCAATATCGACAGCCTTGCAGTGGGCGTTACCGATGATCCCGAGGTTTCCAGAATCACCATCGTTGCCGACGGCGACGAGCATACAGCTCAGCAGCTTGAAAAGCAGCTCAACAAGCTTGTTGATACCATCAAGGTACGCACTCTTGAGCCTGAGGAGCTTCTTGCAAGAGAGCTTCAGCTCATCAAGGTCTGCGCAACTCCCGCTCAGAGAGGCGAGATACTCACTATCTGCGAGATAATGGGCGCAAGAATAGTTGATATGACCGCAAATACCCTTACCATTGAGATCTCCGACTCTCCCGTTCATCTCAAGAGAATGCACGACCTTATCGCAGGCTACGGCATCAAGGAGATCGTCCGCACAGGTGTTATCGCTATCCAGAAGGGCAGCGTTACCATCAAGTAATCACGTTTTTGAAGCTTTGCGCTTTGAAATATATACTTATATATCCATTATTTCTATAGGAGGAATTTTAAAATGGCTAATAAGATTTTCTATCAGTCTGACTGTGACCTGGGCAGACTCGACGGCAAGACCGTTGCTATCATTGGTTACGGCTCTCAGGGACATGCTCATGCCCTTAACCTCAAGGACAGCGGCGTAAACGTAGTTGTAGGTCTTTACGAAGGCTCCAAGAGCAAGGCTAAGGCTGAGGCTCAGGGACTTAAGGTACTTTCCGTAAGCGAGGCTGCTAAGGTTGCCGACATCGTTATGATCCTTATCCCCGATGAGAAGCAGGCTGATGTTTATAAGAGCGACATCGCTCCTTATATGACTGCAGGCAAGACACTTGCTTTTGCACACGGCTTCAACATTCACTTCGGCTGCATCGTTCCCCCCAAGGACGTTAACGTTATCATGATCGCTCCCAAGGGCCCCGGACACACTGTAAGAAGTGAGTACCAGGCAGGCAAGGGTGTTCCCTGCCTTATCGCTGTTGAGCAGGACGCTACAGGCGATGCTCAGGATATCGGTCTTGCATACGCTCTCGGTATCGGCGGCGCAAGAGCAGGCGTTCTCGAGACTACATTCAGAACTGAGACCGAGACTGACCTCTTCGGTGAGCAGGCTGTTCTCTGCGGCGGCGTTTGCGCTCTCATGCAGGCAGGCTTCGAGACCCTCGTTGAGGCCGGCTACGATCCCAGAAACGCTTACTTTGAGTGCATCCACGAGATGAAGCTCATCGTTGACCTTATCTATCAGTCCGGTTTTGCAGGCATGAGATACTCCATCTCCAACACTGCTGAGTACGGCGACTATGTAACTGGTCCCAAGCTCGTAACAGAAGAGACCAAGAAGACCATGAAGAAGATCCTTTCCGATATCCAGGACGGTACCTTTGCAAAGGAATTCCTCCTCGATATGTCTCCCGCAGGCAGACAGGTTCACTTCAAGGCTATGCGTAAGCTTCACGCTGAGCACCCCTCCGAGAAGATCGGTGAGGAGATCCGTAAGCTTTACAGCTGGAACGGTGAGGACAAGCTCATCAACAACTGATTTTATCAGTAATAACACAAATGCCGCAGAGCTTTCTGCGGCATTTTTTTTATAGGTCATTGTATTACGATGTTATCGGCAAGATTAGTATTAGTCAATAGACAACCAATAATTTAGCCGATCCCACCGCAAGCCTTTCGGTAAAAATAACACCTTTGCCTTGATTTTATTTGTGCTGATTTTTTTATTTTGCTGTTTTGCCTCTTGGCTTATTGCTGTCTTATACTAATCACCAATAAAACTATAGACAAAAAATCATCGCATAATCCATATATGCAAGATTATGCTCGATTTTTGTATAGTTTTTAATTGGTGCTTAGTATTATCAATAATTCAGCGACATTACCGAGTCCTTGAAAATTATCTTTCCCTTGATCTGTATCATTCCTATGGAAAATGACGGCGAGTCTATCTTTTCAAGCAATGCCTCCACTGCGACATTCGCCATCTGTGCGGTATTTACTTCTATGGTGGTTATGTTCGGAACGCTTATGCTGCTGTAAACCGAGTTATCAAACCCCGTGACTGATATATCCTCGGGAACCCTGTATCCGCTTTCTTTCAGCTGTGTGATAAGGTGGCAGGCGGTCTCGTCACAGTTGCACACAAAGGCTGTGGGCATTATCAGCGGCAATGATATCGGCATCATCTTTCCTGTGGCTGTGTCACGGTCGCTTATAAGGAAATAGTCCCTCAGTGGAAGATCATGCTCTATAAGCGACTTTACATATCCCAGATATCTGTCCTGAATACTGCTGGTGGTGTGGATATTCCCCACAAATGCAATGTTCTTGTGACCGTTATGTATAAGGTGGTTGGTCATTTCATAGCTTGCGTAAAAGCTGTCGCAGACGATACAGCTGCCCGATGTAAGCTCGTCATAGAAATCAAGGAACACCACGGGTATCTTCGTATCAGTGACCGCACGGATATATGCTGCGGATATCTGACCCAGCACGATTATCCCGTCAACACGCTGATGAAAAAATATATCGGGGAGGATAACGTTCTCCTCATTTTTGGCCGTAAGAGTATGGAAAAGGGCGTAGTTTCCGTGCTGCTGGAGTGCTTTTGATATGCCGTGAATGAATTTGAAATAGAATGAATTGTCAGAAATAAATCTTTCCGCTACGATGATGCCGATGTTGCTGCTGCGGGAGGATTTCTTTTTTGTCTCTACGTCAAATTTGTAGCCCATTTCATCGGCAGTGCGCTTTACCTTGCTTCTAAGCTCTGCGCTGACGCCGCTTTTGCCCGTCAATGCTTTTGATACGGCGGCGACGCTTATTTCCAGCTTATCTGCAATGTCACGCATGGTTACGCTTTTGCTCATTTCAGTGACCACCTTCCTGGTATTTCATATTACTATAATATCATATTTTTAACCTGATTTCAACCCGTTTTGACGATAAAAAACCAAAGAAAATAAAGTTAACGAAACAAGCCTAAACGTTTTTATTAACACGATATACAGATTAACTTAACTTGACATATTAAACTTATTATGAATAAACGGTTATACAAATGTCTCTGAAACGATTTAGTGAATGTGATGAAAAGGTGAAAACGATTTCTCAAAATGGTGAAATAGTGTGCAGTTTCCACAATATGGAACCGAAATGATGTGCATATTATACTGTAATCAGCTAAAAATAAGTCAAGGTTGTGGAATATGCAATATGTTAACAAAATCAGGTTGGTAAAAACGCCGCTTCTTGCCTTTTAGTCTTGACATATATGTTCATATTGCTATAATTAAGACATCGCAAACACCTACGGCACTGTTAATTTTATTAGGAGGTTTTACAATGAATATGAAATTCAAGAGAGCAGCTGCTGCTTGTGCAGCTGTAATGATGGCAGGCACATTCTTCACCGCCTGCGGCGACAACGCATCTACAGGTGACACAACCACTACCGCAGCTAATTCCGCTGAGACCACTGCTGCTGCAAACGGCGCTTCCGATGACACTCAGGCTGACACACAGGCAGCTGAGGGCAACTCCGAGATCTCCGGCACAATCAAGGTTCTTCACCACCGTACCGACCGTGACCAGGACGGCACAATGGCAAAGCTTACCGAGGGCTTCAACGCTCTTTATCCTAACGTAACAGTTGAGTATCAGTCCTTCACCAACTACGCTGACGACATTGCAACAATGATGCAGTCCGACAACTACGGCGACGTACTTATGACTCCTCAGGCACTCAAGCAGGCTGATCTCCCCAACTTCTTCGCTTCCTTCGGTTCCTACGATGACCTTTCCCAGAAGTACTACTGGCTGGAAAACTACAGCGTTGACGGAAGCGTATATGCGCTTCCTACAGGCGGTACAGCATCCGGCGTTCTTTACAACAAGAAGGTCTGGGCAGACGCAGGAATCACCGAACTTCCCAAGACAACAGAGGAATTCGTTCAGTGCCTCGGCAAGATCGCTGAAAACACCGACGCTATTCCTTACTATACAAACTACAATGCAAGCTGGTGCATTACCCAGTGGCAGTCACTGGTAGTAGGCGCTTCCGGAAATCCCTCCTACAACATCGACCTCCTTACAAACAAGGAAGAGCTTTTCTCCAAGGGCAGCCCCTATGATGCAGTTTACGGCACACTCTTTGACATCTACGCTGATCCCAAGCTCCACGAAGAAGATCCTATGACCACTGACTGGGAAGGCTGCAAGCCTGCATTCGCTCAGGGCAAGATCGGCACAATGGTTCTCGGTTCATGGGCTATCAGCCAGTTCCAGGAAGCTGCTGAGCAGGTAGGCGCTGATCCCGCAGATGTTGGATATATGCCTTTCCCCAACAGCGTTGACGGACAGATCTACTCCGTTTCCCAGAACGACTACATGATGAGCGTTAACAAGAACTCCTCCAACATAGACGCTGCTATGGCGTATGCTACATGGTTCTGCACCGATTCCGGATTTGCACAGAACGAGGGCGAGATCTCCGGTCTTAAGGGCGCTGCAATGCCTGAGACACTTGCTTCCTTCGATGAGCTTGGCGTACAGCTGTTCGTTGAGACCGCTGCTCCCGAGAACCTCATGGGCAAGTGGGACGAGATCGCAAAGGCTTCCGAGGTAGATCCTTGGGGTGACGCTTCCACCAACTACAAGTTCAGAATGGCTGAGGCAGCATTCAAGGGCGAGGGCAGAGATTCCTATGACAAGATCTGCGCTGACGTAAACGCTGCTTGGGACAAGACAAGAGACGAGATCCTCGGCTAATAGCTTTCCATTCATAGATCCCCGTGCGGCTCGCATATGCGATATGCGGGCTGCACACAAGGGAACTTAATACTGGCATTTTCTCCAATTTGATTTTTTTCATATGCCTCCGGGTAAAACCGGAATCTTTTCTCCCTACGCAGTAAACGGCGCATGGCGATACATTTGTATCAGGACCCACAAGCCATGCGCAGGTTTACCGCTCCGAGCAAAACTCTGTAAAGAATGAGGGCTGACCAATGGATCAGGTACGTGTTAAGAACGGCAGGCTCAGCAGATCTTACATCGAAAAAATGGTGACAGTTTGCCTTTTTCTGCTGATACCTACTGTTCTTTTGATTGTTTTCACATACATTCCCGCCGCAGAAATGATAAAGTTCAGCTTTGAACAGCGTGATGAATTCGGCGTAAATGTTCAGAACGTGGGACTTAAGAACTATAAAACGGTTTTCAGTACCCCTGAATATTTCGACGCATTCAAGAACAGCATCTACTATCTTGTAGGTTCGTTTATCCAGCTGAGTCTGGCGCTGTTCCTTGCAACTATCCTCTGCTCGAAGATACGTTTCTCCAACTTCTTCAAGGGAGTGCTTTTCTTCCCCTACATGATAAACACCGTTGCGGTCGCTCTTATTTTCCGCAGATTTTTCCAGAAGGGCGACGGCGTAACAAACACCGACGGAACACTCAACTCAATAATCACCCTCTTCGGCGGAGACCCCGTAAAATTTCTCTCCACTGAGGGACTTGTAAACATCTGCCTGGTATTCGTATCCATCTGGCGATACATCGGATTTGACCTTGTAATGTTCATAGGCGCTATCCAGTCCGTATCTCCCGACATATATGAAGCGGCAGAGCTTGACGGTGCAAACCGTTTCCAGGTATTCAGGTACATCATTGCGCCCAGCATCAGACCCATTATCCTGCTGCAAATGATACTGGCTGTAAAGGGTGCCATCAGCGTGTACGAAATACCTTTCATCATCACAGGCGGACGTTTTGGTTCAAGCACCTTCGTTATCCAGACAACAGAGACGGCATTCAAGTTCCACAAGGTCGGACTTGCCTCGGCGATGGCTGTAGTGTTGTTCCTGATAATCGTGGTGGTAACAATAATCCAGAAGCTTGTTTTCAAGGAGGATAAGTAAATGAGTACAAACGCAGTATCCTCCAAGGAAACATATTCCAACGGCAAATTTGTTGCAGGACTGTTCAAATTCCTTAAATACGCAGTTCTGGTATTTGCCTGCCTGATAGTCTTTATCCCTCTTATAGTAGTATTCTTAGGCTCGCTCAAAAGCAATACGGAGTTCCTTTCCTCTAATGTATTTGCCCTCCCCACAAAGGTCGAGTGGAATAACTACAAGACAGCTTTTATCGACGGAAAGGTCCTGCTTGGACTTAAAAACACAGCTATCATCATTATGATCTCCTGCACAGGTACTATCATTACAGGTACAATGACAGCATACGTGCTCCAGCGCTTCCATACACTGTTCGGAAAGGTGCTTAAAACCGCATTCCTGCTGGCGACTCTTTTCCCCGCTATCTCCATGCAGGTAACGGTTTACCGCATCATGAACTCCTTCCACCTTGTGGGAACAATGGCTGCACCCATTATCCTTTACATTGGTACAGACATCATCTCAATATACATTTTCATTCAGTTCCTTAACAACATCTCCTATTCGCTGGACGAAAGTGCTATCATTGACGGCGCCAACTACTTCACAGTTTTCTTCAAAATAATTCTTCCCCTTCTTAAACCCGCTATCGCAACAGTGCTCATCATCAAGGTCATCTCGATATACAATGACTTCTACACTCCCCAGCTTTATATGCCCTCCGAAAATCTTTCCGTTGTGTCCACGTCCCTGTACCGCTTCATGGGCCCCTACGGCGCAAAGTGGGAGATAATCTTCGCAGGCATCGTTATCTGCATAATCCCTGCACTTGTGATCTTCCTTGCATTGCAGAAGCAGATATATGCGGGACTTGTAAACGGATCAGTCAAGGAATGACATAATTGCGAAATCCCCTTTGCTGCAGGCAATTTTCCTGCGGCAAAGGGGATTTTTGGGTTATATTGCCACCGCATCATACTAAGCACCAATTAAAAACTATACAAAAAATTGAGCATAATCTTGCGTATATGGATTATGCGATGATTTTTTGTCTATAGTTTTATTGGTGATTAGTATCAGATATCAGGGACAGTGAAGCTTTAGTGAACAGCCTAAAAAAGCAGCCTTGTCAACGCCTTTAGGTGTGGCAGGTAAATGATACTATGCCAGTTAGAAAAGACAGCTGCGCCGACCTTATATTTTTGCCCGCAAATAGGCTCGCCGCTTCACTACGCTATTGACATGAGCCGTTCTAAAGGTTATAATATTTTAAGGTACTGCATTAAATAAGGACATTTTTTCGGCATGGCACAAAGGACGGTATTATATGGAGATATTGGTTTTATTCATACTTATATGGCTCATTTCGCCGCTGATACTGGGAGTGGTCTGCATCTGTCAGGCTTCCGAGCTTAAAAGGCTCAGAAAGCAGCTTTCCGACAGGCAGGAGGGCATTCACAGTGATGTTTCTCATAAGCAGGATATACATGGGCCTGAAAAGCCGGCAATTCCTCAGGGCGAGGAATCTTCTTTGAATACTTCAAATCATTCAAAGTCGGAAAATGAAAATAAATCCGAAAATACATATGCAAATATGTATGCCGTCCCACAAGCGCCTGTACATGAAGAAATGGCTCAGCCATATATACCTCACGAAAGCCATGCCGAGACTCCCAAGAACGGCACCAATGCTTCCGTTGTTATAATGGTTTTGGGCGCAATGTTCATCACGCTGGCAGGCTTTGTTTTTGCGGCTGCCGCATGGGGAAATCTGAATAATTTCTTTAAATCGGCGGTGCTTATAAGCTTTTCGGCTGTGTTTTTTGCCATGCACCTTATTGCGGCAAGAAAGCTGAAGCTTGAAGCGGCGGGAAAGGTGTTTTTCGTGCTGGGAAGCGTGCTTCTGCCTGCGGCTGCGGCGGCAGGGGGAATGCTGGGCGTTTTCGGCAGATGGTTCTCATTTTTCGGCGGAGGCTGCGCACTGGTCTTTATGACCATGTTCCTGCTGCTTTCGGGCTGTTTTTTCGTGGGCACACATACTTATAAAAGTACGTCCTTTTCAAGGATAGCATATGCTTCTCTCAGCGCAGCCTTTGTGTCGCTGATGATACAGTTTAGGGAATACGCAGACTTTGCAGCTGTACTTGCAGGCATAGTCCTGCTTGCCATGACCTTGTTTGAGCCGCAGATAAAATGTTCCATGGGCGCGGTGGGTGAGGAATTTCACTTTTTTACCACCGGTTGCACATGGTCTCTTGCGGCTGTTTCGCTTATAATATCTGACGGAAGCCTGTGGTTCTTGCTTCCTGCGGTGCTTATCTCCGCATCTTTCATGGCGGGAGCGGCAAGGTCACGGCAGCCCTCCGCAGGGGTGGTTGCCTTTGGCGTGTATCTGCTGGCAGGCGTGATAAGGGGAATTTCCCCCTCATCGGCGGACGGCTGGATAATATGCGCTTCTGCGGTAATAGCGGCAATTACCGTGCTCTGCATGATGAACTTTTTCAGCGAAGATGTGCGGGCAGTGCTGAATGGCTTTTCAAGGGTAATATCAACAATCATCATCATCGGTGCGGTGCTTTGTGAGATAATAGGCGGCGGATTTAATGGCTTTGAGCTTACCATGCTCATATCTGCGGCGGTCATGTTTGCGCAGTCTGCCTTTGTGAACGTGAGAAACGGCGGATATGCAAAGGTACAGTCGGCAGTGACATTCGGCTGGCTGGCGTATGAAACAGCTTCATTTGTGCATACATTAACCCCTTACGGAGCGGCTTTCTGCGTTCTCGGCGCACTTATGCTGGCTTATTATGCGATATCGGAGCTTTCGCCGCTCAAAAAGTATTTTTATGTCAATAACCTTGGTATAGCCGTGTTTGCGGCGGAGCTTATCTGTATGTTTGCCGTGAATATCAGCCGATACAGTGCGGCGGTGATATTTGTCATGTGGCTCATGACAGCGGCTGCGGCGGTCATTGGCGGCAGAAATGGCGAAAAGGCTTCCGTAATGCTGCCAATAGCTTTTCTGGCGCTGGCGTACCCCATATATGCCTATGACCCGTTCAAGGTGCTGGGCGAGTTCAGATATTATGACGCTTACGCTGTAACGGCTGTTATCTACTGCATTGCTGCCTGCGCAGCGGTGCTGATAAAGCCACTCAGGCGGTTTTCAAAGGCATTTTCTTCGGGGATACCCGTGATATGCCTGCTTTATCCCTTTGCGGCGCATAAACCGATAATTGCAGCGGCGGCAGCGGTGACGGTATATGCGGTCATCGGCTGGGCTTATGATGTGAAAAGAAAATATTCGGGCGCTTACGGCTTTTTTGCCCTGTTTATGATATGTGCGCTGGGCTATGAGCTTGGCAGAACAAACGGCGGTACTGCCGCTTATATTGCTGCGGCGGTGCTGATGATACTTATGTTCGGCGTGTATATTTTCCCCAAAAACGGCGAAAACGCTTTCGGCGAAAGCACTTTCCTTTCTGCCGCTGACAGCTGTGGGGGAAGCTTCCTTGCGGCTGCCATGCCCCTTTATTCGGTGCTGCTGATGTATGAGGGCTGCGAGGGCGACCGCCTGCTTTATCCCTGCGGAGTGCTGTTGATGCTTTTCGGCTGCGGGGCGGCTGTTATGCGGAAAAATTCCGCTTTTGCGGCAATAGATATGCTGGCATGGTACTTCCTCACCTACTCGTATTTCAGCGATATGAATACAAGCTATAGCGAAATGCCGTGGATATATGTTCTCATAGGTGCGGTCATCGCTTCTGTTATCGGCAGGATAGTTTTCAGAAAAGAGCTGTGGAACGGTAAGTCCTTTGACTTCTTTTCCATGACCGCAGCGGTCGAGCTGATAGTTCTTCTGAGCGACGGCGGACAATACGCCGTATGGCTCGGCATCGGAATGCTGGGGCTTATACTGCTGAACCTTGTGAGAAAAGAAAACTCTGCTTCCGTCAATAAGCTTTTCCTTACGCTGGCGGCACCGGTCATAATGCCCTTCTGGTGGACGCAGCCTGTGTTCACTCTTCCCGAGATAATTGTGACCGAGTGGAACATTATCCCTGCGGCGGCGTTTGCAGTGCTTATCAGGCTTATTTACAAGGGCAGCGACGTGGTAGACCTGGTCTCCTTTGCAGATGCGGTGATATGCGTGATCGTGCTGTTCGTCGCTGCGATGAAGTCGGGTTATGCGGCTGACGCAGTGATACTCGGAGCGGCAATAGTGCTGATACTTTTTATCTCCTTTGCACTGCGGCAGAAAAGGTGGTTTGCGCTGGCTGCGGTCTCCGCTGTTGTGGAGGCACTTTTCCTTACGGCAAGGCTGTGGAACAGCAGGACATGGTGGATATATCTGCTGGCGGCAGGCGTTATCCTTACCGCTGCGGGAGTATCGGGCGAGGCGCTCAAGCGAAAGAGCGGCGGAGAAAAGTCAAAGCTTGCGAAAATGATGTCCGAATGGCGCTGGTGATATCATTGCTAAATTATTTGAAAGATGGTCGGTCATATGGATATTGGAATAGATCTTGGCACTGCCAACATTATGATAAGCATCAGGGGCAAGGGCGTGGTTTTCTACGAGCCTGCCGTGGTGGCGTACAATAAAAAGACAGAGGACATTATGGCGGTGGGAACGGAAGCCTATAAGATGATAGGCAAGGCTCCCGATTATATTGCCGTTATCCGCCCTTTGTGCGACGGCGTTATCTCCGACTATGACATGACCGAAACGCTTGTCCGTGAGTGTATCCGCCGTGTTACAGGCAGGCAGATGCTCATGCCACGCATAGTTATGTGTGTGCCCTCACTTATCACCGATGTTGAGAGCAGGGCGGTCATAGAAGCTGCCCGTCAGGCGGGAGCGCAGAAGGTATATCTTATCGAGGAGCCTGTGGCGGCACTTATGGGCGCAGGTGCGGATATCTCGGAAGCAAGGGGACGAATGGTGGTGGATATCGGCGGCGGAACTACCGATATCGCCGTGCTTTCCATGAACGGCATAGTTGCCAAGAATTCCGTAAAGCTTGCGGGCAACAAGATAGACGCTGCCATCATCAAATACGTGCAGAACAAGTACCGTATCCTTATCGGAGAGCGCACGGCGGAAAATGCAAAGATAACGCTGGCAAATGTGTTTTCCCCAGACGGCAGCAGGGAGATGGACGTTAAGGGCAGGAACCTTGTAACAGGGCTTCCCGCAAGGCTGAAGCTCAATGATTATGACATATACAAGGCGATAATCGACATAGCGGACGAGCTTGTGGATGCCATAAAAGGCGTTCTGGAGCAGACTCCTCCCGAGCTTGCGGGAGATATACATTCAGGCGGAATAATCCTTACAGGCGGAGGTGCCTTGATAGGCGGGCTGGACAAGCTCATCGAAAGCGAGACAAAGATACACACATATGCCGCCGATGACCCGCTGAGATGTGTGGCAAGGGGAACGAGTCTTGCCTTTGACCACCTTGACACTCTGCTGGACGGCTTTGAGAAGATATCCCTTTACGGCTACAGCGAGATATGATAATAGGACATCTAAGAACCCGTCTTCACAAGCATATGCGCACGTCTTTTCG
>ULUA01060845.1_pt1 | contig 29709 bp, 33 predicted proteins | sample 1958081 | NCBI WGS metagenome assembly ULUA01 (sample SAMEA4835748, study PRJEB28245) | human gut metagenome | biome: gut microbiome; material: fecal sample | place: Denmark | collected 2008
GCATACCTGCTCGATCTTTGTGCTGAGCCATGCGTCAAAATCTCCGTAAATCTCGCCCAGAGCCGCGATCGCGGTGTTTCCGAGGATCTCCAGTGTTTTGTCTTTGGCCTTGGTGAAGGCTTCGATCTGCTTCTCCTTGGTAAATGCGCCCTCGGCTTTCAGGGTATCAACGAAGGTCTGGGCCGTATAGGTCACAGCCTGAGTCACGGCGTCCACTGCCATGTCCATGTACTTGCTGGCGACTTCGTTGTCGAGTTCCTGCTGGATCTGGCGTGTCTCTCTGCGGAGCAGCGCCACCAGATAGGCCCCGCCCGCTGTGATTAGCAGGCAGAGGATCGGCACGCAGGCGTTCACGATTTGCTGTAATGTCTCGTTCATGTTGAGGCCTCCTTATTTGCTTACTTTGTCGGCGTCCACCCAGCCGTAGACGCTGGATTGATCATCGGTGTGAATGATGTGGTACGGGTGCTTTGCGTTCTTGGCGATCTGTGTCACTTTTGCAGAGCCCGCCTTTTGAGTGCCAGAGCTTGCAGCAGCCGTGGCACTGATGTAGTGAGGGCCTCCAGCGAACTGAACGGCGTCACCGACTGCGATCGTAGAGGATCCCGTGTTGCTACCGTCAGTTGTCACGAAGGCGTCGAAGCCTTTCGCTTTCAACTTTGCGAGCTGGGCGTCGGCGTTGGCTTTCTTGGAGTATGCGCCAGTCTGTACCTTGTAGAGAGTGCCCACCTGTTTGATCACTACATCAAAACCAGCAGCTTTTAGCTTTGTCGCCTGTGTGTCAGCATTGGCCTTCTTGGAATATGCGCCGCTCTGGACGTAGTAAAGGACAGATCCGGAGGGATTGGAGCCGCCGCCAGTAGTGGATCCGGAACTGCCTCCAGAGCCCAGCAGGTCGTTGATCCGGTTCGCAAGGTCGCCATATCTGGAGTATAGCCACTCGCCCGGGCAGGACTTATTCGCAAACCACCGGTGAGCGGTCAGTACCACCTCATTGCTCTTTGGCGTATAGGCCAGAGTCTTTTCCTTGCTTCCGAGCCACAAAACCTTGGTCTTGCCGTTTCTCTTGCAAATATCGGCGCAGATCTTGATCAGCTTCTCGTAGACAGCAGAGTTCATGGCATAGGGATCCGCCTTGTCGCTTGCGCACTCAATAGTGACGGCTCTCTGGTCGTTTGCGTTGCTTGAAGTGCACCAGCTCCGGTTACACTCGTCAACAATCAGGCAGACGCGGCCGTCGTGGCCTATGCCGTAGTTGCAGCTTGCGTCTCTGCCCGCTGGGAAGCACGAGCCGATCGCTTCGGCAGATAATTGGCCCACGACACAGTGCGGTGTGAGGGTATCGATCGTGTGCGTTCTCTTTCCGCTGTGGTTAGGACTGTAAACGGTGCAGTCCACTAAAGAACTATTACTCATGTTGTTGCCTCCATTTCCGGGCTGGCTGGCGGCCTTGGCGTACTTGTTGTAGTAGCTCTGGCCGTAGCCTGCCCGCTTGATTTTTACTTTTTCCGATTGATCGGCCGGGCGCTCGAACTGAGTCAGAACGGCGTCCGACGCTTGCCGCACACTGGTGGCGATTTTCAGCATGTCCAGCAGCGTGTCGTAGTTTTCGCCCAGCTCCTTATACAAAAAGCCGAGCTGTGTCTCCAGATCTCCGACGGAAGCCCGCGCGGCCTTCACATATTCCAGAAGGGCAGCCTTGCGGCTCCAGAACGTCCACTGTGCGAGGCCGTAGCCTGCCGAGTCGTTCACGAAGCCGGAGTATCTGCCGGAGTCCACGGCGGCTGTGTATTCCGCGTCCGTGTAGCCCAGTTTCTTCTCGTATGTGTTCTGGAGGTTCTGGGGGTTGAGGGCACTCTCAGCGTAGAGGTTCCCCATGAGGCCCGCGACGCCGAAGGCGTTCAGGCCCCTGCCTTTGAGGAAGTTCCAGATCTTTTCCTCGTTGGTTTTGCCTATCAGTGACATGCTGCACCTCCTTAATAGGTGTTAAAGTCTGACGCCTCCGGCTGCACGTCGTTCAGCGCCATGAGCTTGATCTTGTTTTCTGCTTTGGCTTTTGTGTAGTAAAATCCAGTTGCCGAGGCCATCTCAGCGAACACGGCCGGGATCAGATAGGCGAGCGCCGAGGTGTCCATGGTTAGCCAGATAATGCGGCATGAAAAAAGGGTGATCGCAATCGTTACAATGCTTACACCCAGAAAAATGAGCTTTGAAAACTCTACTTTCTTTTTAGCTGCCGCTGCGGCCCTCATTCGCTTGATCTGCTGCCGGAGTCTCTTGTTTTCCTCTTGGAGCCTCTGGAGCTGCGTCTCGGCGTCCATGTCGTCCATGGCTGCCGGTTCTCTGTATTCTCCCTGCATTGGATCCACCTCCTTTACTCGTAGAGCTGAGAGACGCCCTGCTTCGTGAGGAACTCCCTCTGCTCGTGCTTGATTTTCGTCGCGTATTCCAGCGCGGCGTGCATGTCCCCGTTGCAGTGGGCGTCCGGGATCCGCTGCACGGCTCTGGCTGTCGCTTCTCCGAGAACGATCGCAGCGTTTACGCCCCGCACCAGAAAAAGCTCTTGCTGTTCGCGTAGGCTTTCCCGTTTTTCCCGATCTTCGCGCCTTTCTTGTTCCTTGTCCTCGCGTCGCTTGTCCTGCTTTTGAATTTTGCGCTCAATGCACCAGAAGCAGAAGCCCGTGATCGCTGAGGGAACGCTTGCTGCAATCAGTAACGCGGTTAAAATGTCCATGTGATCACCTCCTGAGACGGTTCGCCGTCTCTACGTTTGAATGTTATATTGTGCTCGATCCATATCTGGAGCCCGTGGGTGGCACAGTGGCCCAGCATACCAAAATAGCTCTGCATGGTAGCGTCCACGGCGTCAAAATCAATGAGCCCGGCCTCGTACTCTTTGGCTATGTACCGCATACGCGCTTTCATCTTCTTAACAGACTGAGGCGTCGGCTTTCGGTAGCCCGGATAAATACGGCAGCCCACGAAGGTGATCCCCTTGCATACGAGGCCGATCGTGGTCTTGCCGTTGAGTTCGAGGTGCAGCACATTGTTGAGATAGTCCTCAATAAGCACCCGCCACTCGTTCAGCGTTCTGGCGTCAGGGTGCAGCAGCACCATGTCGTCCATGTATCGGACGTAGTAATGGGCTTTCAGTTCGTGCTTGATGTACTGATCCAGCTCATTGAGGCAGACGTTCGCGAGCAGTTGGCTGGTGAGGTTGCCGATCGGCATACCTACCTCGAACAGTCGCTCAGAGGGAGGCACTTCGTCGGCACTCTTGCCGGGCGGCAGTCCGAAGGGCGTGTGGTCACAGCATACGATCGTTCGCATGAGCCACAAAAAGCCGTCCTCGTTTGGATATTTGCGCGCTAAAATACCGAGCAGCACCTCATGGTCTACTCGGTAGAAATATTTTGAAATATCCAGTTTTAGGTAGTGCCAGCGAGGGCCCTCCTTGCGGTCAACGAGAGTCGCCCAGTCCTGCACCTTGTCGGCCGATCTGGTGGTTCCTTTTCCGACGCGGCAGCCGTATGAGTGGTAGATCATGCCGTTGTCGAGCTCTTGGTTGATTTGCAGGTATATGGCCCACTGTACGACACGATCCCGGAAGCCCAGCGCCATTACGAGCCGTTTCTTTGGCTCTGTGACGTAAAACTCCCGATACCGGCCTACTGTATAGGTGCGCCACATGAGGTCGTTCTGTATGCTGATCAGATTTTCCTCCAGACGTGCGGAGAACGCCGTCACGTCGTTGCGGTACCACTTCTCGCTTGCTGCCTCGTGGTATGCGTCGAGCAGGTTCTCCCACGAATATATGCGCTCCAGAAGGGAGGGTGGTTTTGTTTCCATGTCCTCACTCCTTCCTTTTATCAAAATAATGGCCCGCGTGTGACACTCCTTGGCGCTGCCGTTCCTCCATGGCTGCCACGCCACAGATCCGGTCAGCCCTTCACTCGCTTTCGCAGAGAACGGCCAGCCTGCGCGGTTTGCTCGTTGCTCCCGGTGGCCTCCACCGGCGAGCAGGTCGAGCGTGTATCTTTGGCCTTGGCGGCCGGGAAATATGTCCCTTTTGCCTTGCTGTTGCTGCTGGGCCATAGCCCGCAGCCATAACGAATAAGGCCAGAGCAGAGCGGAAGCCGAGGTTCGTGTTCACATTCGCGCGGGAGTTGTTGCCGTTCAGGTAGAACACGCCAGCGTTCGCACCGTTGTTCCAGTTGCCCCCGCGATACACGCAGCGCCTCCTTTTTCTTGACACATTCCCCACGGGCTTTACTCGTCCGACTTTTTCCAGCCGCCGAGCATACGCCCGATTTCGTTCAGTTCTTTGCTCCAAATTTCGTGTAGGCCGGGAGAGATCAGACGATCCTCCGGTGATACTGCGGTGTCAACGAGAGAGCGCAGCACGTCCAGCTTTGTGTCCATGGCGTTTTGCAGGTCTTTTCTGCGCTGGCTTCCCGCTCGTGCGCGGTTGGCCTCAATGCAGAGCTCCAGCATGTCCATGAACGCGGACGTCATGTGCTTGCGATACTCGAACTTCTCCGGCTTTCTCATGTTGTTGGTGCGCTCGCTCACGCGGATCATGCCGCGGACTATGCGCTGCCGAAGTTGTAAATTATCCATAGTGTCATAGTCTCCTTAATGGTGGAGGGGCGGCTTTGGGGGCCGCCCCTTACCAGATTTTCAGATTGCCAGATTACCCGATTTCCGGGATAAAAGCAGAGCGGAAGCCGAGGTTCGTGCCCACACCCGCGCGGGAGCCGTCGCCGAGCAGGTAGAACACGCCAGCGTTCGCACCGCTGTTCCAGTTGCCCCCGCGATACACGCAGCGCTCGGCTACGCCGTTGTTCCACCAGAAATAGTCGCCTTCGTAGTCGGCCTCGACGCTTCCTTCGTCCGGGAGCAGGGCCAGAGAGCGCAGCAGCACCTTGGTGGCGGCACCGATCGCGGCTGTGCAGGCTACCTTCGCAAACAAGCAGCTCCGGCTCTCATCTTTGGAGCTCGTCACGCTCGTTCCATATGTCCACACGTTGCTCACATAGTCCAGACGGACAGTGGAGCCGCTCAGCTTCGCGCTGGTGTCGGAGACGTGGTTCTCAGGCTCAACGAGGGATCCGTCGGCGGCGTTGATTGCCTTCCAGCAGGTGCTCGTCTCATTCTGAGGGTTGTCAGGATCCGCGGCGTCATTGTTTGCGAGGATCTGGATCTCGCCCCATACCATGCGGAGGCCGCCCTGCCACTCCCAGACGTTGCCGTTCAAGTCCCAGATACCGGCCATGGTTTTGTCGTGGCTCCAACTCAGCGGGCCGGTGCCAGTTGCTACGCGGCACGTTTTCCCGTCGCTGTCCTTATAGGTCGGTACGGCTTTGTAATTGCTTTCGCGGGTGTCCTTGCCGTAGTTGTTGTTGCCATAAGGCATAAAGCCGTTTTTCTTGCACCAGAGAGCGATCGCCGCCCACTCTGCGTTGGTGCTCATGTGCCAGCCGTGGCCCTTTGCTTCGCAGCGGTCGCGGGAGCTGTTGAAGTTGATTGAAGCCTGCGGATCCTCTGCGGGCAGGCTATACGCCACGCCGTTGTCGGTGCAGTTCTGGTACTTAGAATACCAGAAGCCGGGGATCTGGACGCCGTTCACGATAAATGCCGGGTGTATGGAGTCATTGCCGCCGGTCAGCACGTCGCTGTTCTTAAATGCCGGGATATACACCAGCACGGAAGGAAGGCCCGTGTCGTCAATCTTGGCGAGGTTGTTCGGGCACAGCATTTTTACTGCTAAATTAGTGAGATCAAAATTTGCCATTATTTTGTTGCTCCTTTCTCTTATTCAATGCTCCAGAGAGACAGTGTCACGTCGCCCATGTTGAGCGGGTTCTTGTCTCTCTGAATATTGTCGGTGTTCGTGCCGACCTCGTTCTCGGTGTCCTCGGTTTCCGCAGCCAGCGCGATCGGGGTTTCGGTGTAGGTTGCGGCCGGGATCGCAATCTGGGCCACATAGCGCAGCGCGGACTCTGTGCCGATCGTCAGGTTGCCGGACTTATCTTTGCAAATATCCACCTGCACGTCCCAGTCCTTCTGGTACTTTTCCGCGTTGATCATGATCTCGTCGTCTCCGAAGAAAAGACGGGTGCCGGTCTGCTCGTAGGCGATTTTCTCGCCCTCGTTCATTTCAATGACTTTTACTTTGTCTGCCATGGTTTACATACCTCCTTTGATAATGAGCTTGACGGTGGCGCTCTTTGCGCTGCCGTCGTATCTTACTTTGAAGCCGTTCAGGAGCTTCTCGCTGACGATTACGTCGCCGACGTCGCCGTCGTGCTCCATAACTTCTGCTTCCACGGTGTAGGCCTCTGTGGTGCGGGTTGTCGCCATAGGGACGGACTGCTGGGAGTTATTGAACGGGTAGCTCTTGGAGCTGGTGAGCTGCACGATCTTTTCCTCCACGGTCTGCTCGGCGATAACTTGCCCTGCTGCGATCAGGAGCATGGCTGCGGTCGCGTGTGCGTCGAAAATACCGCGCTCCATGTTGTTGAAGCGCGCCGCGCTTTGCTCGGTGCCTTCCTGAATGAGCTCGCCGGTGTCAGCGTCCACCACCTTGTCGAGCCAGTGAGTCGGGTTGTAGTTCATACATGTGCCTCCTTTCTGTTATGCTGTTACCTCATAGATCGGGATTGTGAGCTTTACCATAGTACCTTGGCCGCTCACCTTCTCGATCACGCGCTGCTGGTAGGCTGCTACCTCTCCGCGCACGTCAATGATACGAGAAGCGGAGATAGTGCAGGCCATAGAGTCCAGAGTCGGGAACGTCGCCATGATCACCAGCGTGTCGCCTTCGATCTTTTTCTGGTTGATTTCCCCACGGTGCCATGCCCCGCCCACCTGCACCTCCACGGAGTAGATGGATCGGAGCCACTGCTTCCTCCGGTGGCCCATGAAGCTGTCGTAAAAATACGGCATAGTGTGCCTCCTTTCTTTTATTCGCCGCAGCGCCTTGTCCCGCACCTCACGAAGCCATAGGCTGCGAAGGAGAGAGCCGGTGCTGTTGCTGTCTTGGTTTTGGCCGACGCGCCCAGTGTAGCGACGGCTGGGTAGGTTCCGCAGGTTTCGGCTCCGGCCCTTGTGAAGTCGTAGGGCGTAAAGCCTGCTGCCGCGGTCGTTTCGACGGCTTCTTTCAGGACATGGCCCAGTGTTCCGGGCCGTGGGTAGGTACCCGCCATTCTGCCGAAGTCATACCGGATAGCTGCGGCCGATCCTGCGGTTTCGATTGCACCCTTTACGGCAGCGCCTAGCGTTCCCGGTCTGGGATAGGTGCCGCACGTTATTTCTCCGGCGCGTGTGAAGCCGTAGAGGTGCAGCTTTGCCTCTGGTTCCGTCTCAATGCTGGGCTTCACGATAAAGCCCACCACGGCCTCGCGCGGACAGGTACCGCACTTGCGGAAGTTGTACCGGTGCAGGCTGGAGCCCAGAGCGTACTCAATGCCGGGATCCGGGCCTTGCTGCCAGAAATAGAAAACGCCCGCGATATGCGAGCGCTCATTCTTTGCTGCTTTGACGGCCTCCACGAACTTTGCGTAGTTCTCGGCCGTTATGTGGGTGTTTGTAGTGAGAGCCACGAAGGTGTAGGGCGTGTCGTCCATTTCGTACCACTCCATGATGTAGCCCTCGCCGAAGTATGCGGAGATCAGGCGCTCCACGGCCCACTTGGTACCGCGCTTTCGTTTGATCTGCTGCGCGAGCTTGATCGTCTCTCTCTTTTCCTCCAGACTCATGCCGGTGGAGTCGTACCAGTCAATGTCGAGTTCCCACGCCAGATCGTCGCACTCTGCTTCGCTGAGGCTGTCGATCTTGTCCCATGTCCTGATTGTTTTCAGGCGTTTGCTGGGTTCTCCTATGAGCTGGTTCATGGCTTTGCTGAGTGCGATCGCTGCCTCGTCGTCACGCATGAAGGCGGGCAGCAGCCGTAAAAAGTCCAGATCCGACACTTTCATGCCGCCCATGTGATCACCTCCTTAGTCTTTTACAATGTGCTGCACTTTCATGTTGCCGGAGAATTTCGCCACCGTTGTGCTCGGCAGTTCTTTGTATTCCGGCTTCATGATAGTTACACGAGCGGCCCCGGTGAGGCCTTCCTCCCAGTGAGGGCAGAGGATCAGCTTCCTGAGCTCGTCCGGGTTGATGTCCTGATCCAGAGCTGAGCCTTGCCAGTATATGTACCGGCCGATCGCCCCGTTTGGGCCCTCAACGTTCTGCACAACTTCGGACTCTGCGGCCTTGGTTGTGTAGTAGGTCAGCTCTATGTCGTAGGTTTCCACGGACGGAGCCTCCACCTGCACCATGTCAGTGAGCGGACGCACGTCGTCGCTAGAGCACACCCGGAGAACGTCCTCCAGAACGTCCTCGTCTGGGATTTCTCCACCGGCACAGATCGGCACAATCTTGACGCGCCCGTACATGTTGCGCGTGATCTCGATCTTGACTTCCTGAGCCGCAGAGAGCGCCCCAGAGAGCGCCAGAGTCAGCAGTTCGTCGTCGTATGTGGCCGTGTAGTCCACGCCAGCGACGGCCTCGGAGCCGTCCGGCAGATATGCCACCAGCGTGTCGGGGATCAGGTTTGCGCCACCTTGAAAAGCGTGTGCCTCGTAGGTTTTCAGCGTTCGACTGATCCGTTCCGTCTCGGACTCCACAACGGCGTCGGAGACGAGATGGTTCGCGGTTAGCGCCCAGTATTTGTAGGCTTTGGCTGGTCCTGCGGTACTGAGCTTATTTTCGGCCTCCCGGATCCTCTCGCGGTACGGTTCGTCTTGTTCGCTGTCGCCGCCGCCTTCTGAGGCGGTGGTGTTTGTCACATAGTCGATCAGCGGCACCTCCGATACGTCCACAATGTTTGAGATCTCTCCGGGGGCTATGTTGTTATAGTCTGCGCCGCCGTTTTCAGCGGTGGCCGTGACGTCAACGTCTGACGCTCCGGCGTAGAGTACCACCGTGTTGTCGGTGATGAAGTAGTGCACGAAGTCGCCGGTCGCCCGGAGCCCTGCCGGTATTACAATATTAGAGCCTACCGGTTCGCTCACGCCGAAGCGAAGCGTCACGGTAGCATAGGACGGATCGAGGCGCTTCACGTCTCTGTTTTCTCCGAGGGCGTCCAGAACGTCACCGCGAGCATAGCGGAGCATTTTCTGGCGGCAGGCGTCGTTCACACTGTTATATACCGCCACAATGGCCGCGGCCAGTGCTTCGCCGAAGATCCGGCGCTCGTCGCCGGGGTATAGTGGCTCGTTGACTCCGTTCTCCAGTTCCTCCAGCACGGTGTCGCTCACTTTTCTGGCGTCCGTGTCTATGAATTTGAGCTCGCTCATGGTTCCTCGTCCTCCTTTCGTTTGATATTTGCAATCATGGCAAGGTCGCCGGAGAGTAGCGCCTGCGGGTTGGCCTCCATACTTTTAACGTCAACGCGGGGCTCGTAGGTTTCGAGCACCCACTCAGCGTCGGCCAGAGCTTCCTCTGTGGCGTTTGGCCGGTCTACCAGAGCGCCGTCCCGGCCCCTTACTCGGTCGTATGGTACCTCTCCGCGCACAATGCGCAGCAGGTTGGAGGCGCATGTCTCCGGGTTTCCATTTCCGTGTGCTTTCATGTCCTCCCTCCTTTATGCGAGCGTGACTTCGCTCAGATATACCCAGCTATTGATCCCGGACGGGTGGCCCAGCAGCACACGGTCGCCTTTGATCTGGCTTACCACGTGCTTTCTCTCTTTCACCCAGCCGGGGATCGTCTGGCCGGTTGCGTACTTTTGGCCGGTAGGCTTCACATAGTCGCCGACCTTGATTGTCTTTGGTTCTGCCTTCTCGACTGCCGTGTTCTCTGTTTTCACTTGGGACTTCGAGCTGGTGCTCGCCTTTACGTTCAGAGCCGAGGTGCTCACCGGCACGCTTGTGGTGTCTGGATCGTACTCCTTGAACTCGAAGGAGAGCGTCGCCAGCCTCATGCGGCCGAGGTCGTCCAGTTGGACGTTGCTCACAGATACCTTGCGAAGCTGGAGTTTCGGGCCCAGTTTCTTGCCACCCAGATAGAAATAATTCACTTTCGTGACGAGTTTCTTCCAGCTCTCGATCTCTGCTCGGACGTCAACGCCTGCGCCTGAGTGCAGGGCTGTGGTAAAGCTGAGGGGGAAAAGGTCGGTGCCTCGTTCGTTGGTGGTTTTCTTTTCCTCGGTCGAGGTGTTATTGTCAGCTACCTGAGAGAAGGAGAAGCTCAGCCCTTGCAGCGCGACGACTTTCTTTGCACTTACGGCCCATGTCTTTGAGCCCCATTTTGCCATTGTTGCCATGCTGTCCCTCCTTTAGTTTGGCTTGCGGGTGTTTCCGCTGCCGCTTTCTACACCTCCGTGCGTGTGGCCGGAGAGGCTCACGCCTCTGGCCTTTACGTCGCCTTCTGGTGTCGATACAGATCCGGCCGTCAGGCTCGGAAGGTATGCGCCCCACTCGCCGTCAGCCCGGCCCAGCAGCAGCCCGGTGGAGTCTGCAAACTCCACGAATACCACCTCTGTGCCTTTTTGCAGGTTCCCGGTGGCTCCGCGGAGGTGCCACGGGATCACTATTTTGGCGGTTGGCTTTGTGCCTGCGTCAGAAGGCACCACGCGGGCGGTGTTTCCGTCTACGCTGGCGATCGTTCCTTTGTTGATTTGTGCCATTTAGTAGCCCTCCAGCAGTTCTCTGAAATATAGTGTTGATTTGTTCCCTACGAAGTCATGCCTGGCCTTATATACAAACACGGTACCGTCCCACATGCTCGCCTTTGTGGTCTGGAGCTGCAGCAGGCTTGCCGCAGCGTAGCCCGTCAGCAGAGACTTGGAAAACTGGCCCGTGTGCCCGTACTTGTTAGCATTGCGCAGCAGCCCCTTGGCGAAGCGGGCAGCCTCTGCGTTGCTTGTGCTGAGGATCTCCGTGTTGTCGTGGGAGATAGGAAGCCCCGGCGCGCGGATCTGGGCGTCAGCGATTGACTTTACTCGGAGCACAGCGGTGTTTTTAGCGTCCGGTGCTGCGAAGCTGCCGGAAAAGTTGCCGGTTAAAACTTCGCATGATCCGAAGCAGGCCGCGCGGTTGTCCTGATAGGTAAAGTTTCCGTTTTCGTCTACCTCCAGAGCGCCGCCCGGAGCTTGGCCCTCAATATGTTGCTCGTTGTAGGCCAGCAGTTTGCCGTCATATATAAGCATTTGGCAGCCCTCCAGAGTGCAGAGACGGGAAAAAAGAGAGAAGTCCGTCTCGTTTTCTTGCCTCAGATACGGGTACACCTGATCCTCGCAGCCGTAGTTCTCAAACGCGAGCCCATGGTTTCCGGCGATCTCGTTCGCCAGTTGCAGGAAGCGCACGCCTTCCCAGCTTTTTGACTGTTTCGTTGTTCCACTTTTCGGCATTGACATGGCCCGGACAGTGAAAAGCCCGTTTTCTGGTTTCATGGAGTGTATGAACATTTTCCCAGTGTCGCTCGCGCCTTCTGTGAAGCGCAGCTCGTCACCGTCTGCCGGGTTCCATTTACTCCATGCCCCTTTTGTGTCATTGAAACGGATCACGAGCGTGTCGGCCTGCTTTTCTGCGAACATTTCGTGCACGCAGTAGTTCACCGATACGTCGTTGTATATGTCCGTTCCGTTGTAGTAGAGGTTCAAGCGGTGCCTCCGCTGTCGTCCTCAGTGTCCCGACGCCACGGCGGCAGAGTGTCCGGCAGTTCCACGTTCTCGACGATCGGCAGCCGGAGGGCCACGTTTGCGTCGAAGATCAGCACGTCCGCATAGTCGGGGTTAAACTCTATGATGTAGTGGGCGAGGTTTTCCTCGCCGTACATTGCCAGAGCGAGAGCGTCGAAGGTGTCGCCCTCGCGTGTGGTGTATTCCTTGTAGGCTCTTACCTTACGCATACTGCGCCACCTCCCTTGCCTGAATAAATTCCTCCAGCCAGTCGAAGAACTCAGCCTCGTGTGCTTTCAGCTTTGCCATGAGGTCGTCCTTGGACTCGTTGTTTCCGCTCGTCTGGATCTGTGGGCTCCATGTGAAGCCTGAGAAGTCGTAGTAGATCACCACGCTTGTGCCGTCTGCCAGACTTCCCAGAGAGAAGTCGTCGAGAGTCAGCAGCTCCCCGGCTTTGCTGGTGAGCCCTGCGCCAGCTTCGCTTTGCTCTTTGTCGAGAACGCCGAGCATTTGACCGGCCCTTTCCCACACGCCGACGTTTTGCGCGCGGTATGCAGGATCGAACGAGATCACAGCCTCGGTTCCGGCCTCTCCGGCGATAGATACGCCGTCGGTAAATCCACCGGTTGCGAGCATTGGTATGGTCGGGATATTGATCCCGAAGGTGTTGCCACCCACGAGAGGTACCCAGTCCGGGATCGTTACGCTGATACCGTTCAGCGCTCCGATCGCCTTGTTGATCAGCCCGATTACGGCGTTAATTGGTGCTTTGACAATTCCGACGAGGCCGTCCCACAGCCCGCCGAAAACTTGGACGACGCCGCTCCATGCTTGGCTCCAGTTCCCAGAAAAAACGCCGGTGATGAAGTCGATCAGCCCTTGGAATACCGAAGTCAGAGCCTCGACAATGGGCTTGATCCCCTCAATAGCGCTACCGAGTACAGAGGTGATCACCTCTGCCACTGCGGTGAGAATTGGCATGATTGGTTGGAGTATGGACGTTATCAAAGTTGAAAAAATTTCAATCAGCGGAGTGATCGCCGTCATTATGAGGTTGAGGATCGGCGTGACGAGCGAAATTATCAGGTTCAAAATTGGCTGCAAAAGCGACACGATCATGGTTAGGATCGGCGTTAGCATATTCAGAATTTGAACGAGGATAGGAAGCACCGCGTCAATAATTTGAGTCAGGATCGGCAAAATAGTGTTGATTAGTTGGATCAGCACCGGAAGCACCGCCTGAACTATTTGCATGATGATAGGCAGCAGCGTTTGTACGAGCTGCACGATCACCGGGAGTATTGCCTGAACTATCTGCATGAATAGCGGCAGCAGTTGGTTAATGACGTCGATCAATGTCGTGAGCACCGTCTCGATCACAACGGTGAGAACGGGCAGCAGTTGGTTGATCAGGTCGATAATAACCGGCAAAATATCGGCTATTATCTGCATGAGTATTGGAATGACGGCCGCGGCGATTTCACCGAAGGCGCTCAGCACAGTGCCCGCTATCTCGGCGATCAATGGCATGAGCTGATCAATTATTCCGCTGATTGTGCCGCCCAGCTCGGAAAAGCTGCTTTGTAGCTGCTCCCAGATTTCTGTCATGTTGTTGCGGAAGTCCTCGTTCGTTTTCCATAGGTACACGAAGCCAGCAGCCAGAGCGGCCACGACTGCGATTATTGCCAGCGCTGGGCCAGATACAGCCGCGAGCGCGGTCTTGATACCGGTAAACGCGCCGCCCACTTTTCCGAGAGTAGACACCAGCGATCCCCACTTCATAGCGACGATCACAGCACTGAGGGCGCCCAGCGCCACGCCGATCTCCGGCAGGTGCGCCAGCACCCAGTCAACGGCCGGGCCCACTTTCGAGTTGATGAAGTTCACGGCGTTTTTCAGTGCAGGCGTGAGCTTTTTCGCCACCGGTTCGACGACTTCGGACTTTATGGTGCGGCCGAGCTGAGAGAGTGAGCTCTCCAGTGTGTCGTAGGCTGCGCCGTCCATTTGATCCATGGCGTCGGCCGTGCTGGAGATTGCCCCCTGCGTTTCCATGAGCGACATCACGGTTTCTTCTCCGAGATCCTCCCACATAGTACCGAACATAGCAACGCCGAGCTGGTAGCGCTGAGCGTCGTCGTCTACTTCTTTCAGCTTGTCGAGCAGTTTTTGGTATGCCTCAACGCTGCCGCCTTCTATTTCAGCTCCGAGAGCGCTCGCCTCTTTTTTAGTCATTCCGAACGCCTTCGCGTTTTCTTGGATAGCCTCGGCGATTGTGCCGTCGCTTGCCCTGATATTGAACTCCTTTACGGCGTCGCCCAGCTTATCCACGCTCCATGTGCCAGAGTCTGCGCCATTTGCCAACATGTTGAACATGTCGTCGGCTGAATACCCGGCGTTTTTGAATTGGACGCTGTACTCGTTGATCGTGTCCAGAAGGTCGTCGTTTTGGTTGAGCCCGTTCTGGGCTCCTTGCACTATGAGGTTGAACGCCTGATCCGAGGTGAGCCCGAACTGATCCATAAGGCTGTTTGCAGCTCTCAAACTTTCCACGGTCTCGAAGCCGAACACGTCCTCCAGCGCGATCGCGCTTTTGGTGACTTTCGCTAGTGAAGCGTTGTCGAGATCGTCTGTCATTTGAATGACGGTGGCGAGTCTGTCCGAGACGTCTCCGAGACTCTCGCCGTAGTTGGCGTTGTAAACCTCGTACATGACGTCCTCGAAGCCCTCGATCTCTGAGGCGGTGGCCCCGGTCTTTGCTTCCAGCATACCGAGCGCGGTGTCTCCCTCGGTCGCCAGCTCTTTGAAGGCATCTACGGCTTTGTTGATCGCTTCCGTTGCAAGGTTGGCTATGACGTTTTTCAGTATGGTGTAGCCTTCGCTGGAGCGCTCCACGCTTTCCCCGGCGTCCTCCATGGAGTCGCCGAGAGAGTCAGCGGCTCGCTGTGCCTCCCTGAGACTTTGCTCGTTTTGGTTCAGTTCTCCGGACAGGTCGCTGATCCGGTTCGCCAGTTGGCGGGCCTCGTCTGAGGTTTCTCCCTGCTCCAGCACCACGTTGGCATATTGCCTGCGCAGTCCCGTGAGTTCGTCCTGCTGGCTGCTTATTTTCTTTTCCAGTTGCGTGTATGCGTCGGCCGCGTCCCCTTGTGCTGCTGCCAGATTTTGCGCTGCTTTTTCAGCGGCTCGCAGGGTGTCGCGGTTGTCCTCCAGTTCTCCAGACAGTTCTTGGATCCGATCGGCGAGAGTCTGAGCTTCGTCGCTTCCTTCTTGCCCGGAGACAATAAAGTCGGCATAGCCGCGTTGCAGGTTTTTGAGTACGGACTCTTGCGCGCCGATCTCGGCGGTGAGCTTCTCGGCTGCACCGGCAGCCTCCAGCGTCTCCTCGCTCATTTCCTCCAGCTTGTCTACTGCGCTCTTTATCGCGGCTTGCAGCGAAGGGCTGAGGACGCCGGAGATCTCAATGGTGGATTGTAAAGTTCTACCCGAAGCCATGGTCTCACCTCCTTCTCGGCCTCTTTGGCGGTCGGTTCTTTTCGGCTCGTTTTCTTTCTGCTGCCAGATCCTCGGCCGCCTCTGCGTACTCGACTATAAAGTCAATTACTCGCTTTTTTTCGAGCTCTGTCGTGCTGGTGTGGTAGACTCTGGCGTAGTCTCGGTAGGCTTTTCTGAGTCGCTTTCCGGTGACTCCTTTTCCGACGCGAACATAAAATTTCGGCCGATCGCCATTACCTCCACAATGTCGTGCCCCTTGATCCTTTCTACGTCTGAGAAGTCATAGGACGGGTTAACGGCTACGATCGCGGCGAAGCCGAGATAGAGGTGCAGGCCGAAGTCAAACTCTACCGCCGGGGAAATTGAGGTGTTTTTCATGCCTGCGGCCGCTTTTTTCTTTGACTCAGCAGTTGCAAACAGAATACCGTCGATCTCGTTGGAGTCGTGAGTCACTTCTGTGACACTCTGGCCATTGATCATAATCGGGTTTTTGAGTTTTAACGTGTTCATGCTTTTGCTCCTTTCAATAGAGAAGGGCCTCCGATCCTTGGAAGATCGAGGCCCTTCGGTTCTTATTCGTCACAGCAGGTTGCTGATCGTGCTCATGTAGTCCTTGCCGTCCACGCGGAGGATCTGGCTCAGCCTATCGACGCACATCATCTCGTAACCGTCGGCGTAAATCTGCTGGCGGGTTACGTTGAATGTGCTTTCTGCCTCGGTGGCAGATCCCACCTCGACGCCCAGCTCAGGCAGCGCTCCGGGCAGAGTGCGTACAAACGCCTTGCAGCCCTCGGCTTTCTGAGTGCCGTCAGACTTGACGACGTTCTGCACCCACCTGAACTCCAGATTTTGCTTTTGGAGACGGTTCAGGCGGCTGAGCCCCATGTCCACGCCGATCTTGGTGATCGCGAGCTCCATGTTCTCCAGCAGGCCGATCAGCGGCACGGTCATGTTCCCCATGGCCTGCACGTCTGCGGTCACAAATTCGAGGCCGGGCAGCGTGAAGGCTACATCCTTAGCCACCAGCACGTTGTCGGCGTACACAGTGTCAGCTACTACCGGGCCTTTAATGTCTAACCATTTTCCCATGTTTCAGTACCTCCTTATTCAGTCTCGAAAAAGGCCGCGAAGCCTTCGTCGGTGTAGCACACGCGAGCGGTGCCAGATTTAAACGGCGGCGTGTTGGTGACGTCGAAGTCCCACACGAAGTCCCCGTTCATCATGTTGGTGAGCGGGTTTGCGGTTTCTACGAACGCCACGGACGGGGTGCCGATCAGAGCGCCGATACCGGTCAGGGTGTCGAGTTTCTGCTTCTCGAAGTTGAGGATCGAGTCCTTGTCCTGCGGAGTCATAGGGCTGTCAATCTCGGTGCCGTGGTCGATCTGGAAGCTGTTCGTGATGTGCATAAGCATACGAATATTCACGTCGAAGATCGCGCGAGCGTCCATGCTTCCGTTGTAGATAAACGCAGCAGTGTGAGGCCCCCAGAGTACCCACTGGCCGCCCCAGAAGCAGGCAGTTGTGACGCCCTTCTCATTCAGGGCGTTGCAGGTTTGCTGATCGTAGCCTCTGTTCTTGGAGCTTTCGCCGAAGAACTGGCCCGTTGCCATGATCTCCTTGTTGGACGGAGACTCGAACGGAACGCCGCTATTGCCCTGATCCACGCGCAGCATGGTGGCCTGTCCGACGGTGGAGAGGTTGAACACTCGGCCGCTTCCGTCTTTTACCTTCGGCCAGTAAACCTTTGAAAACTCGCTTGTGTAGCCGTTAGCCTTCTGCCATGCGAGCGCCTTCTCGATCGTGTCGATCGCTTTTCCTCCGTTGTCTACCAGAGGAATGTCGGCGTTTACGATTGCGTCCCAGTGTCCGTTGAGCTTCTGGACGATACTCACCATAGCCTTGTAGACAGCAGGAGACTGGCTCCAGCCGGGGGCTGCCAGCATGTTGAGCACTGCGTTGTGGTACTGGTACAGCAGCTTCATGGCGTGCAGTCCTTCGTATGCGCCTTCGGCAGAGGTCTGGCCGATAATGTCGGCGTCCTCGACGGCGCTCGCGTCTACGGTGTTATAGGAGCACTGGAGCGTCTCGTCGGCGCTCTCTTTGAGAAGCCGGATAATGACGGATCCCTTTGCGAAGTTGTAGTCCACAGAGTAGTCCACGCCTTCCACCTTGTCGGCAAGTGCGAAGCTGTCCAGAATAATGTCATTAGTTTCAAGTTCCGCGCGCTGATTGGAAAAGCTCAATTCTTTGTTGGTCTTTTCTGCACTTTTGTGCACGTCGGGATCGAGTACGTTCACGACGTAGATCGGGCCCACATTCTCGACGGTGTTGTCGAAGTGCTCGGCGAAGGCTTCGCAGAGAGTGAAGTCCTCCCAGCTCTCGGAGTAGCCGAGCTTGCTCTGTGCGTCGCTCATGTTGGCGACTTTGATTGGCATGTTGACGAGATTTTTGTCAGCATATCCGCGGATCAGGTTGATCGGGGCCGTTCCGATATAGGCGGCCACTACGTCGGCCTGTTTTGCGGCGGTCACTTTGCTGTCCATGATCTCGCCGTATGCGCCATGTAAATATGCCATGGTTTGTCCTCCTTTTCGTTATAAAAGATTTTCATAGGCTGCCGGTGTTCTTGTCACGACTCCGGCCTCCAGTGTGAAACTGATCCAGTTATGCCAGTAGGGGTAGTAGTCCCATATGTTGCCGTCCTCTGTGAAAACGCCGAACTTGATCCCGGCTTCTTTCACAATGCGGTGGCCGTCTATGTACTCCGTGCCCTCCAGCTCCCTGAGTATGAGGTCGGCGAAGTTGAATAAATCCCTCCAGCCTTCCATATTGCGGGCGTAGGTTTTCGCAGCTTCCCCGGTTGCTCGGTAGTAGGAAAAACCGCCGGTTGCCGCCGGGTTTTTGCGAGGCATGAAGATTTCCCCGCCATGTTCTCCGGGGTTCCAGCAGGCAAGGCAGAGACGGATCTGGAGCTGCCGCTTCTTTTGCAGCAGGTCGTCGTTTCCTTCCATGAGCTGCACGCACACAGAAGGGATAGGAGCCGGAACGGAGGGAGGCAGCCGGTCTTTGCCGGGGACGTAGAGCGGAAAAGCGGCGGGAGTCACAAACTCCACCTCATAGCTCTGATCATTCTTGAAGTCGTCCGGCAGTTTGAGCGTGATTTGCGGACATACGCTTTCGCTCAACCAGCCTACCACTTTGTCAATGCTTTGTACCAGTGTCATGTGTTTACCTCCTTATCCGTTTCTATTCTGGCTCAGAGCCACCTCGACAAGCCCCATGTCCTTGCCAGAGTTTGCCACAATCAGTTCTCGGCCGTCCACATTCAGCAGGCGGCCGGGTTCCAGATTTGCCGGGAAGTCTGAGGCTCGTCCCATGAGAAGCATGTCGGCCTCTACGAGTCCGAGGATCTGGCCTTGTTTGAGCTTGTTCAGTCGGTCGCTGTCTACAACGACGGCGATCTCCGTACCTTCTACGCGGTGGAGTTCGGCGAACTCGCCCAGATTGAGGAACACGGCGTCGAGATCCTGCTGGATCTGCTCTTTAAAGCTCACGCCTACACCTCAGCAGAAGCGGCCGCGGTGCTTTCCTTGGCTGTCTCTGCGGCCTCCAGCATGTCGATCACTTCTTTTTTGGTTTTGGCTGCGCCTGCATTTACGCCCATAGCTGCAGCAGCCTTGCGAAGCTCTGCCATTTTCATGCGGTTGTAGTCGCGCTCAGGTTCAGGCTCCACCCGTTCAGCCACACCGGCGGTCACGAGTTCGTCCTCGCGGGCCTCCGGCAGAGAGAAGGGAGCGGAGCGCTTTGTCATAGCTTCCACGACGCCGTTCACAACTTTACCGTAGGTTCCTTTAATCATACGGATCATGCGGTTTCCTCCTTTACTCAGGATCGGCAGCGTTGAGATCCGGCAGCTCGTCGTCCTCATTGCCAGCCTCAGTCTCAACCTCTACGGCTGCGATCGCCGCGATATAGTCAGCCTTTTTCTTGCCTTTAGTTTCGACGCCCATGTCTGCGGCGAGCTTTTTCAACTCGTCGTAGCTCATGGTTTCCAGATCTTCCGCAGAGAGGTGTCCGGTTATTTTTCCGTCGTCCTCCGGTGGTTCCTGAACGGTTTCCGGCGTCCCGGATTTCTCCGGGGCTTTCGTGTATTCAGCCACACCCAGACTGACGAGACGGGCCGCCTGAGCGTCGTCGCACTCAAACGGGCCATTCTCGACGGTTTTCAGGGCGTGGCGCTTGTTTCCGTGTTCGTCTGCATACTCAATGCCGCAGCCTCCACGGGTTACTCTGATCTTTGCCATTGTCTGCTCCTTTCTGGCGCTGTATTAGAGCACTTTCGCACTGATGAACGGGTTCTCGTTGTTCGGCATACACAGAGGTGCGGTGGTAAGCGTCACCTCGCGCACGTTGTGAGTGGCGTCGCTGAGGTACTTCGGAACGTCCACGCCGGTGTAGGTGTGGAACTCGCCGTCTGCCTGCTCCACCTGAGTGATCGCTCCGTAAACGGTGCGGCCAGCAGCAGGTGCGGCCGCTGCGATCATGCCAGAAGGAATGAACGGGTGCACGCTGCCGTCTACCTCGGTGTAAGTGTCCTCATAGCTCAGGAAGTCGATCATGCGGCCCTTGATGTTCAGGCGGGCGATCTTGGAAGCGCCGGAAGGCAGAAGCTCAGGATCTACGCCGCCGATCTGGTAGTTGCGATTGTCGAGCAGTCTCAGGATCCACTCATTTGCGAGGAATACGTCTGCCGCGTCTGGAGCCATGAGCACCTCAGTGGCAGCAAGGCCGCGAGAGGTCAGCATGGAGATCATGGCGGCCACGTCGTTGATCATCTGCTTGCCGGAGGCTTCTGTGGTGTCCCAGACTTTTGCCGGAGTGTAGACTGCCGGGTTCTGGTTGCCGTCATAGTAGCGCACCTCGCGTTCCTCAAAGTGGTTGAAGTCGTCCACGTATTCGTCCATAATGCAGCCATTGGTGAAAATCACCTCGGCAGCCATGGCCTCCTTGCGTCGCATATTCATGGAGCGCAGATCGTCGAGATCGCCCAGCATGATTACGCCCTGACGCTGTTCTGGCGTCAGATTGGTGTAGAGAGCCTCGCCAAAACCGCGCTTGCGCAGGTCGTCAATGGTGAGCGGGCGCTTCGGTGCGATATAGGAAGGCGTGAAGCGCTTCATGGTGTAGCCGTCGCGCAGGATAGTGATCCCGCCCTTGCGCGGAGCCACGAACGGAGCCGCCTTCTTGGATCCCTTCTTGTACTCCACCAGCACGTCATTGGTGGCGAAGATGTCGCTCGCCGCATTAGTAGGGAAGTAGCGGTCAAGCAGGAAGGTGTGAAGCGGCGGGAGCTGCTGCACAGAGGCGAGCAGGTGGTGAGTGTCATAATAATTAAAAGCCATTTGTCTGTCCTCCTTTTTTATACTTCCACAGCGTCAGAGATCAGGATCCCCGCTACGCGGAGCGCCTCTTTGTCTGCTGCGGTGATTGTGTAGCCGTCGGCCACGATCAGGCTGTTGCTGTTGAAATGCCCGGTGCGGTAAGCGATAGCCTCCGCAGTTCCACCCGTGCCAGTGTCTACGGGTTCTGCCAGCACGGCGTTGGCCTTTCCGGTGGCGTCTGCGCTGATCATAACCATGCCGCCGTCAGCGGTTGCCAGAAGGGTGCCGCGTTTGAGTACGCCGTGTCCACCGGCCACCTGAACACTGAAAACCTCAGCGGGCGGGTAAAGTCCATTGATCAGATTGTCGAAGCCTACGGCTCCGAGATTTTCGTCGAGTCTGCTCATTACTTGCTACCTCCTTTTGCGTTATTGTAGGCGTTCACTACTGCCTGAATATCTGCGGCGTCCTGCTCGTTTTTGTTGACAGGTGCGCCACCGTTGGGAGCCGCGCCCACATTTCCAGCGCCGGACGCTGCGCCGTCTGCCTGATAGTTCGCGAGGAACTGCTGGCCGGACGCTGCGCTCTGCTGCATTACGCGAAAGCAGAGCTCCTGAGCGGTGCAGGGGTTGTCGCCGTACTTGGCGTCGTGGACGAGCTGCTGATCAGGGATAGAAGCGGCGATCAAGTCGATTGCTTCGATACGCTGGCGCTCTGCGGCCGCTGCGTCGGCATTGGCCTGAGTCTGCGCTACGTTCCGGGCGTCCTGCTCGATCTGAGCCACGATCTCCGGGTGTGCTGCTCTCATTTCTTCGATTGTCATAGGGTTGTTACCTCCTTCTTTATTTGCCGCCTTGTTGGTCGGCCGTTTATTTGCTGCCGGTCTTGCTACCGGTTTAGCACTGCGGTGGATCGGGATAGTTCCCGGCACGTTGCGCAGCCCCTCAATGTTGTGCTGCACACCGTTGACGTAGAGCACTTTCTTGTCTTTGCTCATGCTCATTTCCGGCTCGTCCTCGTCCTCTTTCAGAGCGTCGGCGAAGCCTTTGTCCATGGCCTCGCGGCCGGTGAGCCACGTCTCCTTTGTCATCATGCTGCGAAGGGTTTCAACCTCGATCCCGGTCTTTGCGTTGTAGATCTCCGCAACGGCACGCTCGCTGGCGTCCATTCCCTTCATAAGCTGCTTCATGTCCTGAATGTTCAGGCTGTCCCACAGCATAACGCTGACGCCGTGGATCATTACCAGAGATCCGGGGTACACGGTTACGGTGTCACCGGCGCACATGATCACGCTGGCCGCGCTGGCTGCGATACCCTCCACGACGACGTTTACCTCGCCGCTGAGCGCTTTCAGTGCGTTGTGAATTGCGATCCCGGTGTAAAGGTCGCCGCCGCAACTATTGAGCTTGACGGTGATGTTCTTCTTATCCTTTACCGCTGCCAGATCTTCCATGAAGCCCTCTGGCGTGATGTAGAGGCCGGGTTCTGGTTCACCCGTCCACCAGTCAATAGGCTGCTGGCTCATAACGTCGCCGTAGAGGGTGATCTCTCCCTCGTCCTCGCCGACGCTTGCCACGTTCCAGAACTTCGGTACCGTGGCAGCCTGCTGGGGCGCAGCCGGGCCCATGCGAAAACTATGTGTTTTCATTTCCTTGCCCTCCTTTTATGGCTTGTTTGATTTCCTCCGCGATCACAAGGTTGCGCAGAGCTGCTGCGCCGCGCTTGCGAGCTGTTTCGGGGTTGTGGGGGTTGTTGTCCTCACCCTCGGAAGGTTCCCCGCCGGTGGAGGTGCCGGACTGGTGAGGATCCGGCGCTTGCCCTTCGAGCTTTTCGTTTTCACGCTGGAGCTGTTCGACGTTGGCGTCCCATTGGCCGCCATTGAGTCGGATCGTGCTCTGTTCGTGAGTTGAGAAGCCTTCGCTGCACGCGAGGATCTCCGCGGTGATCTCCTTTGTCGGATCGAGTTGTCCCTGAGACGGGCCGATCCATTCGCTGCCGAGGTATGCCGCGCGGATTGCCGGGTTGTCGAAAAAACCGGGCGCATAGATCCGGCCGCGGGCCACTGCCTCACTCATCCACACTTCATAGATAGGGCGGCAGAAGTCGTCAGACAGCCACTCCCTGCGCATTTTGAAGGCCTTCCATGCTTCCAGTAGAGCCGCGCGGCTCGCGCTGTATGAGGCGTTGAAGGATTTCAGCAGCAGGTCGGACGGGATTTCCAGAGCCGCGCCCATTTGCTCACATATCGACTTCACGAAGGCGTCGAAGCCTCCAGCCGGCCGCGTTGGGTTCGCGAAGGTTACGTCCTCGCCCGGTTCCATGACATTGATCTGCCCCGGCCCCATGCTGTACTCGTTAGGGCCTCGCAGCTCTCCGGGCGGCGTTCCTTCCACCTCGTTGAATGGTATGTCGTCCGTTGGTGCTTCGGTTTTGATAAAAGCGGTGAAGAACGACTCGATCACCGCAGCCATGAGCTCGGACTCCGTGTAGCGCCTGAGCTGGAGCATAGGCTCAATTACCTGCGCCAGATATGTGACGCCTCGGTATTGATCCGGCCGCTCACACTCGACAACGTGCACGACGTTTGGCAGCCCGGTGTGTTCCTGATATGCCAGCACGCGCGCCCACTTGGTTGTCGGAGCGCCTATCTCGAACGGGTAGCTGCTGCGGATATGGTAGGCTACCACCATGCCGTTACTGTCAACCTCTACGCCGTCGTAGATTGTGTTCCCGGTTTCCGGGTTCTTTCCGGTCGTATATGTGACAGAAGCACCAACTCCCCAGCCTCCCGGCGTTGCGATACGATCGGACTCGATCAGGTGCACCCTCAGAGCGTATGGCAGAAGCCGGTCGGTTTTGTATTGCTTTAGAACGCCGATACAGTCGCCGGAGAGCAGCCACGAGATCAGCGCGAGCTGCTGGAGCCCGTAAAAGTTATTCATGCCGGTGGCGTCGCAGGCTCTCTTGTTGGTGGCCCAGAGAGCGAACTCCTTCTCGGCCTGCTTTTGCCATGTCTCGGCTTGCTCCGGGGATAGTCCCAGCACGTCGCGGTCGATCCGGCTCTTTAGTTTCAGGCCGACGCCTACCACGTTTGTGCGGTTGGTCTTTATTGCGGAGGTGGCGATCGGTGCTGCCATGTATAACATGCGGGCCCGCTGCCTCAGCGTAAAGTTGTTGAAGTCTATGTCCTCATGTGGGGATCCGCTGGGAGCGTTGAAGCCTTTCACGGCCTTTTTCCTCCAGCTTGCACCGGCTTCTCCGTAGCCTTTGTTCTGAGGCCGCACGCCGTCGGGCAAATACATACCCAGTTGTTTGTTGTACCTGATTTTTCTCACCTCCTTGCGTGTAATAAAAAACGGCAGGACGAGAGAGGGAAGGAGCACACCCTTCTCTCGGCGTCTGCCGTAGTAAAGCCGGTCGCCCAGCGTTTACCCGTGTTTACCAGTCGCGGGGGACTACGCCCACCGCACGCCGGGGCGATTGCCCGGCCAGTTCTGCCTCCAGCTCGCTGATCCGCTTCCGAAGCGAGTCGATCATTTTCTGGACGTCAGCGAGTGAGGTTTGATAGCGTTGCAGGTTTCTGGATCCTATGGTGTAGGCCTGCACGCCGTCCTTACTGAGCAGATCCGCCTCGCGTGACAGATAAAGTGTCAGCCGCTCACGGGTTTGCTCCAGCTCTTTCTCTATGGTTTCTTTCGATCGTCGTCTCATGTGTTCGCCTCCTTACCATTCGTCGAAGATTTGCGCAGCCGGTTTTCTCTGGCGTGGCTGCGGTGCTGCAGCACGCTTCGGCGCGTCCTTTTCCGGCAGGTTTTTGAGCCTTCGCTCCACTGCCAGCATATCGGGATCTATGATTTTGAAGCCCGCCAGCGCGTAGTTGCGGCAGTCGAGGGCTTCATTTCTGTTATGGCCGGGGATTTTTACCCACGCCCAATGGTTGCCTCTCTTTGTCTGGGTGAGCTCCAACTTCTCGGACAGCAGCCCGTTGAAGTAGTACGAGTCGTACCCGTAGGACTCACCCTGCGGGAAGTGGCAGAACTTCGGGCCAGCTTCCTGAACTTTTAGGCTTGACATGATCGTGGCCTTGCCAGCGTCTACGCCGAGGGTGTAGAGCCAGCAGGTGATCTTTTTGTTGTCCTTGATCGCCACCTTCGACGGGGGAGTGACGAACGGGATCCCGTCGCCACCCTTGCCCTTGATAGCGAACACGCGCTTATTTTTTCGGGCTCGGCAGGCGGTGTATACCTCTTGCGTATAGTGGCCGCCAGAGTCCACGCATGTGATCGAGATGTGAAGGCCTCGGCCTGAGTCTTTGAAGCGGTAAACGTGGTCGATCACGTCGTCGAGCTGCTGCCATACTTCGGCATTGTCCGGTTTTCCCATGATGTAGCCCTTTTTTATTCCCCACGTTTCACCGTAGTGGCCGTGGCCTACGATCTCATACTCCAGCCGGTTGTCCTGCGTGTCCACTCCACAGGTGAGCACCAGAACGCCCTCCGGTATCTCTACCGGGGAGCCGTCGGCATTGGTTCCGTAGTCCTCTCGGCGCGCCAGCATGGTGTCCTCATCGGCTATGTCGCCGCGATCTTCCCACAGCTCGCCCAGCAGCGTGTTGTAAACTACTTTCAGCCTTTCGGGATCGTCCTTTGCCTGCAAAAATTTGAGCACAATCTTTTCCCATGGAGTCCATGGAGACGAGAAGGCGTTCAGCCAGAAGGAGCGGACGCCCTCGGCGTATGCTGCCGGGTTATCGGCGATCCATTTTGCAGGCTGTCGCCTCATGGTGTCCTCGGTGTTTATGCAGCCGCAGTGAGGGCAGGCCCATGTGATCGGGCCGTTTATTTTGTAGAGCTTTTTTCCGCGCATTTTTGTGACGGAGTGGTCGAAGTGGATCCGGTCGAATACGATCTCGCCATACTCCCCGCAGTCCGGACACTGGTGGCACCAGCGCTCTTGCGTGCCTTGGTAGAAGCTGGTCTCAATGTTTGACGCTCCTTTTATGGTTGGCGTTGATACCTCGACGGCCTTCGCGTTGTAAAAGGTTGCCTGACGCGCTTCTGCCAGAGCCCACGGATCGCCCTCAGTTCCGGCGCTTACCGCCCAACGGTCGCGCTCGTCGCCGAGAATGTAGCGGGCGGGTGTTGACGCCAGAGCGGAGGCGCTGTTCGATCCGGTGATCGTCAGCATACCGCCGGGGAAGGACTTCTGGAGGATCGTGTTCCCGGAGTCCTTGGCCTTAATGTCGGAGACTTTGGCTTTCAGGGTTTTGCTGTCCCGTATCATTGGGGCGATACGAAGCCGCGAAAACTTTCGGGCGTCCTCCAGCGTTGGCTGTACAAACAGAATAGAGCCGGGATCTTGGTCTATTATGTAGGCGATTATATTCAGTTCGAGCTCAGACTTTCCCACCTGAGAGGCCGCCACCATTACGATCTTGCGTACCTTCGGATCCGTGAACGCTTCCATAGGCTCCCGGAGATAGGGCGTTCGTGACGTGCGCCACGGGCCTGCCTCTGCGGAGTTTTCCGGCGACAATCGGCGGTGCTTGTCGGCCCATTCTGCCACCGTCAGTTCCTCCGGTGGTTTGAAATTGCGGACAGCCGGGCCTATGGCTGCGTTGAGCTTCTTTGCGGCGCGCTTACTCGTCGGCTTCATCTGCGAATGAGTCGCTCCAGCCTTCGCGATCCCTTACCCGCCGTCGGTATGCTTCGGGATCGTATTCATAGTTCGAGAGCTCCGTCAGAATATGAGAGCACTCGGAGCGGATCAGAGCTGAGGCCTCGGCTGCGCTCACGGCTTGTATGACGTCCATAGCCAGACGGCCGGGCAGCGCCATGATCATGCTTCGGACAGTGTAGACGAGATCGTTCGTCATGGCCTCCACGTCCTCGCTCCGGTGCATTTTGCCCTCCAGCTCTTTGAGCTGCATGTCTGCGATCGCTGCCTTGCTTTGTTTCAGGTCTGCCTCTGCTCGGAGTTTATCCGCTTCGGCCTGCACGGTGTCGGCGGTCTTTCCCTCCTTGCCGTTGGCCTTGTCGCTCAGGTACTTAATGTACGCTTTGACGGTAGGGAGCAGATCGAACTTATACGGACGGGTGGACGCCGTGGGGAGAACACCCTCTTTCGCGAGCTGCTGCACTCGCCGATCGGACAGGTCAAACAGTTTGCCGATAATGGCCGAGCTTTGCAGGTTTTGTTTCGTGCTTTCTGCCATAGCGCCACCTCCTTTCCGTATGGCCGGGCGAAACGAAATGGCCCGAAAAAAGTTTTTTGAGTCTGCGCGTCTTTTGGGCTCGCCAGCACCGCAGGGGTGCGAAGTGCGTCACAGTACCTTCGCGAGCTTCGGCAAGGCTGGCCCGCCGTTTGGTGCGGCGCGGCCTCGGTGCTTTGGCCTGCTTGGTCGTTGGTCTTTGCCTTGGTGCGGTGCTTCGGCTTTATCTTCCTTTGGCTTGGCAGCGGTGGCTCGGTCTTACTTCATGGCCTGCTGGATGTGGTGTTGGAAGCGCTCGCCCAGCTTGTCGCTTATGGTCTGCTCTATGGTGGGGCGGGCCCGTCCGTCAATCATTTGCGGCACGGATAGAGTGCGCACTGCCTCGATAGGCTTCCGGCCCTCGCCGGTCTTTTGGAACGGGAGGGAGACACCGCCCTTGCCCTGCGTCACGAAGGTGCCAGAGGGGAGAGTGGCGCGCTGGCCTTTAATGATTGTTGCCTTTACTCTGTACGGCTTAGGCGGCTGCACCATGGCGACGGGGGAGTTCTTGACTGTGGCGACTGCCTGCCCCGGCACCCGGATCTCTTTCTTCTGTCTTGCGGTGGGCTGAGTCTTGGGGCTCATTTTGAAGTGCAGCGGGGTGAGGGTGCGGCCCTTATATTCAAGGGTGGCCCCGTCCACCGATATGCCGGACACTCGGATCGACGTTCGCCCGCGCTTTGGTTTCTTGGTTGCGTCTTTAATGGCCGCCGCGTCTACTCCGTAGTGCTCCCGGATCCCCTTTGATACCCAGCCGGGCGCTCTGGTTGTGAAGTCAGACACGGTGCGCTTGATTGCCACCTCGCCGCCGTTCTCCAGTTTCCTGAGCCTTTTCACAATGTCCGAGCCTCCGGTGCATGATACGCTCAGGCTTCCGCTGGTTCGGCTGCTGCGGCCCGTTTGGAATAGGTCGCTCACGGTGTTGTCCTCCTTCCTTTTCCTGCGTGCGCGGTGTCTATATCCGGCAGCAGGGCATGAAAAAACCGCCCGGAGTGTGTTTGCTCTCCTGACGGTTTTCGCTGAATTATATCATAGCAGATGGGAGTGTGTTCTGCAATCTCCCTTTTACTCCCCTTTTGTCCCTTTTTATCCCTTTTACTCCCCTTTTATCCCCGGAGTTGTCCGCAGCCTTCTGGTAATGTGTGCATAAAAAGGCCCGCCTTCAGGCTTTCTTGGCCTTTGGCGGGTTCTTTTATGCGGTTTGTGGTCTGGCGTTGTATATCCTCGCGAGTGCTTGCAATGCGGATCCGTGAAGCTTAAAGGTGCGTTTGAGGTACTTGTCGGCGTTTTCTTCGTAGTCGTCCTCCATGGAGTAGAGGGCTTCACAGATCGGCCACCACTTTGCCCGGTCGAAGTACCTCATTTCAATGACGGTCTGCTCGTCTGGGTTCTTCATGCAGTCGATCAAGTCCTCCAGCTCGGCGCGCTGCTGCCGTTCGTCCTCTACCATGCGCCGGATCTTGTCCTCCAGTTCCATGCGCTTTACCACCTGCCGCTCGACTTTGCTCGTTCCGTCGCCGCCTCCGCTTGGTAGTCCGGTGAGATTTGGGGTAGAAGGGGAGCCCATGGTGGCGACAAGGTTTTGCAGCCTCTCGATCTGATTGTCTATTTTTCGCTGGAATACCGCGTAGCTTTCCAGCCTCTTTTTTATTGCGTCTGTTTCCTTTGGCTGCTTTTTGGCCTCCATGGTTTCCACCTCCTTGCGTTATTCCGTGAAAAAGTGCTCGTAGTGGTCACGGGCCACTGGCTGTCCTTTCCTTATGAGCTGGATCCCGGTCGCTTTTCCGGTGGCCTTTATGTAGCGCCGCACTATGACGTCCACAAAGCCGGGTTCCATTTCCATGATAAACGACGGCTGCCCGGCACTTTCGGCAGCGATCAGCGTTGTGCCAGATCCTCCGAACGTGTCGAGCACTCCCTCGGCCCACTGTGTATTGTCCAGCAGCTTCTCCAGTATCTCCACCGGCTTTTGTGTCGGGTGAAGCTCATTCCCGGAGCGGGTGGCCTCCAGTACGTTGCCATAGCCTTTGTGGTTATCCCACTGCGGTTTGGTGCGGTGGGCGAACATGACAAGTTCGTGCTGAGTTCTCCAGCCATTCCCTATGCCTATGCTTTTCTTGTTCCACACCAGCATATTGCGAACTCCGAGGCCGGATCCTTCCACCAGATCAAACAAATACACCCACATGCGCCAGTCTGTGAAGATATAAGCCACTTTCACGTCCACGGCTCCGAGTATGGCTTTCATTAGCACCTGATAGCCTCGTGTTGAGAGGTTGTCGCTGCTGATTGTTGGTGTTTTCTGTCCTCCTTTGCCGTCAGACTGTTTCGTACCTATGCTGCCGGTCACTTTGCCGGACTCTTGGAAGCCGCCGGAGCAGTAGGGCGGATCCGTGAGAAGGATTTCCGGGTGCGCGTCGTCCAGCAGCAGGCGCAAGTCTCCCTCGGTGGTGGAGTTTCCGCAGACGACGCGGTGGCGTCCGAGGATCCAGAGGTCGCCCTTCTGGGTGACGATTTCCTCCGGTTCCGGCAGATCTGGCACGTCGTCCGGCTCGTTGAGGTCGTTGTGAAGGGCCTCTGATAGCGCCGTGACGAGGCTTTCCACCTCGTCCTCGGTGTAGCCGGTCAACTCCATGGGGATCTCGCCGGTGTCAATGTCTGCGAAAATGTCAGCCAGCAGCTTGTTGTCTGTCTCGGCCAGCTCCGCGATCCGGTTGTCAGCCACCAGATCGGCGTATTCCTCAGCTTCGTTCGTGTAGTTCTGATAGTCCACCGGTGCCTCTTTGACACCTTCCAGAAGGGCAGCAGCGAGGCGGCCGTGGCCCTTTACGATAAAGCCGGAGCGCTTCGACACTGTGATCGGCTGCCTCCAGCCGGTCTGCCGGATAATGCGGCCGAGGAACTGGATCTGGCTGTCC
>ULUA01000590.1_pt1 | contig 29504 bp, 28 predicted proteins | sample 1958081 | NCBI WGS metagenome assembly ULUA01 (sample SAMEA4835748, study PRJEB28245) | human gut metagenome | biome: gut microbiome; material: fecal sample | place: Denmark | collected 2008
TTTTTATTTATTCCCCAGACACACTATTTGGAACAGTATCTCGAAAGCCGCAGGGACATACTGATGAAACATTGACCGCACGGGATAAAAGATGCCTCCGGCACAACCGGCTGCACGTATTCCCGCAATCGGGACCTTTGCAGGAGCAAAAAACAGAGAGAGGGTCGGTCCTCAGGCGGAACCGACCCTCTCTCTGTTCAAACGGGGCTACATTTACACGAAGCAACCGTCGTCGAGCGGCGTGAGGTCTTCGAGAACCTGCTTGATATGCTGCTCGTGCGAACGCGGGCAGATCAGCAGGGCATCCGGCGTATCAACCACGATATAGTCGTGCAGCGAATCCACGACGACGACCTTCTTTCCGGCCGCCTTGATCAGGCTGTTCGTCGTATCGTAGAGTTCCGAATAGGCCGGCACGACATTGCCGTCGGCGTCCTTGGCCGAGAGTTCGTAAAGCGAGCCCCATGTCCCGACATCGTTCCAGCCGAAATCCGAGCTCCGTACGAAGACATTATCGGCACGTTCCAGAACACCGTAGTCAATCGAGATCGACGGACAGCGTGCAAAGATCTCCTCCACGGAGTTCGGCTCCTCGGGCGTAGCGAATCTGTCGGCCTGTCCGGCAAAAAGGCCATACACCTCCGGAAGGCAGCGTTCGAGCGCTGCGAGGATGCTCCGCGCCGACCAGACGAAGATGCCGGCATTCCACAGGTAATTGCCGGCGGCCAGATAGCTCATGGCGGTCTTCAGATCGGGTTTCTCGCGGAACGATACAACGGGTGAGATCTCCCCGGCGGATGCAGTCTGGATGTAGCCGTAGCCCGTATCGGGACGCGAGGGACGGATACCAATGGTAACCAGCGCGTCGTGCGTCTCGGCGAACTCCATGCAGGAGGTGATGTTGCGGCGGAACTCCTCCTCATCGAAGATGAAGTGGTCGGACGGCGCCACGACCATCGTCGAGTCGGGCTGCAACGCCTTGAGGCGAAAGGCCGCATAGGCGATGCAGGGAGCCGTATTGCGTCCGACGGGCTCGCACAGCACCTGTTCGGGCCGGAGCTCGGGGAGCTGTTCGAGAACCAACTGCCGGTAGGCGGCATTCGTGACGACAAGGAAGTTCTCCGCCGGGATGATCGGCGCAAAACGCTCGAACGTATGGCGGATGAAACTCTTCCCGGTGCCCAGAATATCGAGGAACTGCTTGGGGAGATGGCGTCGGCTGGCCGGCCAGAACCGGCTGCCGATGCCACCGGCCATGATGACGCAGTAACGATTGGTGGCTGTCATAAGCCCTGCCGGTTATCGTTCGGCACGCATCGGATTCTCCAGAAAGTCCTTGTAGGCAAGGCGGATGCCGTCCTCAAGCTCGGTCTTGTAGGTCCAGCCCAATGCCGTGGCCTTCGAGACGTCGAGCAGTTTGCGCGGCGTGCCGTTCGGCATCGAGGTATCCCAGCGGATCTCGCCCCCGTAACCGACGACCTTGGCAACCAACTCAGTCAGCGCCTTGATCGTCAGTTCCTTGCCCGTACCGGCATTCACCGTCTCGTTGCCCGAGTAGTTGTTCATCAGGAAGACGCACAGATTGGCCAGGTCATCCACATAGAGGAACTCACGCAGCGGACTGCCATCGCCCCAGCAGGTCACGTAGGGAAGCCCCTGCTCCTTGGCCTCGTGGAAGCGGCGAATCAAAGCCGGAAGCACATGGCTGTGCGTCGGGTGGTAGTTGTCGTTCGGGCCGTAGAGGTTCGTCGGCATCACGCTGATGTAGTCCGTGCCGTACTGACGGTTCAGAAACTCGCAATACTTCAGACCCGAGATCTTGGCCAGCGCATAAGCTTCGTTCGTCTTCTCCAGCTCCGAGGTCAGCAGGCACGACTCCTTCATCGGCTGCGGAGCCATGCGCGGGTAGATGCACGACGAGCCCAGGAACTCCAGTTTCCTGCATCCGTTCTGCCAGGCGGCGTGGATGACGTTCATCTCGAGGATCATGTTGTCGTACATGAAGTCGGCCAAGGCGCTCTGGTTGGCCTCGATACCGCCGACCTTCGCCGCTGCGAGGAAGACGTATTCGGGACGCTCCTCGGCAAAGAAGCGCTCTACGGCCTCCTGACGCGTCAGATCCAACTCCTTGTGGGTACGGGTAATGATGTTCGTATAACCCTGGCGCTGCAGCTCACGAACGATGGCCGAGCCCACCATGCCGCGGTGTCCGGCGACATAGATTTTTGCGTTTTTCTCCATCATAAGGCGTTCTATTTTACGATACCCTTCTCGAGATACTCGGCCAGGTTTGTGCGGATTTCGTCACCGGCACGCTCCACGGCCACTTTTGCCATGTCGGCATCGACCATGATCTTCACCAACTGCTCGAACGTGGTCTTCGTGGGATTCCAGCCCAGTTCGGCCTTGGCCTTCGAAGGATCACCCCACAGATTCACGACATCCGTCGGGCGGTAGAAATCGGGCGACACCTCCACCAACACACGGCCCGTGGCCTTGTCGATACCCTTTTCGTTCTCACCTTCGCCGACAAACTCCAGTTCGATGCCCACGTATTTGAAGGCAAGATAACAAAATTCCCGGACAGAGTGCTGCTCGCCCGTGGCAATTACGAAGTCTTCGGGGTTCTTGTTCTGCAGAATCAGCCACATGCACTCCACATAATCCTTGGCATATCCCCAGTCGCGCAGCGACGAAAGGTTCCCCAGGTAGAGCTTGTCCTGCTTGCCCTGGGCGATACGGGCGGCAGCGAGGGTGATCTTGCGCGTCACGAAGGTTTCGCCACGGCGCTCGGATTCATGATTGAAAAGAATACCCGAGCAGCAGAACATGTTGTAGGCTTCGCGGTACTCCTTGATGATCCAATAGCCGTAGAGTTTGGCCACGGCGTAGGGGCTGTAGGGGTGGAACGGAGTCTTCTCGTTCTGCGGGACCTCCTCTACCTTGCCGTAAAGTTCGGAAGTCGAGGCCTGATAGATGCGGCAGGTCTCGGCAAGTCCGCACTGGCGTACGGCCTCGAGGATGCGCAGTACGCCCGTAGCATCGACGTCGGCCGTGAACTCCGGAGCATCGAACGAAACCTGCACATGGCTCTGAGCCGCCAGGTTATAAATCTCGTCAGGACGTACTTTTCCAACGACCTGCAGAATACTCATCGAGTCACCGAGGTCGGCGTAATGCAGGTGGAAATGAGGTTTTCCTTCCAGATGAGCAATACGCTCGCGGTAATCGGTCGATGAGCGGCGGATCGTGCCGTGAACGTCATACCCTTTCTCCAAAAGGAGTTCAGCCAGGAACGAGCCGTCCTGGCCTGTAATCCCAGTGATTAAGGCTGTTTTCATTTTTAATGAATAAAATGTTATGGAATATTGCTAATAATGCAATAGGAGGAGTGCAATGATTTTGAGATCAGCGACATGCATTGCAACTCGGATATGAAAAGAAGAAAGTAGGCCAAGACTATCTTTGGGATACCTCGGCAAAAAATCTAATAATTAACGTCCTGCAACATGAGCATTATGGCGTTTGCGCCGCCACTCTTGCCACAAGAGACGTGGTAATGAGCCAAGAATACCCGCGCATCGCGACAATTGTTTACGCGGTTCCTTAAAGATACGGTGTACGAATTCAAGGTGACAGCGAATCATCCACTGGGGGGCCCGAGAGACCTCTGTCCCGCTGAAGAACTTGAACGCAGCTCCGACAGCAATCATGACACCTTGATGTAAATAGGGTTTCAGACGACTCATGAAGATCTCCTGCTTGGGTGCTCCGAGGGCGACCCAAATGATATCGGCACCATCGGCCTCCACCATACGGGCGATTTCCGGGTAGTCAAACTCCTCGACCTTGCGGAACGGCAACTCAACAAATTGCATCTGTGCCACGTCGGGGTTTTCCTTCTCCAGATTGGCTTTCAGACCATCCAGAATGGCCTGCGAGGTTCCCATGAAAATCATCCGATATTTGCGACTGCGGATGATATCCATGAAGATCTGACTGCCGCAATATTGCTCAAAACGCACCCCATAGATCCACTTGATGTAGAGCGGGACATAGCTGCTGTCGCAGATGGAGAACATGCCGCCATTGACAACCTTGAGATATTCAGGATCCCGGTTTGCGATATTGAGGATAACGCCGTCTGCCACACAGATGTAGTTGGCCTCGTTTTTTTGCAGTTGTCGTGCAATGCTTTCGTGTACAGCCTTCTTATCGAACTCGTAACGAATGTTAAAATATAGTCCCATGATTGAAGATAACTTGTTCAAATCATCTAGTTTAGAATAAAAATTAAAGGTCCCTAAATCAAGATAGAAGTTCTTACCTCTTTGGGTGGAGAGCATCTTTATATATTTCAACCATTTGCCGGGCTTTATGATCCCAAGACAATTGCTTCTGCCGTGCAAGGCAATTTGATTTTAACTTGGTTAGAAGATCTCTATGATTATAAAGATTGATAATAGCGGCCATAAAATCCAGGACACTCTGATTTGTATTTGTTACAGGAATTTTAAAGCCAATCGTATCATTCACTACACCAGCTTGTCCACAAGTGTCAAGACAGACAATGGGTAAATTGTTTTGCAATGCTTCAAGTACAACATGTGGAGTCCCTTCCATAATACTTGTAAACAAGAAAAGGTCGCATTTACACATTAAGTCCAGGACCTTATCATGCGGCATAAGACCATGCCATTCTACTCGATTCTCTATTCCCAGATTTCTTGCCAACTCTTTATACCGGTTAACTTCATGAACCTGTCCTGAACCTGCAACATGTAATTTCACCTGAAGATCTTCTGGCAAACTGGCAATTACACGCAAGGCCATTCCTAATTGCTTTCGAAAATCGAATTTCCCAACCCACAAGATATCAAAAGACTCCGAAGATTCGTTCTTTTGAAACTGATTCTCGTAGCAACCGGTTTCATTAATGAGAATAACTTCTTTATGGTGATAATCAGCAATCAAATCATGAACGCCTTTTGTCGCTGCAACAATTGCGTCAGCCCGGTTTAAAACAGACAAAAGACGAGGTTGATATTTCCGTTGGAGATTATTTATGAAGTTCTTCAGATATACTTTTAACTTCTGTACAACCCCTACACCGGCCAAATATCCGGTTGGCAAGAGCTCCATACCTCCTACTGGTCCCCATACAAACGGGATATCTTTAATTTTCCATAAAAAGCCTGGTTCCCGGAAACCGATCATATTCAATTGATGAATTACATCAATATGATGTTCTCTAATGATAGATTGAGCTATCTCAAAGATCTTCTTCTGCCATTTACGATAATACCAGTAGAATCGCCAATCACCCTGATTCCAGCACATTTTACGGATTCTGTCCGGCAATGGATTATAATAGAAGTGTAAGTTATTCTTTTGAGGCAGAGTTTGTACCGCAGTCTCAATATCATCTTTCCATTCGCCTTCCGTGATAATATAAAGATTGCAATACTTGGCAAGATTAATAATCCAATTCCAACCCATACCAGGTTCACTCCCCCAGTTAGGGCTGATAGCATAGGCGTTAATTAGAACATTAAGCATAGATTTATTATATTGATAGCCTTTAACATGTTGCTAATAAAGAAGAATATATTTGCCCTAACCGACGCGAAATAACATCAATTGACAATTCTCCATTTACCAATTTATCGGTTTCTGTTACAATCGAGGCTCTCAGCAAATCGTTTCCCATTAAAAGAGCCAACTTCTCAGCCAAAGCATTATAATCACCAATAGGAAATAATAAACCGTTTCTTCCATCCTCAACGAGATCTGGGATACCTCCCACCGGTGTCATCACACAAGGAATCCCATAAGCCCAAGCATCAAGCACCCCCATAGGGAATCCTTCGCCCTCACTCGCCAAACAATATATCGAGGATTCTTGAAATAGTTTTTCTTTCTGTTCTCCCTGTATCCAGCCGACAAATTCAATCTGAGAATCAATACCTAATTCACGTGCAATTCGTTGACCATTATTAATTTCACCATTCCCAGCAAAAACGACTTTCCAATCTGGATATTGGCTTGCCACCTTGGCAAAACCTCGCAACAAAATTTCATACCCTTTTCGAGGGATAACGGTCCCGGCAAATAAAATATACGGCTTTCGAAGATCCTCCTGACGATTAACTATTGGACAGGGATTATACAAAACTTGAATATTTTTATATAACCCAAGTGCCTCTTGAATCCATCTGCGCCATTGTTCAGATAACACTAAAACAAGATCTGCGGATGAAAATAATTCAGTATATAATTTCTGATTTGCCGGTTCGAATAAGAATTTCTCATTGGATGGATGGAAGTGCAGAATTGTTTTTTTATGGCTCCATTTTGCTAATTTAAGAAAAAATAGTTTACGTCTTGCAGACTGCGTAGTTGCCACATGAATATGGACAATATCATAAAAAGGCAAACGACAACAAAAATCAATTAACGCCCAAATCAAGTACCCCACTTTTCTGAGAGGATTCCCATCTCGATGCGTTTGTACCCAATGACAATGGAACCGTTTCCATTGTAGACCGGTTGCATGAGCCTTAATAACTGAGGTAATCCCACCTCGTGTCTTTCGAGACGTGGCAACCACTAAAACTTTCGGCATATTTGATACAACGATTTAAGCGCAATCATCATAGCGCAGTTATGACATTCAAATCAATGCTTGATTTGATTTTTTATTCTGATAATTCTGGCAGGGACTCCGCCCACGACCGCATTGTCCGGAATATCATGGGTAATTACGGCATTTGCTCCTACGGTGACATTATTCCCAATGTTCACGGCGCCCATAATTTTTGAACCGATACCAAAATAACAATTATCACCAACCGTTGTTATTTTATCTTCCCCCATCTCGTACCTATTGCCGAAAACGACCCCAGAAACAATGGTACAATTGCGTCCAATACGACAATTAGGACCGACATGAATAAAATCTCCGGCATGATAAATTCGCAGTCCCCCGCCAATGGTCCCTGGATAGATGGTAATATGCAATCGGAGGCTGAGCCTTTTATAGAGGTACCAATGGTAAAGATATGCCAGTTTATGCCATCCACCCTTACAGCCGTGATATTCTTGATGCCGGACATGTTTTACCAGACGGGAAATAAACCAGCTTTCATTGTTCACAAACCAATCTTTTGCATTGGGCCGTTCATCTCCGTAACGAGCAATATCCTGTTGAAGGATGACTTTCAACTCTTGTTTCGTCATGGCCTATTTTAATTTAAAAAGTAAATAAAGCAGGGCAACCATACGACAGCTAATAAGCCTGAAGACCAACCTTTTATCTATTGGCATTCTTTCAACAGGATATTCTTGAGCCAGCTTTTTCCAGATGGAATCACTACAAATATTGGCCAATAGCAATCGTTTACTCCAATAGGACTCTTTAGATGCAACAATATCTTGGATGGCACCTCGCGCGTAGCCGATAAACATCTTATCTACGCGGCTTTCAAACTCTGCTGAGGGAACAATCTGCGGGTAGCGGCTCAATAAATAATCCCGAAGTAATTTGTATTTCTCGAATCGGTCCAATCTAAATGTATGTGATAGTGAATTTGCATTGACATAATAATAATAGAATGATTGGGGCAATTCCATTACTTTGTGACAACACTGCAGGAAATCGAGATTAAACAGTAAGTCTTCCGATATATACTGACGCTCTGAATGGAATCGGATATGATTTTCCCGAATTGTCTTCCCTGAATAAAGAACTATCTTGGCAGACATCTGGCGATGTCTTTCGACCTTATCGGCAGGTGCAGATGCAATCATATCCAATTGGAAGGAGGGAATTTCATTCAGCGCAAATACACGTGCCTCGGCTGCTTGGCTCATGATGGTCACATCTCCCTTCTCTGTAACTCTTTTAATACCGCTGTATACACCATCTACGTTATTTGTCACAGCCGCATTATAAAGCTCTTCATAACAATTCAGGTCGACATAATCATCGGAGTCGCAGAACGCAATATAATCTCCGGATGCGACCTCCATCCCGCTGTTGCATGCCATTCCTAAGCCCGCATTCTTTTTATGAACAACCCGTATGCGAGCATCTTTGCGAGCCCAGTATTCACACATTTCCGGTACCAGATCAGGGCTTTCATCATCAACCAGAATAATTTCTATATCTTGAAGCGTTTGGCCGACGAGGCTGTTCATGCAACGATTAAGATACTGTTCCACGTTATAACACGGAACAATTATTGAAACTTTCGGCATATGTCAATAAACTCTGAAAATATTTCTCCACTCATAATCTTGGTCTTTAATGGTTTGAGTAAAGAAATTGGTAAATACACGCAAAAGGTATGCCCACAAGAAGATTAATAACCAAATAATTATAATATTAAAGGGATATGATGCCTGCAAATGGATATTATGGAATAAGGTATATTGTACGAGATAAATTTCAAAACATAATCCGCCAATGCATCTAAACACAGGATTTAAGAAGCGATGGCTGAACAGGCTCTCCATCGGCTTGCTTTTGCACCAGTGAAAAAAAAAGTATGAGATTCCAAGAAGAGGCAGAAGCGAGAACAATTGAATAATGTCAGGGAGTTGGTATGCCTGCTGAACATATAATAACCCATACCATGCAAGAATACATCCCGACAACGCACCCAATGCGTTCCAGAACCCATATCTATTATTCCCTGTATCCGAGGACGTCTGAAGCCCCTTCGATGCTCCTTGTAGGAAAAATAGAAAAAAAACAGCCCATTTACAATAGTTCCATCCGTACAGAAAAACAATATTATCGCGTTGTACTAAATACCATATACAAGCGGCGGCGGCCGCACAACCAAAAACAGCAGACAGATATTTTGTCATATATTTCCGAATAGGATATGCAAGAATGTAATACAGCAAGATGCATTGCACAAACCATCCGCCTCCATTCACGATGACACGATCAATCGAATTCTGAGCGCCAAAGCAGAAGGCCGAAATAATTCCCCAACAAATTACCGGGGGGAAAATCCGATTCAAACGGCGCTTGTACCAATTATCAAAACGCCCCATTTTCCCCATGAAAAGGGTATATCCTGAACAGAAAAGGAACAACACGTCCCCAATACTGCCTCCTGTTGCCAATGGGTATGTTGGGTCAAAAACCTCCAAGTGGCTATTGGTAATCAATAAAGCGGCGAAAAACTTTAAGAAATCAATAGCATATTCTCGTTTTTTCATTAGTACCGTCCAAAGAATGTTTTATAAATGGTAAACTCGATGGGCGTATTGCACGCTTTGTATATTCCAATTATGGTACATACCCAAATTAAAAAGATTAGCGCATACAAATGAACCTGATACCGTTTTTTATTTATACTGAAATAATGCAGAAGCAAAGCCAACATGATAGCCTGAAATAGTTCGAAATATTGGAATGGCCGAATCATCATATGGCTAATATTACATACAAGGAAATATCCGCATGAATAGAAGACGGCAAAAAAATACCAAAGATTGAAATACGGAATTACTTTACCGTATGTCCTCTGCAATTCCGGAGCATACCATACTAATACAACTGAACACAGCAGAAAAGATATCATAGTGGGGCCGAAGGCCAACTGTTCTTCTCCTTGGCCCTCCAAAACATTCGAATAAAAATCGGTATAATTATCATACCCTGTAATAAATAGGATTTGTTCAACATATTTAAATAACCCCTGAAGAGACGGGGTTTGCCCAATAGCAAAACATACCAGCAGAATAGCCAAGCATAGAATTCGCCGATTCGGAAGTTTCTTGAAAGGGATATATGTCAGGAGATATGTGGGAAGGAGCAGCAAGGCAGAATTATGGATTCCGTATAATAAGAGGACACCGGTCAAAAAAGGCAAAGGTTTCCGCTCTATAATATATTTTACTAAAAACACATAGACACAAGCCACGGTCATTTGCCGTACACCGTTCATCAGACCGAGGTAATATCGTCCGCCGAATAGAACAACAGGGAACCAAATCAAAATGTATTTATATTGTTGAAAGCCCTTGCATAGGAAAAAAATCTGCAGGAAGGCCATAATTGCGGTCCCTATTACAAAATGGAGTCCCCAATGATGAATCAAAAGGACCAACCAATCCCAAATATATTCTTTGGAACCATCACGCACAACGCCGTCTCGGAAAATCTCAATATATGAAGCCGAGTCGACTCCGACTCTCCATCTAATAGCGGATATAATCGTAAAAAACAGCACATAACACCATATATATCCGTCAAACTTCATGCTGTTTTTATGACATAAAATCGATCCCTTTGCGAGTGAATACATTGCCCACGCAAAGAAGACGTATATCAATAACTCTATTATAAATTTAAATACAGCCATACTACACACTGTTTACAGTCTAAATAGCACTATGAGAGCATGTGCCAGATCTCGCCATGTATATCCCGGATGCTTCACCATATACAAAAGATGGCTGCGAACCTGTCTTTTGGTATAATCGCTTTGTTGAGGGAACCGTTTCCGCGCATTATCTCTCTGTATCGCATAGGCCAATTCCAAACAGGTCCGACATTTGTAGTTCTCCATTTCATCTTTTACCGGTATACGCTGTTTAATTGCCATCTGCTCCATCTCCTGCTGATTCAACAAAGCATGCATAGTCTTATCACTCAAAATATGCGTTACGCTCCCTATCGTATCCCGGTAATAGTAATATCTCTTATTGGTATATACGACCTTAGAACAGGTAGCATACAATGGAAAAAGGAAAATTATATCTTCATTATATCTCTCCTTTATAAAACGATGGCTGCCGATTAGCAGTCGTCGATAAAGCTTGCCACAAGCAGAACACTCTGTGCGGGAATTAAGCATATTCTTCAGTTGATCTATTCCTGAAAATATAACTTCATCAGAGCGAATAACCTCATTATAAATATCTGTTATTTTACCGTCACAATACCTATAAACGCCACCACAAGCAATATCTGCATTTGTTCGATTTAATAATGCATATAAATCCATTACCATATTTGCTGCAATAAAATCATCACTATCAACAAACATGAGGTACTCGCCACTTGCTACATCTATTCCGGCATTCCGAGCATCGCTTAAACCGCCATTCAGCTTATGAATTACTTGAATGCGTTTATCATTATTAGCCCAATCTTCGCACATCTTCGGGCAAGAATCCGGAGAGCCGTCATCGACCAAAATAATTTCTAGATTCTGATACGTTTGGCCAACAATCGACTCTACACACTGATTTAAATATTGTTCGACATTATAAACAGGAACTATTATAGATATTTTCGGATATTTCATATTATGCAATGTAATATTGTAATATTGGAGTGAAAATTATATTCAGTCTTTCTTTACCGATTGAATATATCAGAATCTTCTGGCAAAGATTTTATGATCTTCGCAGGAACTCCTGCAACAACACAATTTGATGGGATATCATTAACGATAACGGCGTTTGCACCAATCAAAACATTGTCGCCGATATGAACTCCTCCAATTATTTTAGCGCCACAGCACACCTCCACATTATCACCCAATATAGGAGCTTCTAAACGATGATTATAACCTATGGTAACTTGTTGATATATTTTACAATTACGTCCTACTTTTTTTGCTGAAATTATAGTAGCAAAACCATGTTGAATAATAAGCCCTCCTCCAATATCCTTTGCCGGAGTTGTTATCTGGAGATGATCATAACCAGGAAATAAAAAAGAAAGAAATATCCGACAAGGACCAACTCGATAATAGAAAAGATTTCGAAAAGCTTTGTCTGATATAAAGATAACATAAACATTCCAATAAGAAAACTTCTGATGCTTCCATCGACACCAATTAAAAGCATCAATCTTAAAAGAACGTTTATCGCGGCATAATAACCAAATACAACCAAACAAAGGATAGAACAATGCCAAGAAGAATTGTGTCATTTGATTCGCTTGATAAAGGGATATGAATAATAATATATACTACTAAATTTGGACAGAAGCTTAATCTTCCATGGCATCGGCATTGAGATTTCGGATAGAAGAAGCCTTATCTTCTGACAATATGCATCATATTCATCTTTTCCCAAACAAATAGATGTCTCCATACAGAGTTTAATCCAGACATACAAATTCTTAATGATTATCGGAAGCGCCTCCTTGTATTCAGAATATTCTTTACTGAAAGAAATACGTTCCACACAGTTCAAACATCCGCAATAATAACTCCAAGCAGCTTTTTTAGAGTGAAGTTCCGATGAGATATTTCCGCTACGCCCCCTTTCGTAATAATACAAACACTCTTTCATGCAAAATACACGATGGGCCTTATTGACGACGATATATGTAGTTGCCATATCCTCATAGATACGTCCTACAGGGAATCGAACCCCGAAAAAAAGCGCACGTCTATAAAATTTAGAGTGAGTAAAATTATAAGGGAACACATCCTTAAAAAGGCGCATTACGACATCTTGGCCGGAAGCTTTAAATGAAACATCGCCCTTTCTGTAATCGTATATTTTACCGTCGGCATCAATTATGTTAAGGCCACAACATACAATGTCGGCATCCTGTTCTTGGGCGGTTCGTAAAAAACGTTCTATTGCATCCGTGGATAAATAATCATCGCTATCCAAGAATGTAAGATATTCCCCCTTGGCTATTTCAAGGCCTGCATTACGGGCATCTGAAAGGCCCCCGTTTGTTTTATGGATTACTCTGGCTCGGCTATCCTTGCAAGCATACTCATCACATATGCGAGGGCACGCGTCGGGACTTCCATCATCAACCAGAATAATATCCAGATACGGATAGGTTTGGTTTAACAGACTATCCACGGCACGATGGATGTAATGTTCAACATTGTATACGGGGACGATAACAGAGACCAGCGGGTTGGAATTCAACATGGCATCCAAACTTTTTATAAAACCCTAGATATTTTATTTCTTATTCGTTGATATAATTCATTCCATTTCTGAAAACGATAAGCTTCTTTTAGGCTTTTCCCGTTAAGAACCTGGGCAACACCACAATAAATCACATGAGGGTAATCATGGAGATATTTTCCAATATACCAAGAATTAATTTCCGGGAAAATGCTTCGAAGCTTTTCGGCAGACAAAAGATGACAACGGTAAGCAGTCGCTAAAACCAGACCTTTCGTTTCATTCAACCATGCTTTTCTGTCAAAAGAGAGTCTGTTATCAAAGTATCGGCAAAAAGAAATCATGCCATCCAATGTCTTCATGGATGCCTTTCTAACCATACTGTTTGGGTTGGAAACGAAATCGTAATAATAGAAGGCTTTAGGTACATAGGTTATTTTACAGGGATGCGACATCAGTAGGTTACAGCAGATATACAAATCTTCCCAACAAACAATTTCTTTTGGGAAATGCAAATCATATCGTTTATATAATTCAGTACGTATTAATTTATTGCACAAACTACCATGCCGCTCTTGAGAGAAAAGCTGCCTTAGAAATTCATCTGAAGAATACACCTCTTGTTTCAATATTTCCGTTCGAGATCCATAATTCAACAAAAAATCACACACGACGATATCTGCATTGGAACTTTTTGCTGCTTTATAAAGTTCTTCCAATGTATACGGATCGATACAATCATCCGGATCTACATGGATGGAATATTCCCCTATGGCATGTTGCATACCAACCTCTCTTGCAGAAGCGACACCGCCATTTGTTTTATGGAAAACATGGAATCGACTGTCTTTCCGTTCGTATGCATCGCAGATCCGGCCACAGCAATCTGGAGAGCCATCATCAATAAGCAATAGCTCCCAATTCGTAAAAGTCTGGGAAATTATGCTGTCAATGCACCTTTCTAAATATGCCTCGGCTTTATAAACAGGGACTATAATCGATATCGCGGGAGGATTCATCTTCTTCTAAATAATAAGAGCATCCAATCTTGCCATATTAGCCACAGAGCTACCAGCCAATATCGTCGGCCGGTGTGGCGTACGATATTGAGAATATTGCTTTTTGTCAGGCCGTAATCAGCAATGGTATGATAGAGATTCAGCAAATCCTGGAACTCTCCATTCCAAAGCAAGATTCGAATATATATCTGATAATCATAAGAGAGTGCATATTCATTATCCCGGATCGCCTTCTGAACCCGAAGCGCGACCTTCGCACGTGTCAGGGTCTCTCCTGGTTTGCGACAAAAATTGTTGGCTAGTGAACCGGTCCGTTCCGTAAGAACGTAAAGAACTTCATCAACAGGTAAAATGGATTTGGCCTTGCAGCCTACTAGGACTGCGAACATTGCATCGTTTGCGTAGCGCGTCTCATCAAAGCGTATTTTGTTGTTCTCCACAAGACTGCGTTTGATTATCTTCCCCCAAGGAGTACAATATAAGAAACGGAAATTATCCTCATTATGATTTTTACCATATTGCTCGAAAAATTTATTATAATCTGACTCGCGATTGGATATTTGTGAGATATTCTCACTTCGGACACTCCGGAAATTAAAATAAATCACATCTTCCTCGGCGTTCAGATATCTATCCAGTTTTTCGGAAAAAGATTGATCGAAAAAATCATCCGCATCAGCGAAAATCAACCATTTTCCCAAAGCATAGTCCAACCCTAAATTACGGGCTCTTCCGGCACTCCCTCCCAGTTTTGTACGATAAAATTCCAGATTCTTCCGCAGTTTCAACCGTTGAACGGTTGCCGTAAGTTCCGGGGAATCCGGGCTGCAATCATCCACAACGATTGTTTGGATGTCGTCCCGCATCGGGATGCTGGCGACACACCGCTCCAAAAGTTGAGGTATGTTATAGTGAGGGATTATTATGGTATAGTTATACACGACTATTTATTTAGGCAAATATCGAGTCATAAAGGAATACCATCGATCGGTAAAAGTACGCTTTGGTAATTTACAAAGCCGTCCCATGTCGTCTAGTGTCTCTTGTGTAAAATAAGGCATCATTCCATAATTGGACGTTAAGGTCATCTCGCCAAAATAAATTTTTCCATTGACTACATACATATCAACTCTACATTGCGGCAACCCTTTTGATAATTTCGCTGCCATATCAAGTAATTCTGTCAAATTGGCCGGTTTCGGACAAGACTTCTCATTACGGAAAGATTCAGCAATATACTCGTTCCGTTTATGCCATTGAAGATCATAATATATAAGATCGGCATGGCGTGTTATCGGATTTCGATCAACGCAAACAAGAAAACAATATGGGTTGCCATTAAAACACCAAATTTTATAATCAGCCAGTCCTTGAGAATCATTGGGATGCAACATTTCCTCCGCAATAATACACGGTCTAATACGGAGATAATGAGGCTCCGCATTATCTAATCCAAACTTACTATTCAATGAATTGGCAAGACGGCTCCGGACATCATTTAAATTGATTTGATTTTTATCTGATACGATGATGGTGTCATAACTGCCATTATTGGGTTTTATTACAAAACTGTTAGGTAAAGCATTAAAATCTATAGCATCAACGCTATCCCAATGGCCTAAAAGAGGAACAAGAACATCTGATCCTATTCTACTCTTAACATATTCCCGTACAGCATACTTATCCGCCAATCTAGACCAGAGTCTCGTATCAGTGAAAAACTCCAGCCACAAAATCTTTTCGTTTATATCACGGGGATTTGTCAAATCGACTTCTTTACCTAATTCTCTTTTATATAAATGCTTAACCCAAAAATAAGGATAATGCGAATGGATAAAGTTCCAATAAACAGCAATTAAAGCATTATAGATTTTCCGCATATATTTATTTTATTATTGACATTGCATTTTTAAGAAACTCGCACCCAATCTGTTGCTCCTTCTTCATAATGGCAGAAGTCTGTCGGGAGTCAAGTTTCAATTCCGACAGTTGTTGGGCCGACGGAATCGCGTCCATGGAATGTATTATATGGTCAGATAATTGGAATGTATCCAACAAGTCTTCTATACGACTACCACGATTGCTGTCTGGAGCAATATAAGTATAAAAATTATAAGTACCGGTAATAATTGAGAAAACAGTGCAATGAAATGAATTAGTCAACACTAATCGAGCATCTCTGATAAGCCCTATAAATTCAAGAGGACCTGCGTCGGCTACAACTTCGACGTTAGGATTCTTTGGGAATGAATAATTTTGATCTATAACTTTTAATTTAAGATTCAATTCTTGAGCAATTCTAATCCCAGTCTGTATTATTTGCGCATTTTGTCCTAAATTAAATATTAGCACATAGCCTTGTTTTATTTGAGGAGCAATGGCCATTTGCAGCCACTCTTCGGGATCGAGAAGGAATGTGGGATCGGGGACTCTATGTATCGTCTGGTGGGTTATCTCCTCTAACATTCTGGACGCTTGATGCTCTCTTACCGATATCACATCATACGACGACAGCCAGTTCCGGAAAATGGCTTTTTCTTTCTGGCTGATTTCAGACAAACCAATGCTCGTTCCATAGGATAATTTAATCGCTTTCTTGTTTTTGACAAATGTCAGGAAATAGGGCTCCAAACAATATGGCTGATCGGGATTCCACAACTGGTCGCTTCCCGTAATATATATGTCATATTGAGGCGGATTCCTATATAAATCGGGAATATAACAATAGGGTGCAGACATCTTAACCAAAGAGTTGAAGGCGGTAAAGCGTTCGCCCGCACGGGGATTCCAATTCGAATGAAATACCGGATTGCGCAGGCGTCTGATTCCCAGCAATTCTTTTATCCATCCTTTTGCAAGCCCCCGGATTCCAATATGGGAACGCATGTTCCGGAATCGAACGCTATCTACATAATCGGCGTTGTTGGGCCTGTGAAGATCTATTACCTCTACGGAATATCCCTGAATCTGCAGGTATCTGTAAAGGGCAAAACATTGGAGTGCACCACCATAATTATTCTGACAGTTATGTATGGTAATAATTCCAACTGATTTCATAGGATCCTATTTATGTCTTATGTTATTTATAATCTGGTATAGACAATTCTTCAAAAGCGCAGCATGCGTAATATGATAGCGACGTCGGATGGTCTTATCGAAGCCCAGCTTTTTGTATTCTTCCCAAAAGGAGATTCGGTCGGAAGGCTCTAATCGGAAATGTTGAAGTACAGGTTGAATGCACTCTTCCGTATTGCTCTCAATATATTCGAATTCTGATTTTATCTGTTCCCAAAAGATATTGCCCTTGGTCGTGTTCGTCATTAACAAAGAGACTCCCATCGATGAGTGGAACTCTTTATGATATTTTTCAATGCCCCAAAAATCCCCTATAGTTAAATCCCCAGGACGATGAAGGTTTGTAAATCTGCACTTATGGCAGGAGGGACGATTGACAATATGATCATAATAAATATTATTCCACAAATTGGAGAGGGGCGTATTAAATTCAGACCGACCTCTCTGGAAAAAGAGTCGAGTATTCTGGTATCCCCATCCAAAGGTCTTGTCCTTCATGAAAAGACCTTTTAAGCGGCCGAGGGAATATTTATTTATAAATCGGATATAGTCGGCAAATATTTGGGGTGAAGGAACTCCGTGACAGAGGATATCAACAGTCAACAAGTTCTCGTAAGATCTTCTTAAAAAACGTTTTAGCCCTTCTACCTGACAGGGCGTACCGCTGAACAAGACATACCTTCCAGAGAGCAGGTGCTGTCGGATTTCATTATAAGCCCCATTTATATTGCTTTGCACATATTTAGACCCTCTGAACCTGATTGCGCCATCGGACGTAGTCTCTCCGCGGTGGACGACAACATGCTGTTCATTATATTCGGCACCATATATAACCCCACCTTGCAATAGGATATTGTCTACTATCGAGGCAAAAGCTCCACCACTCGAGCTGCTCCGCAGAATCTCTGCATTTTTATTGCGGAGTGCATATACCTTGAGGGGCGATATGTCGGATTGTTTGGAATCTCGAGCGACAATAGGGCACACCTGCTCGCACAAATGACAATCGATGCATCGGGAAAGGTCACAGACAGGATACAGGAATCCCTCCTCATCTGGCTGCATTACGATTGCTTTCTTTCCGCATATCGAAGCGCATGCAGTACACCCGCAGCAATCATGCTTATCTTCTACCTGTATCATTTGCTAAAATATCGTGTAGAGACAAAATTCCATACCATTATACGAACTTGGTCGATAAGTATGGCCGTCGCATAAAAACCTAACAACAAAGCCAGAATCAGCCCCGCCATTGTAACTCCTGAATATTCGGATGCAATCGACTGAATCCAACCCCGCATGTATTGGGGGAATAGTATGAAGTGGAATAGATACACCGCAAAACAAGATGCCGCAACCTTATTTATGAACGTGTTGCTGAACGACAGTTTACTGAATGCCAATAACAAGAATAGTGCAGCTGCAATTATCAACGGACTGCTGTATCGTATAAACATAGCATATAAAGGATATATGTCAAGATAGGTGAACAGTAGAATTCCCAAAGTTGTTATCAGTGATAATATGCCGTATGCAGTGAAGTCCCTTCGTATGGACCATTGGCTCCATTGCGGTTTGTGAACCCATACATAACGGGCCAATAAATACAATCCCATAAATGAGAAAGAACTGTATCCACCTGAGATAAATGATGCTCCAGTTGAAATCCATCCATATATACTTTGGAATGCAAAAAAGCATAATAAGAATATTTTAATCTGTTTCTTTGATGCGCTCTCTATGAATGCATTCATTACAGGGGCAAAAAGGAACATCCCCAGGTAGGATTTAACAAACCAGGCATTCTCCGAGAGCATTAAACTCATGTATACGCCTTTGAGCGGTTTAATCTCTACCAGCCCAAATATATAGCATATGAAATATATGCCAAAAAAGAAAAATGCGCACTGAAACAATAATTTACAAAGGCTGCTCCATCGGAAATTGATTCCGAACCATCCGGAAATTAACACAAAAACATTGACGGCGACGATTGCGAAAGCCTCCAGGGAGGTCCGAATAACCGTATAGGTGGGGGTAGAAAGGAGTTCAGTTCGTGTTGGTTCTCCCAATGCTCCAAAATCAGCATGAACAATCAAAACTCCCAGCATTGAAAGTATCCGAAGGAGTTCAATATTAGATAAACGGACTTTTACAAGATTTATCATTTTTGATATAATTGGTTAAACCTATTAAATGCAAAGACTATTTTTGAATAGATAAAAGTTCGTTCTTCCTTATTGCATCCCACAAATAAGATGCTAAAGGCTGTACATAGGAATGCAACCCCGGATATCAGAATAAACGATCCAAAGTTTTCCTCAAGCGCACCACGCAGATACAAAGGGAACAAACAAGCTATGATTGAAACTGCTATCACATTAAAATAAACATGATATAAGAATGCTTTCGCAGACATATTTATCATCTTTCGAAGGAGAAGTATTCGAGCCATTTCACAACAAATTGAGATGAATATTGAAACAACCACTACCATTTCCGGTATAGCTCCTAATTTAAGAAAGATATAGGATATTGGTATATTTAAAAGATTAAGCCCTCCAACGATAATTTGGAAATTTCTAATTTTACCCGTGGCAAGCATTGCCGTAATAAGAGGCCCAGCTAGAGACTCACTCATGGTAAATATCAAGATTAACTGAATAAAAAGAACTGTAGAATCTGGTACTTCACCTAACCAAAGCTGGATTATGTAATGTGTATTGCAGAGTATAGGTAATGCTAAAATGAGTAGAATATAATATGAAAGACGCGCCCCTTGAAATATCAGTTTATACAAATAGTCAAAGTTCCCCGCAGCATAACTTTTGGTAATCTGAGGTTTAAGGGCTGTCTGAAAATTGTCTGCAAAACTTGATACAGCATTATTCACTTGATTCGCAATACTACGAGCGGCATTTACCGACGGACCTGCAAAGAGATTGATCAAAATATTTCCGCCTTGATCTCGCAGAATTGCAGCAATTGTACCGACAAAATTCCAACCTGCAAAACCAAACATATCTTTCCATATGGATTTACAAAACTGGAACTTACTATTACATTCTATAAAATTACGTTTGCAATAGAAAATATATATACTCCGAATAATTGTAGAATTAACTAGAATTAAAGCTCCAAACCAAATTAAATGATCTATGGGAGCAATCATTGTAGTCCATGCTACAATTAATTTTCCTACAACTGTAAGGATGCTGATATAAGCAAATGCCGACATTTTTTCATGAGCAATAATATCAGCGGTATATGGGATTACCAACAGATCTAAACAAAACGATATGGTAGAAAATTGATAGATCCAGTTCGCTGCCACAATGCGGTCTGCCGGTATAACCAGTTTATTGTTCAGAAACCATAGACCTATGGTTTCTGCCAAAATAAAAATTAATCCTACAATAATATACTGGAAGCCTTTGGCCGTACAAAAAACTTTATTCAGTTTATCCTGATTTTCAGCACCAATCTCAAATGCTAGAAAACGATTAATAGAACCAACAAGCGCGTTTGACACTATGTAAAACATACTTACAACTCCTCCAACGACTCCATATATACCAAAATCGACGACACCTAATGCATTAAGATTTATTCGACTCGTGTATAAACTCACTAGCATCAAGAGTAACATACGCATATATAAAAGCATAGTATTTTTGGCTATGCGTTTATTATTCTCTGATGTATTGACAGCTTGTAGGTTATCCATTTACAATCTAACGTATTAACTCATTAACTATATAATAATGAACCGCTTAACCAAACAAGCTTGTCATATACCCAAAAACTGTTCTCTCCCCATTATCATCATAACAGTGATACTCAATTCGGTGATTGAGTTTAAAAAAAGGAGCTGTCGCTAAAAAAGAATTATACTCCGCTTGATTATATGGCTTATGCATTAATGACTCTAAACCAAATAAGTTGGCATTTATTTCTGGTACTGACTCAATAATTTGCCTAACAATAGGGGATTTACTCATCCCAATTGTAAACAAATAATCCATAGTATAATATTCAGATATCCAACCTTTACGAGAATAATGCTCCAATAATCCATTGTACATAAAATTAATCAAGGGATTTCCTTTAACCGATGCGATAAAATACGAGGTCCATTGCCCAGCAGTTATTGATTTCCCGCTGTTAGCAAATGTAGACGATCTCCGCCCTGAATAAAATGATTTTCCAACCAGATTTTCATCCCAATCCGGAGTTACAAAAACAGTCGCATCAATCCAAATTCCCCCTATCTTATCAAGAATCAACAATCTAGTAATATCAGAAAAATGTTGGATACAGATTTTTCTTTCGTTGTATTTTTCTTCTACCTCTTTAATATGTTGAGCAATTGATGGAAATAATGTATAAATATTATTCTTCGTAATTAATACAATCGGATGTCTCTTCGCATTTCTACACAGATTCTTATAACATAGTCTCACGACTGGAGGCATCGTTTCTTCTCCAGTCCACCACATTACATAAATCGGAGATGTTTTATCTATTTTTTTTTCCTCAGCCCAACTCGTAAGAGATTTTAACCATTTAATACTACAAGGAACACTTCTTCTAATCCTATAAAATGTGTATTGCTGACGTAGTTTAAGCAGGTCAATGCAAGGCAGATGTAACTTTAACAACACCTTGTTTACTACATTTATAACCCACGATCCCATCTTCATTCCTAATATCATTGTTTAAAAGTCTAATGAAGCATTGCAATCCATAAACGCTTGCATTGCCATAAATTTATTTTCTTTGAAATGATTATGAAATATACACCCCACTCTTTCCACAAACCGTATTGGTTCTCAGAAATATCCAGATAAACACAACAATTCGCTCCTATACGACTATTGTCGCCAATAGTAATTCCGCCAATAGTGGGAGGCACTAGCACCTAAAATATATTATCTCCGAAATACGGAGCTCCATTTCGTTTTAACCCACTTAATGTATTAGAGCCAATTGTTACATTTTGCATAATCAAGATACCTCTTTCTAATACGACACCATTGTTGATATGTATTCCTAGCAAACCATGAAGAGTTATAGGCATGACTTAAACACAGATTTTAAACCAATAGAAGTACTGTTCAACTCTAAATATGCATCATACAATCGCGTTCACTCCCTACATGATTTGATTAATTGCCCCTATACTTCCAAATACCGCCATAAAAAACTTCGACAATAGGGGTCAAAATATATGAGCAATTGTTTTTTTAATAAATTCTTCACAAAGAAAAAAAACAAAGTTTCGAATTAAAAGATCAAAGATTATTAAAATTATGATTATTCCATCATATCAATCTCTACGAAAGAGATCCCTAGTATAGACCTTTTCTTTAACATCCTCAAGAACAACATCATATCGATTGGCAATAATGGCCCCACTCATTCGCTTGAACTTCTCGAGATTGTTGACGATCTCGCTGCCGAAGAATGTCGATCCATCCTCGAGGGTGGGCTCGTAAATGATAACCGTTGCACCTTTGGCCTTGATGCGCTTCATGACACCTTGAATCGAGCTCTGTCGGAAATTGTCGCTGTTGGATTTCATGGTCAGACGATATACGCCGATCACAATAGGCTTCTCTTGCTCCTTATTGTAACCATTTGTAGAAGAGTAGCTATAATATCCCGCCTTTTTCAGAACCTGATCCGCGATGAAATCCTTGCGGGTGCGATTCGACTCGACAATGGCCTCTATCAGATTCTCCGGAACATCCGCATAATTAGCCAGCAATTGTTTGGTATCTTTCGGCAGACAATATCCGCCATAACCGAACGACGGATTGTTGTAGTGAGTCCCAATACGGGGATCCAAACCAACTCCGAGAATAATGGCTTGAGCATCCAGGCCCTTTACCTCGGCATAAGTATCCAGTTCATTGAAGTAGCTGACTCGAAGGGCCAAATAGGTATTGGCAAAGAGCTTTACAGCCTCTGCCTCTTTCAGGCCCATAAACAGCGTGTCGATATTTTCTTTGATGGCCCCTTCCTGCAGCAGCGCAGCAAACGTATGGGCAGCCGTTTCAAGCGCCGGAATATCTGCGATGGCTCGAATGGCATCATTCTCCTCCTTGAACCGCTCATCATTGATAATTTTAGGAATACCCACAATAATGCGACTCGGATAGAGGTTGTCATAGAGGGCTTTGCTTTCACGCAGGAATTCGGGAGAGAACAGCAGGTTGAACCGTTTTACTCCCTTCTGCATGTATTTGATATATAAACTCCGACAGTAACCTACAGGGATCGTCGATTTGATAACCATGACAGCTTGAGGATTAACCTCAAGAACCAGATCAATCACCTCTTCGACATGACTTGTATCAAAATAGTTCTTGACGGGGTCGTAGTTTGTCGGAGCGGCAATCACAACAAAATCTGCATTCCGATAGGCTGCAGCGCCATCCAATGTAGCGGTGAGACTCAACGGCTTCTCTGCCAGATATTTTTCAATATATTCGTCTTGAATCGGAGACTGTTTCCGATTCAGCATCTCCACCTTTCCAGGAATAACATCAACCGCGGTTACTTGATGATGCTGAGCCAACAATGTGGCGATAGACAAACCGACATAGCCGGTTCCGGCTACAGCAATTTTTAAGTCTTTGTTCAGATCTGTATTCATTTATAATTGACTTTTAATTTGCATTACTTCCAATTATCTAATCCATCTTCTTCTGGAGCCAGAAGAAGATACCCGTACGATTAAGGTGCGTGCGGTAACCGATGCGATGGAGCAGGCGGACAAATTGCGTCTTGTGGCGGATATGCCACTCCATGAAGTTATAAAGACCAGATGTGATCAGGATACTCAACACCAGTACGATATACAGTTGGACGTCGATCGAACAGCCTGCCATGTAGCTGATCCACCAGCACAGCACCACGAAGAAGTTCAAGATCAGAATCGCAAGGGTCGTGGCGGCATGCGAGTATCCCAGGCGGATGAACATGTGGTGCAGGTGCGTCTTGTCCGGGTGGAACGGAGACTTGCGTTTCAGGATACGCGTCGTCATCACGCGAAGCGTATCGAAAACGGGAACGGGCAGAACCGCCAAGGTAAAGGGGATCAGTCCGATATTTGCCGCATCATAAACCTCACTCATCGAGCCGTGGCGCAGGATACGGATCATGAAGACCGACATGACGATACCATGACTAACGTCCCTCCGTCGCCGATAAACATCTTCGAGTTCTTTCTGAAGACGTTGTGGAAGAAGAACGGAATCAGCGATCCGGCGGCCACAACGGCCAACATCCCCATCGTCCGATCCTCCACGTACCAGAACATCATCCCAAAGAGCAAGTTCGTCAAAATGCAGTAGTCCGACGAGAGGCCGTCTACCCTATCGATCAGGTTGATGGCATTGATGATGCCTACGGCAGCAAAGAGCGTAAACGGGATAGCCACCCCTTGCGGAATCTGATCAAGGCACCACAACCCGTGGAGGACATTCCAAACATACCCTCCGATGAAAATCAGCAGCAAGGCTCCACAGACTTCGTCCGAAAAGCGTGAAGTCCGAGCATATCCTTTTGTCCCGACAACCTCCCTTTGGGCCACGACACTCGGCATACTCCTGTTCTTCAGGCAATAAACGGATTCAAAACAGGGAAATGAAACAAAGATGCATGCAGTCAAACATCCGAAGACGGTTTATTCACAAACTCTATTGCTATGTTGGACACCAACATATATCAATAAAGAATGCCTAAATACGATCGACGGCTTTCTGCAGCCAGAAAAAAATACCCGTACGGTTCAGATGCGTGCGGTAGCCGATCCGGTGAAGCAGGCGCAGGAAACGGGTTTTGCGACGGATCTGCCGCTCCATGAAATTATAGAGGCCGAATGTGATCAGCAGGCCGAGGGCCAGAATAATGTAAAGCTGCGTATCGATCGAACAACCGGCCTTGTAGCTGATCCATCCGCACAGGACCACGAAGGCATTGAGCATCAGGATTGCAAGCGTCGTGGCGGCATGGGAGCATCCCAGGCGGATGAACATGTGGTGCAGGTGCGTCTTGTCGGGATGGAACGGGGACTTGCCCTTCAGGATGCGGGCCGTCATCACACGCAGCGTATCGAAGACCGGAACCGACAGCACCGCCAGCGTAAAGGCCACAAGCCCCAGATTCTCCTGGGCATGCATCATGTATTGGGCGTCGTGCTGCAGCAGCCGCATGACGAATACCGACATGATGATGCCCATCACGAGCGTACCGCCGTCCCCGATGAACATCTTCGACGTCTTGCCGAAGACATTGTGAAAGAAAAACGGAATGAGCGATCCTGCGGATACGGCTGCCAGAATGGCCATGACCGGATCGTCGGCCAGCCAGAACATCACCCCGAACTGGATGCCCGCCATGATGCAGTAACCCGACGAAAGTCCGTCCACGCCGTCGATCAGGTTGATGGCATTGATGATGCCCACGGCGGCAAAGACCGTCAGCGGGATGGCGACTTCACGGGGAATTTGACCGAGTCCCCACAGTCCGTGGAAATCATCCAGTGTGTAGCCTCCGACGAAGACCAGCAGCAGGACGGTGCCGATCTCGACCAGAAAGCGCAGGGCCGGGGAGAGGTCGAGGATGTCATCGAGCGTCCCGGTATAGAGCATGATCATCATGGCGACCACCACGATGAACAGATCCGAACAGTCGCAGGCAATACCGGCGCACCCCAGTCCGATCACCGTTCCGAAAAACACGGCGATACCGCCAAGAACGGGGACCGGCTTGCGTTGGAGTTTCCGGGCATCGGGATTATCCACGATGTTTTTGTCGAGGGCAATGGCGACCAATCGCGGATGGATCCAGCAAACGCCCAAAACCGCAATCAGAGAGGTGATGAAATACAACATACTTGGGGATATTTGTTTGATGGGAACAATTGAAAGAAACGATTGCAAGCGGGAAACGGACAACCGGTACGGCAACTGCCGGCTCAACGGCTCGCCGACACGGATTCGCAAAGTTGCGGTTCCGAGGTGGCAGACCGTCCGACATACAGGCCATGTCCCAACCAACAATCATAATCGTCAAGACGCCGGATGAGTTGCAACTTGCACTTTTTCGGATTCCGCTCCTCACGCCACGGATCGACGGCGCCATGCGCATGATCCCGGCAGATGCAACTGTTCGTGCAACCATAGAGCGTAACCAACAACAACGCACGCGACTGTTCGGCGCGGATCAACGGCAGGATGCTGCGGATCGTACCTACCAGACGGTCGAACTCCTCCTTCTCCCCCAGAATCGCATAGGCCGGAAGCAGCATCGAGTAAAGTTTGCAACGCATGACGTCGCTCTCCAACTGCAGACTGCCGTATTGCCGCAGCGTCTCCCGGGCCAACTCCCGATCCGCGTCCGTCACCCCTTCGGGCGAATGGTAACGCTTCAGCGCTTCATGAAGTCCCGCCGGAAGCCGGTCGCCGTTCAGACGCGTGTAGACATGGCGGTTGTCCGAGTTCAACGCAACCACCTCGTACTGGCCGGGCTCCACACTAAGCAGCGGTACATACATGCAGTTCTCCACACAGACCATGATGTCTTTCCGTCCACCTCCGGGCTGGATGATGACGCTTGCCTCCACCCCCTTGAACTGCCCCTCGGTGATGCGCACCCGATCCCCTTTCATCAGCCGGTTCGGTTCGGGTGTATAGACCGGCAGTTCATCGCAATAGGATTCGGCAACCCATTTCAGATTGGCCATCTCCTCGTCCGACAAGTAGGGATAATACCCGCCACGTCCGTCACGGACCCGGGGCAGGAAACTGTATTGGGGAAGGAATCGTTTCAAACGATAGATCTCTGCCTCCGAGGCGTGTACGAAGACGTAATTGTACAGCAACGGATGCTGCGTGCGGACCAGTTCGCCCTTTTTCTCGCAGACGGCGACGTACGACGGAGCAAAATATTCGAACGGCTGCTCACCGACACGGATGCGCCGGGCCAGCTCGGTCTGGAGTCCTTTGGCCGGGTTACCTCTGTAATATCCTTTTGAAGAGACCGGCAGCACCAGCACATACCACCTTACCGCATGGTTGTTTTTTCTCGTGCGGATCTGCTCGGAGACCGAGTCAGACCAAGTCCAGTTAGTGCCCTGCGTATTCATTCCAATATCGTTTATCCAGGAATCCGCATCGCATCCGGGCAATCCGAGGCCTTGTCAGCGCAACATCAGAACACGCTGACATTCAGCAAATTAAGAATTACACATAAGGTATTCGTGAAAATTGCGAATACCTTGCTTCGCTTCGGGCTTGTCTGCAAACCTACAGTTGCGAATGTTTATTATTTCTGTTTAAGAAACCACACTATTTAGTCGCAAAAATAGATAAATTCGTCGAATAAACAAAAAGAGAGGTTTTTTTCTTGCACCAAACCATCGCGCAACGCCTATTTTTCTGACACACAAACAAAAAACAACCGTTTCGAAACCTTATTTTCACGGTTGTTTCACCCCGACACAACAACCGCCGGAGTTTCAAGAAAGGGAAAGGAAAGGCATAAGTAACAATTTGGCAGCATTTATGACCAAAGCGACACGGTCTCCGGCTAAAAATCAAGAAATTCCCGTTTCATGCGGTTTCTTAAACAGAGATCGCACCAGGAAAATGGGATGAATCCCGCTTTGCAAGCCATGCAACGGCAGACAGCGCCCCGTAAATAACACTCCCGGATTCGGACCGGTCCATCAAAAAAAGGCATCGGCAGGCGATTGCCTGCCGATGCCGTCCCTTCCGGGCCGAAAGCGCCTCCCTACCGTCCCGGATGCATCAGTTCGGGAGCCACACGCATGAGCGACATTCCGGGGGCGAAGACCGGCGGAATGTAAGGATCCGTAACCCCAGAGCCATATTCGGCCGCCTTGCCGGGTTCGACGATCCGCAGGTCGATCAGCGGCGGAATGTCCAGGTCATCGGGAATATTGATGATTCCGTCGGCACTGCCGTCCACATTCGGATTCCCGCCCCACGGATTGCGCATGGTGAACAGGGCTGCCTTGTCGGTCGAATGCATCAGCGTGTAGGCATGGCCCGAGACGGTCAGCGTCCCGTCTACCGGAATATCGCCCGGATGGAATCCGCCAACGACGATCTTGCCCTGCTGGAGACTCACCCGCACGGCCCGTGCCAGCTGGTCGTTGTCGAGCACCCCGCGGTCAAAAGCGAAACTGCTTCCATTACCCGTGAACAGAGGGGCCACAACTTCGGTTCCGATCCCGTTGATATCGGGATTTACCTGGTAGACGGCATTCCACTTGATGATGGCCTTCTCAAGCACGGTAGACCAGCAGGCTACATTGTTCTTGCCGCTGGCGGACTGAATCGTTCCGTTCCGGTCGGCCAGGAACTTCGAGCTGACCGTGACATCCACGGGATTGCCCTGCGGATCGAACATTGCAACGGTATAGGTCTTGTCTCCGTTGTCGGTGATTATCGACTTCACGAATTCGGGATAGATGTAGGCAAACGACGCGAATACAGCCACCGCACAGCAGTCGCTCACACCGTGCTGATTGACATCCGCAGGACTGGGAATACCGGCTGTAGGGAAAAGAACCACGCTGAACTCCTGCCATGACAGGGTCTCTCGGTTGGTGGCAGGAACCTCCGGTTCGTTCGAGGCATCGGCCAGCCAGATGCGGTCCTCGGCCGTCGTCTCATGCTGGTTGGCATAGTGTTTTCCCATCGGAGTCGTTCCGCTTTCGGTGAAGCTGTAGGCATACTCCATCAGGTCGTCGATGCTGAGTACGATTTCACGAATGCCGAGCTCCGCGATGCGGGTTTCTGCGCCCCCGTTGTTCTCCTCGACCTCGAGCTTGAGATAACGGTAGGCCCGGGTGTTGGTGAAGTCGAATGACCGCGTCTGCTTGCGCTCGTCAAACCGCTGATCGACACGACGGTCGAGCAGTATCCATGCGGAGTTGTCCACAGACCCGTAAAGCGACCACGTTTTCGGATCGCAATCGGCCGATCCGGCGGTCGAGGTCAGCGAATAGGTATTTACGGGAACCGCCTCGTTGCCGTTCCAGAATATCGAGAACGACGCATGTCCCGTAACGAAATCCGTATTGATGTTGTTGTCCACGATCTGGGCGATACCGCATCCCGAGGGGGAATCGGAGAATTCCGAGGAGAGCGTGCCGCCCGACGGCATGCGCGTATTCGACGAAAGGACACGCACAGAATTGGGAGCCGGGGTCGGATCACCCTGTTCCGAATCTTCGGAGCAGGAGACGGCCAGCGCCATCGGCAGGAAGAGAGCCAGCCCCAGACAATATTTCATGACCCGGGGATACAAGGTCCCCGTAAATGTTTTTCGGTTCAGCTTCATGTTGTAGGTTTGTTTGGTTCGGTAGACTCAACGGATGAAGGGCTTCCGGCCCCGGAATCCGAGGCCGGAAGCCGCACCGTCAATATACCGAGAATTCGTAAATGCGCGTGGTGTTGCCCT
>ULUA01022462.1_pt1 | contig 29083 bp, 33 predicted proteins | sample 1958081 | NCBI WGS metagenome assembly ULUA01 (sample SAMEA4835748, study PRJEB28245) | human gut metagenome | biome: gut microbiome; material: fecal sample | place: Denmark | collected 2008
GCCGGGACTTGGGGCGCTATAACTATTTGGCCCTTTCCGGCACACAGAAATATGCTGCTGTACGGGGATGGTTAGAACGTCGGCCGGAAATTAAAAGCGTGGTGCTTGCGGTTGACAACGATCAAGGCGGGCTGTCCGCAGTTGCGGATATTTGGAACGACTTAGATCAAATGGGATGGCAGGGAAAAAGGATAGAATATCTACCGCCCACACAAAAAGATTGGAATGCGGAGCTTGTGGCAATGCAGGATCCACCGACAGATCAGATGGCAACGACAACAGGCTGGGAGCAGACCGATGAAGTGGAGTTATAGTTGTATCTCAAAACGTAGAGCTGCGCACGTTGCCGGCGCCGCAAAATGAGATACAAGGAAAGGAAAATACGATGAAAATTTTGTTTGTCGGAACGGTAGAACATGGATTTGTCTTTGAAGAATACGCGGATGTTACCTATACTGGTCGGAATGATACAGTTGCAGGGCAGCTTTCCGATGTCCTTAAAGATGAAAAATTTGACTTTATAGCGGTCGATGTGGCGCACGCAGCCGAGCATTATAAAGAGCAAGTGTCCGCGATTGATAAGATTCAGAAAGCGGCAAATTCAACCATCATTGTTATGGCAGTCGGATTTGACAAAGAATCTGTTTTGATTCAATCTTTGCACGGGATCGGCATTTCATATTTTGTTTTTTCACCGATTTTGACACACCAAAAAGAAGAAATTATACACGCATTAAATGGTATTCCTACGGAGTTTTCCGATAGTGACGATCCAGAGCCGCCGGTGTTGGACATCCAAAGCGAAACCGCCGACCGTGGCAACGTCACTACTGTAATATCCGTAGTCGGTGCCTGCCATCGCATCGGAACGACCACACAGGCGATCCAGCTTGTCAAGTTTTTATTGTTGCAGGGAAAACGTGCTGCCTACATTGAACTCAACAGTACCCACTATGTCGAGCGCCTACAACGGTTATATGATGTCCCGTGCAGCGATGAAGACAAAGAGGCCGGCAGAGTGAGCTACGAAAACGTGGATATGTACCACAAAGCGGAAAAGATCACAGATGTCCTGCACGGGGTTTATGGTACCTATGATTATCTGGTATACGACTTTGGCTGCTTTACGGACAAAGATTTTAATTTAATCAATTTTTTGGAGCGCGATGTGCGGGTAGTGGTCGGCGGGACAAAACCAAATGAAATAGAGAGTATCAGCGCCATTATTGGGAAAACGCTCATGAATGACGTGAGTTATATTTTTTCCTTTTGCCCGCCGGATGAGCAATCCGATGTCTTAGAACTCATGGAAAGCAAGGCGGAAAAAACCGTTTTTGCACCGCTTACGCCGGATCCTTTTCTTTATGCAGTCAACAGCGACGTAATTTATAACCGATTGGTTCGAGTGAATGATGATGTCCGGCAGCAAGAGAAAAAACCAAAAAGGAGATTTTCTTTTCTTTCGAGGTGAACTGAACGATGGGGAAATTGCATGGCGGCCTTGTAGCAGAAGCCAGAAAAAAACAAGAAGAAGCCATCCGGCAGACCATGTTACGGGAAAAATACGATGTTGCCGAGGATGTACGGATCGTTGAAAAGAATAATTTTGCAAAGTTTTTTATCAACTTGGCTATCCGGATCGTCAAAGGGGCAGCGGCTATTATTCTGTGCTCTCTGGCAGTTGTGGGGCTGCTCTGTGTGCTGCATCCAGATATTCAGCCGGTTTTGCTTGAGGTGTTTAGGGAAATAATCGCATATATCAAATAGCTGTATCTCAAGAAAGCAGCTGCTTCGATCGACGTTTGCATGTTTTTGAGATACAAAAGAGGACGGAGAAACTATGCCAAAACGACATTACGAAAAAGATTACAAGACCTGGGAAGCCGAACAGCGTCAAAAGAAAGATGATCTGGCAAAACAAATCCATGATATTGCAGACAACTGGCAACGCAACCCAGAGGATATAGCGGATTATTTGGCTTTTGCCAGCCGGTTTTATAACTACAGCACAAACAACAGTATTCTAATTTACAAACAAAACCCAGATGCTTCCTTTTGCGGCTCATTTCAAAAATTTCAAGAGCTCGGCTATTCCGTAAAAAAGGGAGAAAAGGCAATTAAAATTTTTGTTCCGGCGCCTGCTACATACTTTCGAGAAAATGCGGATGCTGATTGGAAAAGAATGGCCGATGCTACCGCAGCGGAAAAGGCAAAAATCAAAAGCGGAGAGTATGAGAGCCGGCAAATCCGCCGATTCAAAGTCGGAAACGTCTTTGACATTTCGCAAACAACCTGTCCGATAGAAGACTACCCCAAAATTTTTCGAGATTTTGGATATTCAAGCGATCTGCACGGGAAATTGTTCGACGCCATAGCTGCATATTCACAGGACGTGCTGCATTGCCCGGTAAACATCGAGCAGATCAAAGAACTAACGTTGCGCGGTTTTTATCGGCCTTATGACAATTCCATCACAATCAGCGACCGCCTGCAAGATACCCAAAAACTATCTGTTCTGACGCATGAGATCGGCCATGCCATTTTACATAATACCGAACAGCGCAGCACAAATATGAAAACAAACGCTCAAATGGAACTCGAAGCTGATGCAGTATCTATCATGCTGCAAAATTACGTTGGCGTAGAGATCCCAGATACGCGAAAAGCTCACTTATCCGATGTGTTCCACACTTTCGCTAAACAGCAATCCGAATTGGGAACAGAGCCGGATGTTACGCTGGAAAATATTCTGGATAATGTAACCCAGATATATAAAACGGAGATAGAAACAATTCAGCGTTATATTGATCGCTCGCTGGAAGCACCTACAGAGGAATCCGTCTTAAAAGACGAAGCAACTACGGATAGCTTAAAGCCGCCATACGTCCATGTTATTTGGTCGGAAGATCCGTCTTTACCGGATAATTCCTATTACTCGATCAAAGACGCACAGAATATTTTTGCCGCCTTGGACGCAGCACAGGTAGAGCAGCCTGGGTATAACAAAACCAAGTTTCAAATCCACTTTGCAGACGGAACCCACTATGACGGGCGGCAGGACTTTGGCGATGGAGATGGCGGCATCATCGATCATATCAAAAAATTTTGGAACGCTGAATGTTCGTTGCGAACCGATCTGGATCCGCAGGAACTTGAATCGCGACGCCTTGAGGCGGAGCAGCTTATCAAAACTCTGTGGGATGCTTACGACGACAATTATATTACGTCCTACGGACAGGCGTTGGAAAAGTATAAGGCACAGGGTGATTTGCAAAAAGTTGTAGATGTACAAGATGAGATCCTGGCGCATTTGGGGAACAAGCGCAACCGTGCGCTGGAATTTGAGGAAACAGGCACGAGCCATAAAATTCCGATACTTTCAGTTGATAATGCAGCGGAAAGCGGAACGCCCATAGAAGATGACGCCGGCATAGAAGCATGATTCTATTATCCAAAGAACAAGCCGAAAAAAGAAAAATTGCAAATATTATCTTGACAGATTAACAGATCAGCGTATATAATATCATCGAAAGGAAATACAGCGATTCTTCCTTGAAATGTCGCTACCCGAAATGCGACGAAGAAATTTTCGGGCTTAGGTTGGTCTTCCAACAAAAACCGCTTCCCGGTATGCGGGATATAAATTACAGTCGGGTTTATATCGCTGAGAACCTCTGTCAATGTTATTGGCAGGGGTTTTTCTTTTGTATCGCATTTTCTTTTTTCGGATTACCGACCAATTCTATGCTTCTATTGTCCAAAGTAAAAGAGGCGATACATATGAAACCTGGCGATATTGTTTTTCTCAAAGATGAATTTTTCCAACGATTCCCTGATCAATCCCTTATGTCCAACAAACCAACAATAGATGGAAAAGAGCATCAGCGTCCATATTTGATTGCGTTACAAGACACAGAAAATCCAAATATTTTTTGGGCAGTTCCATTTTCTTCTAAGATTGAAAAATTCAAGCAAAAATATCAGAGGACCATGGAAAAATACAACCGTTGTGATACCTTACGCTTTGGATATTTTAAGAATAAACTGAATGCTTTTTTATTGCAAAATATGTGTCCTGTAACGATCAATTATGTAAATAAGCATTATCTTAATTCTTTTGGCAGACCGGAAACGATTTCTAACAAATTGAGAATAAACATATCTTCGGCAGCCAAAAATATCTTGGTTAAATCAGCTAAAGGGATTAAACTTACATATGCTAATTTATCTGAAATGCGTGACGCTCTCGAAACTGAACTATCGAAATCTTTTTCTTTTTACGAGGATGAGGCAACGCCGGACATCGTACCAGAAAAAGAAAAAGTGACCTTACAAGAGCAAAATCCGATCCAATCCTTTTGCGAAAAGTGGGCGCAGCAACATAATAAAACCGTAGGATCCGCCGGCATGGACGAAGAAACGGATCTTGATATAGAACCATGATTTTTCGCTTGTCACTCTAAGTTAAATCCGATATAATACAAGTGAAGGATCCTACGCAAAAAACGCCATGAAAGAGGGTGCAGCATGATAAACTTTGATACGCTTCCGATTGAAAACGAATACTACGACGGTGCAGCCAAAAAGCGTGCGATTAAATATAACGGAAGCACTTACATGGTAAAATATCCCGCCAAAACAGAACAGCCAAACGATTTGGCTACGGTTTATTCTAATAGTTCTTTTTCGGAGTATATCAGCTGTCAAATCATCAATGCGCTGCATATGCCTGGCGTAAATGCGCAGGAAACATTATTAGGGGAGAGCAACGGTAAAGTGGCTGTTGCGTGTAAGGATTTTACAACACTATTTTTGCGCCTGGTAAAGTTCAACATGGTACAAAACGCCGACATAGACAGCGACGCATCCGGCAGGCATCCGGTTTTACAAGATGTGCTGCAAACCTATAAGACTATGCCACAACTGCAAAATCCGGCATTTATAGGAAGATTTTGGGACACGTTTGCTATTGATGCCCTGCTCGGTAACTTCGACCGTCACGCGGGAAACTGGGGATTCTTGAATGATACACAGCACGGAATACTTCGCCTGGCTCCAATTTATGACTGCGGCTCCTGCCTTTATCCGGCACTATCCGAACGCCACATGACAGCGGTTTTGTCATCTCAAGACGAAATCAACAAAAGAATTTTCGATTTCCCCAAATCCGCGTTTTTAGACAAAACCACAAAAAAGAAAATATCATATGCTGATGCTCTGAATGACAGAGGCAACGTACAGCTTCAGCAATCTCTTGAGAAACTTTCTGATTGCATGGATTTTGACATCATTAGCTCTGTCATTGACCGTACTCCGTATCTCTCTGATACGCAAAAGGAATTTTATAACACTATGATCCAACAAAGATACGAAAAACTAATCCAGCCGGCATTGGTAAAAAGCGTCATCTATCAGAATCCGATACAGTCCTTTTGCGAAAAGTGGGTGCAGCAGCATAGCCAAACCGAAAACCAATCCAATATGGATCTTGACACCGATGATGAAATCGACCTATAAAATAAGAGGTTGGTAATTTTACCAACCTCTTTTTCTGTGTATCTCATATTTTCTACAGCTTCGATGTTCGGCCGAAAATTTTGAGATACAAAGTTTCGATTTTCCCTTGACAAATTACATCATTTGATGTAAAATATAGTCAAAGATTGAGCTTGATATATGCTTGATCTATATCGTCTTGAGTTATGCCGATATATCGCCGCGTCACAGCTTCGCTGGTATGGTTAAGCACCGTAGAAATCAAAGTTATGGAATATCCCTCATGGTAAGCCCAATAGCCCCATGTTTTTCGCAGAGAGTGTGTACCAATATTTTCTTTGACACCAACCGCTTTTGCAGCGTCTTTTATAATACGAAACGCTTGACTTCTTGAAATTGGCTGGTTATCCCCCTGTCGGCTCAAAAACAAAAATTGGTTAGGCTCTTGCAAGCGGTGTTCTTCTGCAAATTCACGGATCGCCTTTTCAAAATTTTTTGAAATTGCAAATTGCTTTCCTTTTCCGGTTTTTTTCTCTTTGATGGTGATGCTTTTAACAACATTTCGGCCATCCCATACATCGCGCACCCGCAACCGCAGAAGATCAGAAACTCGAAGCGCCGACGAAATACCGGCCACAAAAAGAAGATAATCCCTTGTAGATTTGCCTTTCAGATACCGTTTCATGGCTTCAATTTTCCGTTTGTCTTTAATCGGTTCTACGTTATTCATATACTATCCCTCAGTGCAACATAATCTATATATATAATATATTATGTTGCACTAAAAATCAAGAAGAATGGGTGCATCTCGCAGAAACCTTGATATGATCGGTTTTATTGGCTTTTATGAGTGCAACATAATTATATTATGTTGCACTGCGGAAATAAAAAATCAAATTAAGGAGAACTGATAATGAAACTGGTACGAACCGTCTATATGCCAGAAGTCACCTTTTCAGAGTGGGTAATCAGAAAAGGTTTCCAACTTGATGAGCTGGCCCGTGACATTGATTACGCTAACCTAATCGGCGGCATCTTTACCGCACATACCAGAGCCGCCAAAGGTCGGCTGAAAGATCCGCTTTCTCGCGTTTCCGAAACACAACGTCTAAAATCCGAATACGATCAAGAGCTTGCGACCGGAAAAATGAAAAAGATTCCCCAATCTGTCCTGCTGGATTGGAACCGTGAATCGGATCGCGCTTATGTTCGCATGAAAATTAAGCGGGCAAAAACAACCGACGAAGAAGTTGCATGGCGGCGCTTTTATGATAGTCAATTTTGTAACTCAATATAGCAGCTGCAACGCGACGCCGGGAAACATATTTGAGATACAACAAGGAGGATGACGTTACATGACACAATATCAACAAGCAGCTGATCTACCCGCCGGGTGGGTATGGGTCATCAACGAAGATCAAAGCGGACACTTGCAAAGTCCAGACGGGAAAACTTACTTTTCATTTGACTGGGCAACCGGCGAATATCAACCCGATCCAGCTACACACCGATGGGATCGCTTCGTAGTTGAAGATTTTATTCGTGGCGGATACTCTATTGGTTCGTTTTCCGATTTCCAGCACTATGCCGAAAAAATAATAAAGGCACAAGAAAGGATGACGCAAAAATGAGCGGCAACATGGATTTGATTTATGGTATTTATACACTTGATGAATGGAATTGCTTATCAGAGGAAGAACAAATTGCAATTCAAGATAAGTATGAATACGATTTACAACATCCCGACCAAAAAGAATGGTTTATAGACTGACAAGGAGCGTAATATTATGAACACGAAAATACAAGCAAACTATCAGGCGAACGTCCACTTTGAAATTTCCGTTGCCATAAACGGGCAATCCTATTTAATCATTTACGGAGAACACATAAACGGTTTTTTCTGCTGTATTCCAACTCATAACTGGGGCTGCGAAATGTCAGATCCAGCCGATACCTACTATAATGCTAATCGTTTGCAATGTTGCGGTGCAGATACAGACACTGCCGCCAGCATTGCAAATGTAATTAAAGAAACCGCAAACAAATATGCTGAAAAGCAAAAATCGTTATTATTTTCTTTAGAAGGAGAATTATAATATGAGCGAGAAAAAAAGCGTAGCAAAGTCTATCCGATTGACGCCGGAATTGTACGATTTCATCAACAAGTATGATGGCAACGGATTCAATGAGAAGTTTGCGAACATTATTTCTTTTTGTTTCCATGCAGAAAAAGACATCCGTACCAAGGTTCAGCGTGAAAAAAAGGTTCTTGCAGAGCTGGACAAGCAGATTACAAAAAAACGTGCTCTCTTAACCGCGCTGCAACGTCTGGAATGGCAGATCGATCACGCCACCGCTATTGCCCAAGAATTGCCCATTGATGAAGTACCGGAAAAAGAAAAAAATGTAGATGGACAAGAACAATTTTTTTAAGGAAAATTGTTCTTGACAAATAAGTATTATCTAATTATAATATAATTAGATAATACTTATAAAGGAGGTGAGCCAATGGACTTTGAATGGGATGAACAAAAAAATCAAATAAATCAGAAAAAACATGGTATTTCCTTTGAGGAAGTACAAATAGTATTTGAAGATCCATATGCAATTCTATTTGATGATCCAGATCATTCAGACGAAGAAGATCGTTTCCTAATAATCGGTATGAGTGATAAAAAAGGTGTTTGTATCGTAAGCCATTGTTATCGTAATGCAGAGCAAGCCGAAAAAATTAGAATAATATCAGCAAGAAAAGCAACCAAGACAGAAAGAACCATATATGAAGAAATGTTTTATGGAGGCGAATGAAATGAGAAAAGAATATGATATTAAAAATCTTCATCCAAGAAGAAACCCATATGCAAAGCCTGTAAAAAAACAGGTTACCATCAATATCGATGAAAACGTTATTGTATATTTTAAGAAACAAGCTGAAAGTTCCGGTGTTCCATATCAAACGCTGATTAACCTCTATCTACGAGATTGTATAGTGAATAATCGTCATCTTGATATAACTTGGAAGTAAAAAGATCTGGATTTTCTCTTTCTTTTCCGGTATAATAGAATCATAAAAAACAAAATATCGTGCCAGCGGTATCTCCTGTGCCTATAATGTCACACAGCAAGGACATTATAGGCACTTTTATTTTGTCTTTTTCTGTGTGACGACGGAAAGGAGACAAAATGATAAAATTATTGATTGGCGGCTCTCCATGTACTTATTGGAGCGTAGCCCAAACAAAAAATCGAGAGGTAAAAGCCGAGGGCACCGGCTGGGAACTATTTCGGAATTTTCTGATCGCTAAAGAAAAATTCAAGCCCGACTTTTTCTTGTATGAGAATAACAAAAGTGCTTCTCAGCCTATTAAGGAGCAGATCAGCAAAGAACTTGGTGTGGAACTCATGTATATTAACAGCGCACTGGTTAGCGCACAGAATCGGGAACGGTTTTATGCTTTCAACTGGCACATTGAGCAGCCACAAGACCGTCACATTATCTTGGCTGATATTTTAGAGCATGGCTGCCCCTGGAATGACAAAGCCTACTGCTTAACTGCGTCTTATGCCGGCGCCACACTGGATAATACAATTCACCGGCACCAAAGAACTATGGTGGCCGAACCTGTAAAAGAGAATAAGATTATCCGTGTTGGTACATTTGGTTCTTCAAGCCAAACCAACAGGATACATTCAATTTATGGAAAAAGCCCTTGTGTTTGTACCGGTGTAGGGGCTTATATCGCTTACTCCGCTGCTGATGGAGAAGCATATCCCGTGTATCAAGTGAAAAATGGCACAATACAAGTGAAAGATAAGATATGTCCTATTAAGCTAAACGATGGATTTTATATAATTCGCAAACTGACGCCAATCGAATGCGAACGATTACAAACCTTGCCGGACAACTACACCGCCGGTATCAGCAAAACTCAACGCTATCGGTGTCTCGGAAACGGGTGGACAGCTGAGGTAATTATCCACATTCTATCTGCCCTATGCGAACGGATCCCGAAAAAAGAAAAACTCCTTGTACTGTCTATGTATGATGGGATCGCTACAGGACGTTATTGCCTGGATCGCCTTGGCTTTACCAATGTAGAATACCACGCCTATGAGATTGATAAATATGCCATTACTGTCGCTACGAACCGGTATCCGGCCATACATCAGCATGGGGATGCCTTTCAAGTACGCAATGAAAATTGGCACCTATAAATTATTTTTCCTTTTGAGGTAATCGTATGCAAGCTAAAAAATACAATATTATATATGCGGATCCACCATGGAAATATAGGCAAACGCGACTTCCCGGAGCTGCCGAAAAGCACTATCCTTGTATGACGATCAATGAGCTTTGTATGCTTCCGGTCAGCACATTAGCCGCCGAGGATTGCGTTTTGTTTCTTTGGACTACATATCCGCAGCTGCAAGATGCATTCAAGGTTATCAAAGCGTGGGGCTTTGAGTATAAAACAAACGCGTTCGTTTGGATCAAAAAAAACAAACGCGGAAACGGTTTTTTCCTTGGGCTCGGATTTTGGACGCGCGGGAACAGCGAAATTTGCCTGCTGGCAACCAAAGGACATCCGCATAGGATATGCAACAATATCAGACAGCTTGTGTTTAGTCCAATCGAAGCACATAGCAAAAAGCCGGACATCGTGCGCAACCGCATCGTGGCCCTAATGGGAGATCTCCCACGGATTGAACTTTTTGCGCGAGACAAAGCCCCTGGATGGGATTGTTGGGGCAACGAAGTGGGCAGCGATATAGTATTTCCTTAAAAAAGAAAAATGTATCTCAATAAAGCAGCTGCAGCGCGACGCCGGCAAGCATATTTGAGACACAAAAGAAAGAGGTTGGTATATTTACCAACCTCTTTTTTGTGCTTTACTGCGACGATACAATGTTATATCTGGTCGGAATTGTGGGATCTTCCCGTAACATACCAATCATGCGCCGCGCTGTCCCACTGGGGACGTTGGTTCCGGTTTCCCACGCTTCCACAGTTTTAACAGATACTCCCAATACCGCCGCAAAAACACTTTGCGTCATAGATAGTTCGTTACGGATCGATTTAATTTCCTCAGATGTAAACTCTGGCACCGGATTAACAGTACACCTTATCTTTTTTGCCTTTATGTTTCCTTTTTCATATTCAATGGCTTCATTCAGACCATGAATAATACTATCATAAACATCCATCTTGTTTCTCCTAACAGCTAAAGACACTATGAATTTTAACCATTATACCCTATTCAATAGGGTATTTCAAGTTTTTTTGTTTTTCGGCTTTTTAGCGAAAGAAAATACAGAAATTTTCGGCAGGCGCTTATTTGAGCCCGTTTTTAGGCGTTTCCGAGCGCAAAGTATTCCGTTTTCCTCGTGCTTTCTGCGGCTTTTGGCAGCAGAATACAGGGCGGAAAACGGGCTTCCCTTTTAAGGGAAGCGGTGAAATTTGCTTTGCAAATTTCAGTTTTCTAAAAATCGGTTCAAAGAACCGATTTTAGAAAAGGGCATAAGGGTGGCTGTCCACTTTTCTCCGAAAAGTGGAGTTCGGCAAAGCCGAACGCCCCCTATGCCCTTAGTAATATAACAGTTTTTGACCTGCTTCTATTTGTGGACTAAATCCCGCAAAAAGAAGTACAAAAACAATACAATTGTATTGACAAATCAGTACGTTTGCAATACAATATTTTAAGGTTGGTAAATTTACCAACCTTAAAAAACTGCATGAGCGTTGACCGCCAAAGCAGCATATTACTCGAAGCGTTTTGTGCCAGAGGTAGATCCCCGCGCCAATCGCGATCTTTTACAGGTCGCAGTTGGCGCGAATTTTTTTGAAAGGAAAAACCATGAAAAAAAAGAAAAAGGTAATCTCAGAAGTGAGAATACGAAATGTAAACGCAGCCGCTATTGCCCGAATAGATCAGCTGGCCGAAGCGTCCAATTTCCGCAGCCGAAACGACTACTTGCGCCACTATATTGAATCATTATCTGTCATGCAAGATCTGAAAGATCAAGAAAACAGAACCGCTGCTATGCTGGAAACGCTTATACAGATCCTTGGCACACAAACCGCCATGTTGGAATCCCTAAAGCACCAGATTGATAGATTGGAGCAACATCATGACTAAAGCCGCAAAAACTTACCGACTGTCTGAATCATCCCTTGCCTATTTGGAATCCTATGCCGAAGAAACGCACCTTACAAATACCGCCGCATTGGAACGGATCTTGAGCGAACATAAAGCGACACGAGCTGAACAGGGAAATTTAATTGCAGCACAGGTCGTAAAGCAAATCGAAGAAAAATATGCCAATATGTTCACTCGGATGAGATTGGCGACGACTATGACAGACCGCAATTTGGAAGTGGTCTTAGAAATACTCAATACCCTGCTTATCACATCTAATGTGAATATTGCCTATACGTCCGATATGGCAAAATCCGGCGTATGGGAAGAATGTGAAACCGTCGTCAAAAACCGCATCGCAAAGTATAAACAGCGGAAAGACAATAGCAACACAAAAAAATAATGTATCTCAATCAAGCAGTTGCAGCGCGACGCCGGCGAACATATTTGAGATACAGGAAGGATCACTATGAGTAAAAATATTCAATCCGGCGTTGTCCTGGTACAAAAATTTATTTCCGCCGGAGCCAAGGCGTTTCAAGGTTATATCGACTATATCAACCGCGATGAAGCTGTCCGAAATGAAGCATACACAGAATATTCGATTGAGACACTTCAAGACGAGCTCAATAAATACGGTAACTATATGGATTACATGGGAAATCCAGAAAAGACTACCGCACTTTTCACCGCAGAAAAAGATCGCCTGACAAAAGATGAAAAACAAAAAGTGAAAAACATCTTTGAGATGGCACAGCAAAACGACAGCTTAATGTGGCAAACGGTTATCAGTTTTGATAACCGCTGGCTGGCGGAGCATGGCCTGTACGATCTCACTACACACACCGTAAATGAAGCCAAATTGAAAGAGTGCGCCCGTGGAGCTATGGATCGAATCATCGAAAATGAAAACATGGCCGCCAGCGCCTTTTGGAGTGGTTCAATCCATTACAACACGCAGCATATCCATATACATTTGGCACTGGTCGAAGCATTCCCGACAAGGGAAATCATACAGAATGGACAGTACGCCGGCGAACGCAAAGGAAAGGTTAAGCGAGCGACTCTCGAAAAAGCTAAAAGCTATGTTGTCAACAATATCCTGGATCAGAAAGAAGCAAATCAGTCCATCAATGATATTATCCGTAAAAGTATAGTTGCATCATTCAAGGATAACATTATCTTACAGGATGCCGACCTAAAACAGCTATATTATGAAATTTACACTAAATTGCCGAAAAACAAACGCTTATGGCAGTACAACCGCAATGTTATTCGTCCTGTAAAAAAAGATATAGATAGCTTTATTACCAAGTGGATAGAAAAATATCACAAAGATGATTTTGATAAATTGAAGAAAGAACTGCAAGCACAGCAACAAACCTATCATATTGCGTATGGATCACGGAAAGATCAAGATAGAGCCGACTATGCGGATAACAAGATCAACGAGCTATATGGCCGATTGGGTAACACGATACTCTCCTATTTGAAAACATTAGAAATATCTGAGATTGAATTACAGCCAACTTCATCCACGGATGCCGCAGAAGATCTTGACGACATGGAAACCCTCTCTATGGAAGAAATAGAGAAACGTCTTATAGAAAAATCTGCGGAATATGACATGGAAAACGATGCTGCCTTACTCTTTTTCCCTGCTCCGGAAGAATTTTCTATTAAATGTTCTGCAATTTATAAAAGAGCGAAACGTCTCATGTATGACAAGGAAGAACGAGATTTTCCAAAGGTGTTTGAATTGCTTTCGATTGAAGCACAAACCGGAAATTTATACGCTATCTTTGATTTAGCATATCTTTATTCCAAAGGATTAGGATGTGCCGCCGATCCGGACAAAGCATATGATATGTATTCACTCGCGCTGCACGGTTTTGAAAAGGAGATCGCCAACACCAAAAAACAGAAAAACTTGAAAGAAAACGTTCGCAAAAACCGATTAGCAAACTTGCATTTTCGTGTCGCCAAAATGTACTATTATGGGCTTGGTACAGATATTGATAAAAAGACCGCATATCAACATTTCAAAATTTCAGATGAAAATTATGGCGGCAATATCTTCTCTAAATATTATATCGCAAAATTTTATGAACAGGGTGAGGTTGTAAAACAAGATGACCATATGGCGTTTCTTTATTACAAAGATGTTGCCGATTGTACGTTAAATGAAGAAATTTTTGGCTCTATGCCCTACTCCCTATATAAAGTCGCACAAATGTTAGAGCAAGGAAAGGGTACGGAACAAAACACCGAATCAGCAGATAAATATTACAAATATGCCTTAGCCGAATTTTTAGCATCCAATGAAGCTAATCCGGACGATCAGTTGCAATACCGAATCGGTAAAATGTATTATGAAGGAAAAGGAACAAGACCAGATATTAAAAAGGCAAAAGAGTTTTTTGAATCTTCTGCTGAATTGGGCAATGATATGGCTAATTATATGTTAGCTATGATTTATTTGAAAGATGAAAATGCCGACCCGCAGCAGATACAAAAGGCTATTGATATGCTAACCCTTTCTGCTGATCCGGACGGTTCCAACAATGCGCTGGCGCAGTACCAGCTTGGCGTTATTTTTTTGCAATCCGAATCCGAAGAAGAACAGAACAATGGATTAAAGTATTTATCCCTTTCAGCAGAACAAGGTAATTCTTTTGCTCAATTCAAATTAGGAAAATACTATTTGGATTCAGAGCCGGAAAGAGCAATTAAATACCTCACGCAATCAGCCGATCAGGGGAACCAATTTGCGCAATATACGCTCGGCTCCCTTTTTCTTTCTTCTGAAAGCGAAAAAGAGCAGGAAAAAGGATTATCTTATCTCTTGGCTTCTGCAGAACAGGGTAATTCATTCGCTCAATTCAGATTGGGAAAATATTATCTGGATGCGGATCGGGAAAAGGCAATAACTTACCTCACAAAATCGGCCGATCAGGAAAATCAGTTTGCACAATATAAACTTGGCACCATTTTACTTTCTTCCAAAAATGAAGAAGATCAGGAGAAAGGATTAGTGTATCTGATTGCTGCTACCGAGCAAGAAAACTGCTTTGCTTCCTATTTTTTAGGAAAGTATTATTTCACAGATGCAAAAATACAAGACTGTCAGAAAGCGGAACAATATCTGTTACAAGCTCTGCGAGATCGAAGCAAAGAGCTTTCTTCTTTTACAGGAATTGAGTATCAGCTGGGAAAATTATATACAAACGGTGGTAAAGATTTTGTTCCTAACCCGCAAAAAGGAATATACTACTATACCATTGCTGCCGATCAAGGAAACCCATTTGCACAGTATACCCTTGGAATGATCTGTCTTGATAAAGACGATCCAACCGAAGCCGATATATTTACCGGCTTAAAATATCTCAAGACCGCTTCCGATCAGCATAACTGCTTTGCAGAATTTCAGCTTGGCAAGGCGTATCTTGACGGAAATATAGTTACTCAAGACGGACAGAAAGCAGAACAATATCTGCTACAAGCCTTACAAGACCGAAGTAAAGATATTTCCTGGTTCTCTGCCATAGAACATAATCTCGGTAAACTGTATTTCCATGGCGCAGACAACTTTGAATCTGATACAGACAAAGGGATCAGCTATTACACTATCGCTGCCGATCAAGGCAATCAATTCTCTCAATATGCACTTGGCACGATCTATTTGTATGGTCTAAACGGGATCCCACGCGATTTGGAAAAAGCAACAGACTATCTTACAAAATCCGCAGACCAAGGCAATGAATTTGCATCTTCCCTTTTGGTACGCATGAACCCCCCCCAGCCACAATACATTGTCCCCTTATATCTTAATTTGAACATGACTTCTAATTTTAGCAGCTTGCTTCGGGCTTTAGGCCGGGATTATACGTCCTATGAAAACTATATCAATCAGCAGATTTATCAGGAATCGCAACGTGCAGCTGAGGCAGAAAACTAACAGCGTGAACAGGGTTGGTAAATTTACCAACCCTGTTTTTGCATCTCATTTTTCCTAAGAATCAACATGGTTTGGAACACCGCAACATCTCGCTTCAAAATACCAAAAAAGACAAAAATACCCCCTTGACAAATTACATCATTTGATGTAAACTAAAAACACAATGATCTGGAAAGAAGTGATACCCGCATGAAGACTTATGCCATTTTCAACGTAAAAGGCGGCGTTGCCAAAACCACCACCGCTACCACAATGGCACATATCCTTGCTACGCAGCACAATAAAAAGGTACTGATTGTCGATCTCGATCCACAGAGCAATACGACGTCTCTTTTGGGAGATTCCGGGCTGGACATTGTTTCCGTTCTGACCCGCGTTTTCTTGCAAAATGACTTGTCCGCGCTCAAGAGCTACAAATTAACGGTCGGTGATTTGCTCGTTAATCCAACCTTGAACGTCCGCGAAGTGATCCAGCATACCAAATATCCGAACTTGGATTTACTTCCCGCCTTTCTGGACTTAGCTGAAATAGAAGAACAGATGAAAGCAGACATTCGGACGCCGCAGCAGTTTCGGCTGAAAATGCACTTGGACAAGCTGGCAGATGACTACGACTATTGCATTTTAGACCTTTCCCCATCTATTAACATTATCAATATCAATGGCCTGGCAATGACAGACTATGTTTTTACGCCGCTGCGGTGTGATCTATGGGGCTTTGCCGGATACTGCATTGCAAAAAACCTTGTGCAGACCGTTCAGACATATAATCCAAAGCTCGAATTGGCTGCGTGCTTTTTCGTACAATGGACAGCACAAAATTCAATTTCAAAGCAGATCCAATCTTTTATGCAGCAATGCATGGGCGACAAGTATATTGATATTCCCATTCGGCGCTGTGTAAAAGTAGAAGAAATGACCTATGAGCACAAAGCACTGCCCGATTATGCAAAAAAAGCAACTGCTACGCTCGATTACGAAAAATTGACAAAATACATCATCGAAAAATACTAAGGGGGATCCCAGCATGGCAAAAAAATTTAACATCGGAATTGGCGATACTCTGTTAAGCGACGTGAGTAAAGCTACAAAGCAGGCCGAGGATTTTAAGGTTGTTCCTCTGGCACTCGATCTTATTGATCCCAACAAGGAAAACGAGGGCATCAGTTTGGATGACATTGACGAGCTGGCCCAAAGCATTTTAGAAAATGGGCTGGATCAAAATTTTGTCGTTGTGCCTAAGCCAGATGGGCGGTATAAGCTGCTTACGGGACACCGGCGCCGGCTTGCTTGTCTGCGTCTGGTAGAACAAGGACACAACGAATGGCAGTATGTTCCGTGTCTCGTCAAAGATTTGAGCAAAATCAAACTGAATCTTAGTCAAGAAAATAAAGAGCTCTATGCCCTATTGACTACCAACCTGCAAAAAAGAAATGAGACATTGGCCGACAAGCTGAAAATGCTGCAACAGGCAAATGCGATTTTCGATGAGCTGCAAGCTAATGGAGAAGATGTTGGACAGCGCAGGAAATGGTTGGCCGAGCACCTTAACGTTTCTGATGCACAAGTAAAAAATCTGGCATATATCCAAACTCACGCTGAACCGGAAATCAAGCAAGAGATCGATGCGGCGCGTGTATCCGCTACGGTTGCGACGGAAATTGCCCACTTATCCCCAGAAGATCAAAAAGCAATCCACGCTGAAAAACGGTCTGAAATGCCGGAAATGAAAGCAGAAGATGTCAGCGAATGGAAGCGAAAAAAAGAAATTGAGAAAAAACAAACCGCTGCGGCAACGGGATCTCAACGTGTAATTACCACTGCTTTTTTGGAAACTACCAAAAAGCAGTTAGATCAGCAGATACCCCGTCTGGAACATGGACTATCTCTCACGGACAGCGAGTATCAAAAACTGCTTAAAGCTAAAAACTCCATGGATCGTGCTTTAGAAAAAATGGAACAGCTAATTATCAAGGCAGAGGCAAGGAAACCTATTCCGTGAACAGAGCAGTTTGACAGATTGTATGATCTTTTTATGAAATACGAGCTGCCTTCCTTTCCGCAACCGCCTGGAAGTTCGCCACGCTTTTTGTGCTATTATCATGAAGAACATTTCAAATTTGCACAAGAAATAGATACCTTTTCTTCTCAAGAAGATGTGAAACGCCGAATAGACTTTTTACGCGAGAAACATTGGCGCATTTTGTGGACTGAACCAATCCAGCAAAAAAAGAAAAAGAGGTAAGATAATAAGTTTATCTTACCTCTCCCCTATTCCCTATCGAGGTGATTAAAGTGCTGCTACGCTATACAGAACCATGTCAAATGCTGATGAGCATTCCTCAAAGAACTGCGTTAGAAAACTTCAAGGCCAAGCATGGAATCTCATACAGTTTCATTGTAAATCAAGCCCTTAAACGATTTTTTCAAAATTTGCCTAAGACAAGACCTAAACCCTATGTTTCTAAAGTGAATTACAAGAGAACGCTTGTGCGTCTCACTACGGAAAACTATGCGGAACTTCAAGAATACTGCCAAAAAAATAAAACTTCCATGTCGGCGGTTGCAGTATACGCAACGATGAAATACATTGAACAATAAAGCTCAAATTAGAGGGTTGGTAAATTTACCAACCCTCATTTTTTTCTTAAACACGTTTCGGGACAAACTCAATTTTAACATTCATACCCATTCCATCAGCGAGTCGCTGCAATGTCTTAATAGATGGATTTGCATTTCCATTTTCCATTTTGCTAATATCAGCCTGAGCAATTCCGGTAATTCTTGCAAGATCAGTTTGTGTTAAATGTTGTTTTTCTCTTGCATCTAACATAGCGCGAATAATCTGAAATTCCGGCTCTAATGCTTCCCATTCTTTTGCAAACTCTGGATTTTTCATTTCTTCTTTTAAGGTTTCTCTAAAGTTCTTTCCCACAAAGATCTCCTCATTTCTCGTTATGTGTTCTTCTTAAATATTCTTTCCTATTTTCTTTTGCTTTTTCTATTTCTCTTTTTGGTGTCTTTTGAGATTTTTTAATAAATCCATTTGTCAGTATTATTTTTCCATGCAGAACAAAGAAGTACAGTATTCTTGTAATATTATTGCCCTGTTTTATTCTTAACTCAAATATTCCATCTTCTAATAGCTTAGAATATGGTTCTCTTAAAACATTCCCCCTTTCTTCTAATAAAACTAATAGCTGAAATGTTTTAGCTCGCATTTTTATCGGCAACGATAAAATAAACTCTTCGGCCGGACGAGATCCATTTTCATCTTCAAAATATTCGATTTCAAATTGTGGCATTGACATCCCCTCATAATAAATATAGGATATTTCCTATATTTATTATATGTGATATTTCCTATATTGTCAAGCAAAAATAAGAGTTGGTAATTTTACCAATCCCATTTTTTAGTATCTCAAATACTCATGCCGGCGCAGCTGATCGACACGCTGCAGCATGACGGTTTGAGGTACAATTTTTTCTAAAATTATCGTATCACAAAAAATAGGACATCAGCGCAAATGTCTATATTAAGCCATTTCTCCCGTATCACAAAAAATAGGACATCGTAAATTTATCTAACCGTATCACAAAAAATAGGACAACAGAAAATGGGACAACAAAGAATAGGACAACAGAAATTAGGACGACTATAAAATAAACAGTTTCATCATTAACAGTTTTCATAAAAATCAATCTTATCTTCTCTTGGTCAGTCACTTCTCATCTGAAAAAAATTTCGAGAAGATACGATATGATAAGACATAGAAAAAAGCAAAATTCTGTATGAAAAAATCAAAAAACACAGAGGGCGTAGCACTTCGTAAAGTGCCACGCCCTCTGCGTGAAATACCTGTCTCAAAAAAATCCTTGACAATTATTTAATTAACCGTTAAAATAAGAGACAGGATTTAATTCTTGTTTTAGGCAGGGTTCCCGCCCTACCTAAAACGATGATACACACTCCAACTGTGAATCATCGCTACAATGAAATTATAGTATAGATACGCCTTATTGTCAATACTATAATTCGTAAAAAAGCATAATGATTACATCAAAAACTTTATGTTTTTTGCTGGCGATTGAACGATTTTGGGATCTGTGTATCATTAACACAGATCCCATTTTTATTTGTTTTCGTATCTCAAAATGGCGAGCAGCTCCGGGTACCGGCGCTGCAAAATGAGATACTAAAAATATATCTTCCACGGAAAGTGGGGTGAGTAGGTTGAACGACAAGACAAAAGAAAATACCGGTATTGTGGACATGCTGCGCGTTGAGGGTGTCGATTATAAGGGCTTCGGAATAGTACCGAAATTCTTGATGACGGATACCGATCTGCCTATCGGCTCTAAGTCTTTGTATGCTTATCTGTGCAGCTACACAGGAAAGGGCAATACAGCTTACCCGAAACGTGACAAGATTTTAGATGATCTAAGTATCTGTAAAACAGCATATTATCGTTACCAGAAAGCATTGATCGAACAGGGATATATCCGAGTGGATCGGGAGACTGTTTATCCGTTCCGCTGTACCTATACTCTTGTGTCGCGGCCGCCGAAGCTCAAAGAGAAGATGCCGGACGGAGACGGAAAGCTGATTGCCGGTGGAATCAAGGCGCTTGGGTACGGATCCATCCCAAAGGCTGTGATGATTGACAAACGGTTATCTGCTAAAGCCAAAGCTTTGTATGCCTACTTTTCCTCTTTTGCCGGGAATGGCAGTTGTGCCTTTCCGAAGACGAAAGACATCCTATATCATTTGGGAATCAGCGTTAACACGCTTACCACCTATATGCACGAGCTGATCGGATGTAACTATATTACTGTTGTTCAGCAGCATGACAAAGGCCGCTTTGACCGGAATACATATTATATCAACGACTTGCCGGATGAACAAATAGGGCACGAGGAACTTGAACGCCGCGCTGAATATCAGAAACAAAAACGATCCAAACAGGGCGGTGCGCAAAGTGAAAACAAGGGGTTGGTAAATTTACCAACCCAGAAATCAGAAACGAAAAAAGAGCCGATAAACGCCGATGTTAAGCCACTTTCCGTATATTTGGACAAGCCTTTTGCTGCGCAAAAACGGAAAAAATTTGAAAATTACAGAGGGGAAACAGAAGAAAGAATTAAGGAACAAATCAGCTATGACTATCTCAGTCAAAACCCGCAATATAAAGATTATGCCGGACTGATCCTTGATGTGATGGTGGATGCTGTTACCAGCACGAGCGACACGCTGCGCGTCAACCGGCAAGATATGTCTGTGGATGTTGTGCGGAGCAGGATGCTCAAATTGGATGAATCTCACGTCGAGTATGTCTTGGACGCTTTGGCGGAGATCACTACCATGCCGAAAAATCTTAGGGCATATTTATTGACTGCACTTTATAATTCCTATACCGGGTTAGATCTGCATTATCAGTTGAGAGTGCAGCATGATTTTCGAGAAAATGACCCATAAAAAAGAAAAAATGTAAAAAGGGTATTGACATTTTATACTTTTAGCGTTATATAGTAACCGTAAAGAAAAAACTTTATGGAACTATATGAGATAAAGTTTGTAGGTGACACGCCCTTTGGCGTGTTAACGCCAAAGGGCGTAAGGCATATGCCTTACGCCGCGCTCGACCAAAAAGTTTTGAACAATTCGGATTGGAGAGAGTAACTATGAGAGAAGGATCATATGATCGCCTGGCGCCCGATATTGAATACATTGCGTATTTTGAGGGAAAGGCAATCGCCCGCGATGAGTGGGGAGAGCTCTATTATCAGGAAATCCCGGAAGAATTTGTAACCTTTGGCGAGATCGCATTTTTTGAAGATATTGAGCCAATTTCCGCTTTACCGCAGGAGGAACAGCAGAGGATCCGCGAATATCTGGAAATGGAGTAAGAAATTTTGGAAACAATCAACGCAACTGCAAAAGAAAGAAAAGCAATAGGACAGGGTTTACGTTCGTTGCGTCAATCACATAAATTGAGGCAATGGCAGATCTCAGAGAAAGTGGAGATAAGTAGATTTACTTACGCTGCATATGAATCCGGAAAAAATATGCCGAGCGTATTTACTCTGTATAAGATAGCTGCATTATATGGTATAACCATAGATGACATCATGCACTTGGCTATGGCGGAACTTCGTCTCTGAACGAAAAAAATTTGATGTTTGTAAAGCATAAAACCGCGATTTCATGCGGTTTTGCAGGGGGTTGGTAAATTTACCAACCACACGAGAAAAGGAGTGGGAAACATGAAAAAACGGATTTTATGCGCGGCCTTGTGTCTTGTTTTTTCGGCGGTGCTGCTTGTGTCCTGCGGCGCCGATGAGGAAACGACCGGTGACGCTTCGGACGCCACGAATCCGACCGTGATTGAGGAGGTCACGGATGAAAGCGGCGAAACGGTAACGGACGAATCCGGGGAAGCTGTGACCGAAGTTTATGAGGAAGTCCCTGTTGTGGATGAAAACGGAGAAGTTGTCAAGGACGAAAACGGGGAAGTCGTTACAAAGAAAGTTCCGGCAACCGAATCCAAAAAAGAGAATAATAAGGGTGGCGGCAGCAGTTCCAGCACGACCCGAAAATCGTCTTCCGGTTCTTCGTCTACAACGACGACAAAACCGTCCGGCGGATCTTCCGGCACGACCAAACCGAGCAGCGGCAGTTCCACGACGAAGCCATCCGGTGGAAGCTCCACAACCAAGCCGAGTGGCGGCGGATCCTCAAGCACCACCAAACCATCCGGTGGCGGCACAACCACTACGGAAAAGCCCACCGATAAACCAACGGAGAAACCGACTGAAAAGCCGACAGAGCCCTCTAAGGACGCAAACTACTTTGCGCAGTATGCGATTTCCTACGGTAAGTCCATCGGCTTGAAATATCGGTCTGATCTGAATAAAAACAATGCTTCGTGGGACACGCCGATTACCATGTCCGTTCCGGTTGTGGGAGATTGGAAAATTTCTGCGAAAGAAGAAGATGTAAGAAACAGATTGCAACGTATAAAAAACGAAGGCTTTTCTGAGTTTTGGGTTCAGGTTGAGGTTGTAAACGGATATTGTTCTTTGTATGTCGGGTATAATTAAGTATGAAAACAAAAGACAATGATAAGGAGCCGACATTTGAGATTCGCAATGATTTCCTGTACCATCGCTGCGGCGCGAGACTGGTGAAAATCCGGCCGGATTCATCTTTGATCAATTTCGCTGTCTATTGTGACAAGTGCAAGCAGGAATTTATCGTGAATATCGTCAATGGAAAATTGATATAGCCTATGTTAAAATGGAGAGGAAGTGATAGCGGGGTATAATCGGATGTCAGAGCGTTGAACGCCGGAACAGTCCTTTTTTGGAACGGTTATAGCCCCGTAAAAATAAAATACAATTTGTGCCAGCAGTAGAACTCAGTGCCAATAGTTTGTTCTCTAATAAAGAACGACTGTTGGCACTTTTTTTGTTGTCACAACGTCGCTCTGAAAAATATAAAGGGGTGAACAGCGTGATTAAGGACGGGTTCTACTACTGCCGCTGCGGGCAAAAGATTTTTAAGGTTTTGCCCGAAACGGTGCTGCTCAATCATGTGGCTTACTGCAAAAAATGCAAGACTGAGCAGCTTGTTTCCATCGTGTATGGAAAAGAAATTACTATCAAGGAAAAGGAGACGACAAAAAAATGAAAACCAAAGCAAAGCGGTTATTGTCATGGATGCTGACGGTTTTGACGGTATTCAGCATCTTTGCAGTCAACACCGCGACCATGACTGTATCCGCGGCCACAGTCGAAGATGTCAGCATCGTGGATTATCCGCGATCCGCCGATCCGAACAAAAGCGGGTGGGGGCATGATGACCTCAAGCTGATGAATGGCTGGTTTATGGAGTCATCTAACAAAATGGTGATGCGTTCCATCGGCGGTTACAATGGCCCGACCTGCTATTGTATCGAACCCGGAATCAGCCAGCATACCGGGGATAGACTGACCCAAAAAGGAGCAGATTATTGGGATTATATCCCTGGTAATAGTACGATAAGCCGAGAAGTAATACAGGCTTTAATTGGCCGAATCCTGCAATATGGGTGGACGGGCAACAACAGTACAAATTGGGTATCGACAAACGCGACCCACGCCGATCAAATGGGGAACGCCAAGGCCACGCAGATTTTGATCCACGAGGTCATCGTCGGTGAACGCCGCGAGGATTTTTCAAAAATTGACGCACACGATTATGGCTGCAACAATGCTGCCGAACAGATCAAAAGCAGCAGCCCGATCTACAGCCAGACGATGAAGCATTATAAGCGCATCGAGGCGGCAGTAAAACAACATACTGTAAGACCGAATTTCGGTGGAACACAGTTTGATATGGCCTATGACGGGAGCAAATATACTGTCACGCTGACCGATGCAAACAATGTATTGAGCAATTACAACTTTACGTCCAGCAGCAATCTTTCTTTTTCACAGTCCGGCAACAAGCTGACGATCAGCACGACTTCCCCGGCGGATCAGATGACTGTGACAGCCCAAAAAAAGGAAAGCAACCGCCGGGCCATGGTGGTTTGGAGCGATAATGTTACCAGCACAAGTAACAACGGACAGATTCAAGACATGATTTCCTACGGGCAAGAAGTGTCCGACCCTGTAAGCATGAGTTTTTCTTTACGGGTATCGACCGGCAATGTGAATCTGGTAAAGACATCAGAAGATAATGTGGTGGAAGGCTTCACGTTCCATGCGTCCGGTGCAGGGATCGACCAAGACGTGACAACCGGTGCGGATGGTTCGATTACGCTCAATGGGCTGAAAGCCGGCGAGCAGCTGACGCTGACCGAAAAATTAACGGAAGAACAAAGCCGGTATGTGCAGCCATCCAGCCAGACGGTAACGATCCTTGCCGGGCAAACGACCACGGTACGGTTTGATAACCGGCTGAAACGCGGTTCGGCCATTTTCCAAAAAACAGACTTTGAAAGCGATAAGGAAATCGAGAGCAAAGACGGTATCTTCAATATTCTGCAATGGAGCAATGCAAAGCAGGATTATCTACCGCACAGCACAATGGCCTACGACGAACAGCGAGGCGGCTATGTTACGACAAGTGATCTAATCGTAACCAGCGATAACGACGGGAAATTCCGTTGGGTAGAAGAACAAGCGCCGACCGGTTATCTGAAACCGGCAGAAAGCAGCATCGATTTTGAGATCACCGAAGACGGGCAAATTTATCATATCAATGGCGGTAAGGTCACAAACTCTGCGCAAAAGGGCAAGGTAGGCGCTATCAAGTTCGGTGAAGTGCTGACCGGCTTTGACTTCATGCAGACGGAGTTCGGCTTAAAATACAGCCCGATATATGAGGAACAAAGTCTTGCCGACGCGGTGCTGAAAATTTACGCACAGGAAGATACCTATTTCAACGGGGATCTGAAATACAAGCAGGGAGAGCTGATCGATACGATCACGACCGTTGCCGGCGAATACGCCTATTCCAAGGATATTTATATCGGAGACGACGGAACCAAGCTGCGTGTGGTAGAGGAACAGGCGCCGGAAAATTTCTTCCTGGGTGCAAATGAATATGAAATCGAGCTTACCTATCAAGGGCAGGAAGTGCAGCTCGTCACACAGAACATTGAGGTACATAATGACCGACAAAAAGTAAAAGTTCGGCTGCATAAAGACATCGAAGAAAACACCTACTATCCGAACCCGGAAGCGTATAAGGACATCATTTTTGGCGTGTTTTCGGCAGAGGACATTGTAGCCGAAGATGGCACCGTGCTTTTGGAAAAGGATTCACTGGTTGACTGCTTCGGGATCAACGACAGTTGGGACGGTGTATCACAGACGGATTTCCCGCCCGATACAAAATGGTATCTGAAAGAGCTACAGACTGCGGATGGGCTGGTGCTCAACGATACCAAATATGAGTTTTCTTTTGCGGCCGACCGGCCGGATCTTCCGCTGCTGTGGATCGATATAAACGAAATGCACGGAGAGCTGGAAAACAAGACCGTCAAAGGATTCGTCGAGTACAAAAAAATCTCCGCGCATGATGGGAGCCCGTTGATCGCTACATACGGTGTATTCCGGGCCTCTGATGATATGCTGATTGAAGAAAAGGAAAGCAGCTTGACCGAATGGACGCGCTTTTCTGAGCTTCCCAAGGGTGAATATTATCTCATGGAGACGGTAGAGCCGGAGCATCACCACAAAGATCCCAACAAGTACCCGTTCTTCATTGGCGAGGACAACGTTTCCGGTGTTACAATTCAGATCACGGTTGCCAATGAACCGATCATCGGCGCGCTTGTGCCGGAATATCACGAAGATGGCGGCAGCGATGGAGAGGGCGGTTTGCACGTCCCGCAAACCGGCGACCGGATCCCGATTATTCCTATGGCGGCGATTGCGGTTTCTTCCGCTGCGGTGATTGCTATGACCTCTGTGATCGGTGTGAAAAGGCACCGGAAAAACAAAAAATAACGAGGGTTGGTAAATTTACCAACTCCCCGAACGGAAAGGAATATATCGTGTACGAAAAGCCTATCCGAGTGTTATTTACACAGGACGAAATACAGAGGCAGGCTGCTTATAAACAGGCTACGGGTATGACACTGAATGCGATAACGGATAAAGCAATCAACTGTTATCTGGATAATAAATTGGCGGGACGCGAAAAAACGACGACGGTACAGCAGGAGCATAAAACCTTTTGTGTGCGGATGATTACTGCGGCGGCGTATGAGAAGCTGCGGACATATTGTGCGTTAAATGGGTTGACCCTATCCGATGTTGTGCGCCGCGCCTTAGAAGTCTACATTGACCTTTATAGCATTTGAGGAAAGGATGCTTAACAAATGACAAAATTTAAAAAAGCCCTGGCAGCGATAATGACGCTGTGCGTGTGTGTGTCTATTTTTTCTTTACCGGTGGTTGCGGCAACAGAAACCCCGAAAGGGGAAAAAGACGTGGTGAAAACCGAACAGTTCACCACAACCAGCACCGACGAATTCCACTACGATTTTGCGGAAACCATAGAGGAAAACGGAGCAAAGTATAATCTGAAATCCGTAGATTACAAGGTGTTGAACAGTGTCCCGCTGCAACGAGAGGAAACCGTCGTCCATACCGTGGACTATAAGAACCGTTATGGCCGGGACGTATCGCCAGCCGAAACCGTTGAAATTGAAAAGGACGGGCAGCAGCTGACGGTAGAGCTGACGGATCTTGAGTATACGCCTACGACGATCACGAATCGTTCGGAAATCGTTTCGGCCTATACGGACTTTTCCTACAAGACTGTGACGCCGGAACCGGCGGCCACGAAAACCATTACATATCATGATGAAGCATCCGGGCAGGACGTTGTGGCAACACTGCCTTTTAAGGAATTGAAAGAGGTAGATGGTTGGGCGTGGCGATCAGATGTAACGATCCCGATTGAATTTTCCCTTTACGACGCAGCATACTATGCGCTCGGTGATAAGCTCATTCCCTATAACGATGAAAAACCGGCATTAGCCGGCTATGAAACGGATCTGTTGAATGAGCTTGGCCTTGATACAGACTTGTATCGGATCACTGATGTGCAATGGGATGGAGATCCTTATTACGTCGGTGAGGTACGGTATCGAAAGGCGATTGCGACCGGGGAAAGATATACCGCCAACTATATCGCTGTCTATGAAAGCCGCGTGGAACTGCCGGATGTTTCCGGTTATAACGCTGTGGCGACATACCGAAATGTCGTTGATGTCAACAGCGGGGAACGGGAATATACCGTAGAAGCAACCGCAGTTTATGAAAAAGACAATATCGTAACCTATGCTGTCATCGGCGCTGTGCTTGGCGTGGTATTCCTGGCGTTGTTGGTTGTAGCGATTCTGTATATTATCAGCAGACGCAGAGCCAATCAAACGAGCATACAGCCGCCTGTATCTTGACAATCTCCTTTTTTCATCTTCCTTTCTGATTTGGGCGGCTGTGCAGCCGATACACCTGTATAACCGCCCAAGACGCCTTAAAAAAGGAGAAAATAATGCAACCGAAAGTATTCATTACTATTGCAAGCAACGGTCGAGACAGTACATATCCGTATCGGATGCAGCTAAAGCAGATGGGCTTTTCTTTTAATCGCACAGGAAAATACAGCGGCGTTTGGAATAAAAAGACGGACAGCGAATTCGAGATTCAATTAAGCAAAAAATTTGCCAAAGAAAGGAATTTAGCTTGCTTGGTAGAGTACCCAGAGGATCGCCGCAGTGCAGATTACCGCCGCATCTTTTTTCACAATAATCCCGGGCTTTTTAAGTCGGGAGAGTATTATCAATGCGCCTATTGTGGCTTGGTGTTTTCCAAAGACAGAATCACAGTAGATCATTTATTTTCCGTGCGGGGGACGCAAAAAAGCCCTTTTTATAAAAAACTATTGCAAAAAATCGGAATTACGAATATCAATGATCCTAAAAATCTGGTACCGGCGTGTCAACACTGCAATAGCAAAAAAGGCAGTAAAGGCGGTATATGGATCATACGCGGACTTGTCGGGAAAAGCTTTGTGGTATGGGCTATACGATGGATGATTCGCTTTGCCCTGTTTGTATTGTGTATAGCTTTTTTGATTGCAAAATTGCAAGGACATTACTAAACCACATACCTAAAAAAGAAAAAGGATAGTTGCTATGGCGATTCAACCTGGAAAATTTGAAAATACTTTTTTGAAATCAACGACTATTCAGATGCTCGATGATTATATCGGGAAAATGGGAAGATTGCTTATTTTTCAAAACAACTATATCGTTTTTGAGATAGACAATCAAACCTTTCCTCTTTTTGTGAACCTTTCATTAGGGGATTTCTCGATATTTGGGAGCAACGAGTTATGGGTGCGCTGCGAACAAGGCGAAGCAACATTCCAACGAATATATCAGAATCCTTTATGGGAGTTTGAAAGAAACCAATAAAATACTTGGCTTGGGAGAGGTATATATGCAAATTTGGTCGCTTACAAAAACCGGTAAACCTTGCCGGATATTCTATAAGTTATTGAAGCTGAGGCGGTTGAAAGACCTAACCGAAGTATACGACTTCGATCATGATTGTGTTGTCATGACTGGAATTTTGGTATATAGGTAAAAGGAGGATACTGTTTTGCAACAAAAAGACTTTGCAATACAAGCGGGTGTGGGCGATAAAAAAATAAGGATTCGAAGAAACCATGAAACGTATGACATTAAGTTTTGCAGTCCGGATTATCTGCAAGAATATTTTTCCCCGGCAGTCGTTTGTGGTTACACAGATCTGCGCCCAAAACGCATGAAGGCCGAAAAAAAAGAGGAAATCGGAATACTACAATACGACGGGGTTGCGATTTCATCCGTGTATAGAAAGCAACATAAAACGAGATCCATTCGCGGCTATTTGTCCGTCGGCGGCGACAACTTTGTCGCCATCGAAAGCCATCGCTTTTTGCTGT
>ULUA01012373.1_pt1 | contig 28546 bp, 26 predicted proteins | sample 1958081 | NCBI WGS metagenome assembly ULUA01 (sample SAMEA4835748, study PRJEB28245) | human gut metagenome | biome: gut microbiome; material: fecal sample | place: Denmark | collected 2008
GAATCAGTTCCCGAAAATTCCGGTAACTCTGCTAAAGAATCCTCCGGCAAGACGTCGTCATAACCATACCCCATTTGCGTCATATTCTCCTTGGCCGCCTTGATGTAATTTTTCACATATACATCATTCTTAAAATAAGGGGTGGCCTTGGCCATAATCTCTTCTATTTGAGGGGTCATCACCTGATAAGGATAACTGCTTGTCAGAATCATAAAAACGCCTGCTCCCAAGACATTATCGAAATTGGACGTAATGAAATTGGTAATCAAACGGTCGTTCTGCAATGCCAGACGGTTGGCTTCGTCATTCAAACGCACCATAATGACATCCTCATCCACCCCATCCATAATCATTTGGCTTTCCTTATGCGGCAATTCTGCTATCTGATTGTCCAACCGCGTCTTGCGACGGATAAAACTATATAAGGTATCGTTCAGAGCACTTCCTGTCACGTATTGACGTGCCGTACTGATATGTATGGACAGTTCTTCCGGCCCCAAGACAAACGGCATCAGGCATTCATCATCTATAAAAAGACTCACCATCATGACGGAATCCAGTGCACCGATAAAATTAAACTTCCCATGCACCACGTCGCTGGAGTCAATATCCACCAGATCATCATCCTTATAGGCTTTCAAATACAGTTTTTTCCCATCCATGGTCTGTATCGTAGAGTTTCCTTCCACCATGTATTCTGTCTGGTGGCAAGAAGCCAACACCATAAGGCTCACCAATATCCATAAAAAATTTTTCATTCTTCTTATATTATTCCGGACTTATAGGGGTACAAAGATAAGCGCTTATCACCAGAGGATAAAGCGTTTTATCACTATTTAAGCTTGTCTTTTCCGTTTTAAAACTTATTGTTGTTTTTTCGTGACTTTTCCTTCTCCAATTCGGCCGGAATACGAAAAGCGGTGTACAATTCCAGCACGCAAGCGACTGCCAGGCATACCACCCATTCCTGTCCGCGGGCAAAACCGAAATCAAAAATACGCATAGCCATAAAAAAGGCAGTACAAACCAACAAAAGCGCACCGATGACTTGTTGTCCCCGCAACCGGCGGATAACGAAATTATCCCCTTCGTACCCGGCACGCAACTGCATAGCAGCAAAAGCGCAAGCCCCTACCGTATAAAGATAAAAGGCATAAAGCCAACCGGTAAAAAAAGTGGCTGCCCCAATCAACAACAGCACAGCTCCGGTTATGAATACTATATTTTGAATCTTATTCAGTCTCTTCATCCGTAGTTTTTTCTTGTATGACAAAAATATCTTCGTCGTCTGTCTTCATGTAATATCGCTCACGTGCAATCTCGATTAACACGTCGGGGTCGGTGTTCATTTCCTCCAAATAACGCGTGTCATGCTCGTACATCTCCGTGTACTTCCGGATTTCAGAGCGCAATTCAGCCAACTCAGCCTTATGACGATAGCGGCTCCACAAACTGTTTTCGTCTACCACTCCCATCAACAAGACGAAAAGCCCGATGACAAAACCATATTTATGCCGGCGAAAGACATTCCAGAAAGTATGAAGCTTACCCATAACTTGACTTGTTTATAGGGGCAAAGATACGACAAAATCAACGAAAACGGAGGCTGCCCCCGTTTTTTTTGCTAAATTTGCTTTGCGAATAACTAATTCATCAATCCATCATGGGAGAATACATCGTATCGGCACGAAAATACCGCCCCTCGGCATTCGATGCCGTGGTGGGGCAGGAGGCGCTCACCACGACTCTGAAAAACGCCATTGCAGCCGGTAAACTGGCACATGCTTACCTGTTCTGCGGACCACGCGGAGTGGGAAAAACGACTTGTGCCCGCATTTTTGCCAAAACCATCAACTGCCTGCACCCGTCCGACAACGGGGAGGCTTGCGATGAATGCGAATCATGCAAGGCTTTCAACGAACAGCGTTCGCTCAACATTCATGAACTGGACGCAGCTTCAAACAACTCGGTGGAGGAAATACGTGCCTTAATAGAAAAGGTGCGCATACCGCCGCAGGTGGGACGCTATAAGGTGTTCATCATCGACGAGGTGCACATGTTGTCCACGGCTGCATTCAATGCTTTCCTCAAGACGCTGGAAGAGCCGCCTTCGTATGTCATCTTTATCCTGGCCACTACGGAAAAGCATAAAATCCTGCCTACCATATTGAGCCGTTGCCAAGTGTACGATTTCAACCGCATGAGCGTACAGACCATCGTCAACCACCTGAAGTTCGTGGCAGACAAAGAGGGATATGCATACGAGCCGGAGGCACTGAACATCATTGCCCAAAAGGCAGACGGCGGCATGCGTGACGCACTTTCCATTTTCGACCAGACGGTAAGCTTCACGGGAGGAAACCTGACGTATAAAAAGGTTATAGAAAACCTGAACGTACTGGACTATGAATACTACTTCCGCCTGACGGACCATTTCCTGAAAAACGAGGCAGCGCAGTGCATGCTGGTCTTCAACGAGATTTTAGAGAAAGGGTTTGAAGGCAGCCATTTCATTACCGGATTGGCCGCACACCTGCGCGACCTGTTGGTCAGCCGCGACGCAATGACCCTCCCGTTACTGGAAGTAAGCGACAGCATCAGGGCACGTTATCAGGAACAGTCGCAACGGTGCACGCCCAAATTCCTATACCGTGCCATCAAGTTGTGCAGCGACTGCGACTTGAATTACCGAGCCAGTAAGAACAAACGGCTGTTGGTGGAAATCACCTTGATACAACTGTCTCAACTGACCTTGGAAGATGACAGCGTCGGCTCGGGGCGTAGCCCTGAGAAGACATTAAAACCCCTATTCGACCAACCTGCCGGGACGGTACAACAGACTGCCGCTCCGGTCAATCCGCAGAAGCCTCAGGCTCCCGTGGAAAAGGTTGCCTCCGCCGTTCAGGACAGAACGGCACCGTATGAAACGCGCAAATCCCCGCTTCCGGACACTGAAACCACGGAACGCAGGCTTCCCAAAGTCAAACTCGGCTCTTTCGGCCCATCCATCAGCCGACTTAAACAAGGAATAGGAAATCCGGCCGAGACGTCCCAACCGGCTGCAACTCCGGCTACGACGACCGTAGCCTCACAGACACCGAAGGAAGAAGAAAATTATCCTGTCACGGAAGATAACATCCGTTTCTGTTGGCATGAGTTCATCAACCTCCTGCCACAAGAAGAAACCGCCATCGCACAACGGATGAAAGTCATCCAGCCCAAGCTACAGAAAGATGCCAGGTTTGAAGTATTGGTGGACAACGATCAGGTGAAATTCTACATGGAACAAATCGCCCGGCGTATAGAAACCCACATGCGCAAGCAGCTCCATAACCGCAACATCACCATGACCGTACGTGTGGCCGAACCGACGGAGGTCACCCGCATCACCAGCAAACCCCAACAATACCAGGCGATGAGCAAACGGAATCCGGCCTTGCAAAAACTAAAAGAAACGTTCGGACTGGAATTGGCGTAACCTCTCATCCGAACGTTTCTCCATTTTCCTCTTATTTCAAATCATGATTCATCATGCGGAACTCCGCCATCTGCTCGAACTTCGTACCTTTGCGGCCGTAGTTGGCATACGGATAGATGGAAATCCCCCCACGCGGAGTAAAGATACCGGTGACTTCGATGTATTTCGGATCCATCAGACGAATGAGGTCCTTCATGATTTTGTTCACGCAATCTTCGTGGAAGTCGCCGTGGTTGCGGAAGCTGAACAAATATAGTTTCAGACTCTTGCTTTCCACCATGCGGCGGTCGGGAATATAACTGATACGGATTTCGGCAAAATCGGGTTGCCCCGTAATGGGACACAAACTCGTGAATTCCGGACAGTTGAAACGTACCCAATAATCATTGTCGGGATGCTTGTTTTCAAAAGCTTCCAGCACCTCAGGAGCATAATCCTGGCGATACTCCGTCTTTTTACCCAACGACTGCAATCCTTCTTTTTCTCTTTCGCTGCTCATGGTTCTGTATTTTCCTTTACATGTGACTTACATTCTTTCTCTGCCAAATACTTATGCAGGCCCTCATTCCGCAATTTACAGGCCGGACAATGGCCGCAACCGTCGCCCTGCACACCGTTGTAGCAGGTCAGCGTGTCGTGGCGCACCAAGTCGAGCACGCCCAGTTCGTCGGCCAAAGCCCACGTCTGGCATTTGTCGATCCACATCAACGGCGTATGCAAGACGAATTGCTCGTCCATGGCCAGGTTCAAGGTCACATTCAGACTTTTGATAAACGCGTCCCGACAATCGGGATAACCGCTGAAGTCCGTCTGCGACACCCCAGTCACAATATGGTTGATGCCCCGTTCACGGGCATACACGGCAGCAATGCTGATGAAGAACAAGTTACGCCCGGGAACGAACGTATTCGGACAATGCCCCTCGGGCTTCTCCTCATCCATCTGCATGGTGGCGTCGGTCAACGAGTTCCTCCCCAACGAACCGACGAAAGAAACATCCATACAGTCCCAGTCCACATCGGCCCGTGAAGCTATGGCCTTGGCCAACTCTACTTCCTTCACATGCTTCTGCCCGTACACAAAACTCAAGGCTACGACTTTCTTGAAATGCTTTTTGGCCCAAAACAAACAGGTGGTGGAATCCTGACCGCCACTGAACACCACCAAGGCGGTTTCCTTATTCATGGTCATAATTGAGACACCTTTAATATATTATAAGAAATATTTTTGTCATACACGTCTACGCCTTCCACACGTTTCACCCAGCGAACCACACGAATCGTGACGGGAAGTATGACGACCTCATAAAGCGTCTTCAGCAAAATCTGCCAGAACATCATGAGCAACAGATTATCCCAAGGCACAAGGCCGCCCAAAGCTATCGGAAAGAAGATCAGGGAATCGGCCGTTTCTCCCGCCACAGAAGACAGGACGGCTCGCAACGAAAAGCGACGCCCGCCGGAAGCCACCTTCATCACGCTCATCACATAGGCATTGAGGAAAGAGCCGGAAAGGAAAGCCAAGAACGAAGCTGCCGCCACACGGGGAGCCAGACCGAACAGATTGTGAAAGCCTTCCTCGTTGTTCCAATACGGCGCACCGGGAATAAGGTCGGCCACATAACCGAAGAAGACAAACAGGAAGTTCATCAGGAAACCCGTCCATATCAAGAATTTGGCTTTGTTGAACCCCCAAACCTCGACGATACAGTCGTTCACGATATAAGAAATGGGAAAGACCAAAATCCCGGCCGTAATATTAAACGGACCGAACATGATTTGCTTCGTGGCCAAAAGATTGGCCGAAATGAGACACACACAAAACAGTATCCCCATCAACATGAAGGATACACTGACTGTTTTTTCTTTCATATAATCTTGTTTTTTAAGAGGTTACCAAGCACTCATCGCGCATTCCTTCCGGAAACGCGGGGACAAAGATACGATAAAGACGGGAGACAGCAAAAAGATTGCATAAAAAAAGTTTTTCCCTGCACGGGAGCGAAAAGATTTCGTACCTTTACATTCAAATATCAATGATTAAATTATGAAAATGAAAAAACAAATCATGTGCCTGTCACTGGCAGCATATTGCGGTGCGGCTTTCGCACAAACGGATTACAAGGTGACATTCACCACAGACCGGACCGACATCACTACAATCTATCTTTGCTCGGAAGAGGACGGCACCGTATTGGACAGTGCTTCGTGCCACAACGGCAAAGCCGTGATGGACGGACAGACCAGATTGCCCCAAATAGCCGTCGTTGCCCAAGACAAAAAGTCCAAAAGCCCAATCTCTTCGTTCATACTGGACAGCACGCCCACTACAATAAACCAGACGAAAACGGGAATTGAAGTGAAAGGTTCGCCTCTCAACCAAAAATATGCAGAGGTGAAAAAGAGCGTAAATGTCCACAATGAAAAAATGAGGGCGCTACAGGAAGAAGCAAAAGCCATCGCACAAAAAAACAACGGCAAAATACCAGATGAACAGTTGAAACGCCTGCAAGACGAGTTCGACAAAGCCCTGCACAGTCAGACCGAAGCCATTCGGACAGCCCTTCAGGAAAATAAGGATAACCTGATTCCGGCTTCCATGATTGCATTCTACAGCGAGAATATCGGCATGGACAAAGTTGAAGAATACCTGAAAGAATATGCTTATAAAGACAACGGCATACTGAAGAACGTAAACAATTACATTCAAGCTTTGAAGCGTAAGGCTGTAGGGGCCATGTTCACGGATTTCACGATGAACGACATGCAGGGCACGCCCAGAAAACTATCCGACTACGTAGGTAAAGGAAACTATGTCTTGGTAGACTTTTGGGCCAGTTGGTGCGGCCCTTGCCGTGCGGAAATGCCGAACGTAAAGAAAGCCTACGAACAATTCCACCCGAAAGGGTTTGAAATCGTAGGCATCTCGTTCGACGCACAAAAGGACGCATGGCAAAAGGCGACTACCAAATTAGGCATCACATGGCCTCAAATGTCAGATCTGAAAGCCTGGAACTGCGAAGCCGGTGCCATTTACGGTATACGGAGCATCCCGGCCACCATACTTTTCGGTCCTGACGGTAAAATCGTGGCTACGGACCTGCGCGGGGAAGAACTCCAGAAAAAGTTGGAAGAAATTTACCCGTAACCCACGTACAGAACGGTTCTCCGTTCCCATTCACAAAAGATGGCATCTCCGGATATCCCGAAGATGCCATCTTTCGCTTTATTATCTTACTAAATTCAAAACTGCGCGCCCACTTAGAAACTGAAATCTATTCCCAGACCAAAAACCTTATTGGTACGGGTGAAAGAGTCGCTGCCCTTCAACATACCGGAAGCAACCAAAGCGTCGGCCGTAGCCTGTCCGGCCGCCGTGGCCACCGTCGCGCTGATGCCGTTGTAATCGTTCGTAGCGCGGTTGTAGTCTTTATAGAAAGTATGGAAATAAGCCACATTCACCTTGATGCGTTTCGTAGCCTGTATCCCTAAGCCCACACCCAAGGAGTTGGAGCTTACGTTGAAACTCATATCTTTCATGTACTCGTCCGTCAGGCCGAAATAGGTGTTCTGCCATCCGGCACTGGCCTGCACACGGTCGGTGATGTCGTATTCCACACCGGCCAGAAATTCCCTCGAACCGCTCTTCAGCAATTTTTGCGAACCACCTTCCTGCGAAGCTTGTTTGTCGAAGTAATGATGATACCCTGCCATGATACGCAACGAAGGGAGGATTTCGTATTGCGCACCAAGGGTCAACAGTGCCGGGATGTCTTCTTTCACAGTCCGTCCGTCGCGGAACTTATCCAACATGGCCAAGCGTTCAGCCGACTCACTGTTGGCCGCACGGTTGTCCAAACGGATTTTCGTCTTAAACTCATACTTGGCACCGAAGTTGAACTTGCCTATTTTATAGTCCAAGCCGATAATGGGCGTAAAGCCCCACCCCGTCTGGTCGCAGTTAAGTGTCACGTCTTCCGTAGCCACAGCCAAAGTACCCATTTGTTTGGCAGCCGCACCGGCCTTTTGGGCCAATTCGGCATACTGTTGCGCCAAATCCTGATTTCCGGCAGCGGCAGCCTGTTCGGCAGCAGCCGTCAACTGTCCGGCCTGCTCTAAATAAGAAGCCATTTGTCCGGCAAACAAAGCCGAAGCCCCCACCATCTCTCCGCCTACAGGATTGTTCACCGAGATATTTTTCACATAACCGTAGTAGTTCGTGGTGGCATACACCAAACGTCCGCCGACAAAAGCCGACAGATTGTCGGTGATTTTATAGGCCGCACCGATTTGGAAACCGTAATAATACTGGCGGCCGCGCATATAGCTGTCGAGAGAATAGCTGTTGATGCCCATCTCGCTCCCCAGCAACGGCAACAACGCCGCCTGGCTCTCGAACGAGCCTAAACCGTCTTCAAAAGCGCACTTTCCGCCCCCGCCGCCAATGGCGAAGTTGAAAGAATACGACCAACGGCCACGATTGTAAGCCGCCTGTAAAGAAGGAACAACCGGAGCTTTGGCATCTCCTTTAAACAGTTTGGAAGATTCTCCACGATTGCCTGCACCGTATGCGAAGGGACCAAACACAGAGGTAATCTCACGCGTCTGGTAAGCACTCTGGAAATTCAGGGACAAGTGCAACCCGTCCGGCAAAAAAGCCACACCCGCCGGGTTACTGTACACTCCGTCGATACCGATGGCACCATCTCTCGCGGGATTACGCAGGAATGCCACATTTTGATTTGTGTTCGTAAGCAATCCTCCGGCAAAAGTTAAACTTGAAACCATCAAGCCAAAGGAAGCTACAAGAGTTTTTTTCTTCATTTCTATGAATTTTGCTAAAAATCAGGTGCAAAATTAACAATTAAAACTTATATTCACAAAGAATTCCTCATTTTATTCTATTTTCAATCGTTACACATACAACAAAACACTTCGTTCCAAAGTACACGTCTCACGACATCTCCTCTCCATTACACATCAGTGCAAAAATCCTCCTTTGCTTTTCTGAAAAACATACACTTATACACCTGAAATCAATCTCAGGAGAATGAAAAATCGTTTGGCTGAGATTCGTTTTTCGTTCTCAGTCGATTGATTTTTCATTCTCCTGAGATTGATTTTCCATTCTACCGAGATACCTCCAGCACTCTCTTGAATCCCACACCAACCACCTGTATATCAAAGAAATGAATCTCATTCAAGCTAACTTTTTTTCTACCCTTTTCGCTCTACCCTTCCCCATTCCGTTTTTTATACTTATATTTGCTGTCGCCTTTCGCCTTACTTGTTTTGATAAGAATTAAACCTACTTAAAAATGACGGATATGAAAAGAACGCTTTTTTTGTGGCTGGCATTGGGAGCCACCACAACCGCTTTCACCCAATCCCCCGATGGCATCACCGGAGCCTCGGCCGTACAAACGGGACAGACGAAAAACAAAGGAGAATCTATCATCTATAAGGGGAACACCCTACATACGACTGGAAAAATGGTAAAAACAGGACGCAAGGCACCGGACTTCCACCTGACACAGTCTGACCTGCAAGACGTAAAACTCTCAGACTTCAAAGGTAAGAAAGTCATTCTGAACGTATTCCCCAGTTTAGACACCCCCACTTGCGCCGTTTCCGTACGTGAATTCAACGAAAAGGCCTCGGGACTGGAAAACACGGTCGTGCTCTGCATATCCATGGATTTGCCCTTCGCACAATCACGGTTCTGTACCACCGAAGGGCTTACCCGCGTCATACCGCTTTCGGCCTTCCGAAGCCAGGATTTTACCCCAAACTACGGTTTACAGATTGCAGACGGCCCCATGAAAGGCTTGTTGGCTCGCGCCGTGATCGTGGTGGACGAAAAAGGAATCGTGCGGCACACCCAACTGGTCAAAGAGATTTCACAGGAACCGGACTATGAAGCGGCACTGGAAAGCGCCGCAACGGCAACTACGGAGTGAGGACGCAGACGCATACCCGCCTTCTGCCGCAAACTCCGAAAGGAAAAGGCTTATGAAGCAGATTTTATCCGCTGTCATCCCTCTTTCGACGGAAGTTTTTTCGTATCTTTGCCGCTTTAAGAATAATCACAAAAAACAAACGATATATGTTCGACAATTTGAGTGAAAGACTGGAACGGTCTTTCAAAATCCTGAAAGGTGAAGGCAAAATCACCGAAATCAACGTGGCTGAAACCTTGAAAGACGTGCGCCGCGCATTGCTCGATGCCGACGTGAACTACAAGGTGGCCAAGACTTTTACCGACACGGTAAAGCAAAAGGCATTGGGGCAGAACGTGCTGACAGCCGTGAAACCCAGCCAGTTGATGGTGAAAATCGTACACGACGAACTGGCAACCCTGATGGGAGGCGAAACGGCCGAGCTGAACCTGCAAGGCCATCCGTCCGTCATCCTGATGGCGGGATTGAACGGTGCCGGTAAAACGACCTTGTCCGGAAAACTGGCCCTGATGCTGAAAACAAAGAAACGTAAGAATCCTTTGCTGGCGGCTTGCGACATCTATCGTCCGGCGGCCATCGAACAGTTGAAAGTGCTGGGCGAACAAATCGGTATCCCCGTATATAGCGAACCGGACAACAAGGATGCCGTGCAGATTGCACAGAACGCCGTGAAAGAAGCCAAGGCCAAAGGCTACGACGTGGTCATCGTCGATACGGCCGGACGTCTGGCGGTGGACGAACAGATGATGCAGGAAATCGCCGCCATCAAACAGGGCATCAACCCCGACGAGACGCTCTTCGTGGTAGATGCCATGACCGGACAGGATGCCGTGAACACGGCCAAGGAATTCAACGACCGTCTGGACTTCGACGGCGTGGTGCTCACCAAATTGGACGGCGACACCCGGGGCGGTGCGGCCTTGTCTATCCGTACGGTGGTGAACAAGCCCATCAAATTCGTCGGCACGGGAGAGAAAATGGAAGCCATCGACCAGTTCCATCCTTCGCGTATGGCCGACCGTATCTTGGGTATGGGAGACATCGTGTCGCTCGTGGAAAAGGCTCAGGAACAATACGACGAGGAAGAAGCACGCCGCCTGCAAAAGAAAATCGCCAAGAACCAGTTCGACTTCAACGATTTCATGTCGCAAATCCAACAAATCAAGAAGATGGGTAACCTGAAAGACTTGGCCAGCATGATTCCCGGCGTGGGCAAGGCGCTCAAAGACGTGGAAATCGACGACAATGCCTTCAAGGGTATCGAAGCCATCATCCAGAGCATGACTCCGCGTGAACGTACCAATCCGGAAATCCTGAACACCAGCCGCCGCCAACGCATCGCAAAAGGTTCGGGCACCAACATACAGGAAGTGAACCGCCTCATCAAACAGTTCGACCAGACGCGCAAAATGATGAAGATGGTGACGGGCAGCAAAATGGGCAAGATGATGGCCAACATGCCCAAGATTCCGGGTATGCCTAAAATGCCTAAACTATAATCGTAAACCAAAAGAGGAATAACCATGCAACTGATTGACGGAAAGGCCACCGCCGCACAAATCAAGGCGGAAATTGCCGAAGAGGTAAAACAAATCGTAGAAAGCGGAGGGAAACGCCCGCATTTGGCTGCCATCCTCGTGGGACATGACGGAGGCAGCGAGACTTACGTGCGCAACAAGGTATTGGCTTGCGAAGCCTGCGGTTTTAAATCGACACTGCTCCGCTTCGAGGATACCATCAGCGAAGAGGAACTTCTGGCCGAAGTGGACAAACTCAACAAAGACGAGGACGTGGACGGATTCATCGTGCAACTGCCCCTCCCCCGCCATATCTCCGAACAGAAAGTCATCGAGGCCATCGACTTCCGCAAGGACGTGGACGGTTTCCACCCCATCAACGTGGGAAGAATGGCTATCGGGCTTCCTTGTTACATCTCAGCCACCCCGAAAGGCATCCTGGAACTGCTCCGGCGTTACCATGTCGAGACGAGCGGCAAGAAATGTGTCATCCTGGGCCGCAGCAACATCGTAGGCAAACCTATGGCACAGCTTATGATGCAAAAGCAGTATGGCGACGCCACGGTGACCGTATGCCACAGCCGGAGCCGCGACTTGAAGAAAGAATGCCGTGAGGCGGACATTATCATAGCTGCTATCGGCCAGCCCGATTTCGTCACGGCCGACATGGTGAAAGAGGGAGCTACGGTCATCGACGTGGGCACGACACGCGTCCCCGACGCTACGAAGAAAAACGGATTCCGCCTCAATGGCGATGTGAAATTCGACGAGGTAGCTCCCAAATGTGCTTACATCACCCCCGTACCCGGCGGAGTCGGCCCGATGACCATCTGCATGCTGATGAAAAATACACTGTCGGCGGGCAAAAAGGAATTCTATCGTTAACAGGGTATTGAACAGACATAAGGTGTACCGCCTGCTTGACGGTACACCTTATTATATATAAGCCTTCGCGGACTTCAAGGCTGTGGCTCAAAAAAAGTTTTAGTAAAAATCCGGCGAAACATTTGCAGTTTCAAATAAAATGCGTACCTTTGCATCGCTTTAGGAAAGAAACATGATACTTTCCATACAAGCACACCAAAATGGTGACTATAGTTCAGTCGGTTAGAGCGTCAGATTGTGGTTCTGAATGTCGTGGGTTCGAATCCCACTAGTCACCCAAAAGAAGTCCTTGATAATCGCAAGATTATTGAGGATTTTTCTTTTTGTAGACAAACGGAGAGAATACAAAGAGAGGACTTGAAAGAGTACTGTATCTATGATTGTTGGTCTATTGTTGTTCCCAAAAACATTAGAATAACATGCTGACATTCAAAGCTGAAATATTAAAGAACAAACAAAAGGCAGATGGTACTTACAATGTAAAGATAAGAATGACCCATAATAGGGAAGTAAAAAGACTCTCAACCAATATCTTTGTAAGACCCAATGACCTTACCAAATCACTCAAACTTAAAAATCCCGTATTTATAAAAGAAGCAGATGCTTTGGTCAGGCAGTATCAAGAAATATGCTCCACTCTTCCATTGGAAGCATCAACATATAGTATTGATGAAATACTGGAGTATATCAAAACAGAGCAAAATAGAAAGAAGAGTATTGACTTTATTCTGTTTTGTAAAGAATGGTTGGACAGGACAGAAATAAAAGGTAAAAAGAACTATAAGACGGCTCTCAATACTTTTATTACTTATATTGGAAAAGACTGCTTGCCCACCAATCAGATAACCAAAGACCTTCTAAAAGGCTTCTTGGAATATCTCTTGAAGAGAAGAGTGGAAAAAATTGCAGAACTTCAAAAGAAAGGTAAAAGAATACCTTCCAATAGAACCATATCACTCTATTTGGGTAGCATAAGGCATCTGTTCAATGAAGCCAAGAAAAGATATAATGACTATGACAGAGGCATTATACTTATCTCTAACTCTCCTTTTGAAAACTTTGAGATTCCTAAACAAGAAGCAACAAGGAAAAGAGCATTGTCACCTGAAACAATAAGAAAGATTTGGGAATTACCTTATATCCTTAATACCACCAATGGCAAAGAAAGGATATGTCCATATAATCTTGCAAAAGATTGTTTCATCTTGTCTTTCTGTTTGATAGGTATAAACTCGGTAGATTTATACAATTGTTCCGAATTGAAAGATAATATTATCACATATTATAGAACCAAGACAAAGGACAGAAGATTGGATAAAGCTAAAATGCAAGTACATATACCTTCAATAATTATGCCTCTTATGCAGAAATACAAAGATTTCACAGGGAATAGAATTTTCAACTTCTATCACCAATATTCTACTGCAAATAACTTCAACAGAGCTATTAATATGGGTCTTAAAGAGATTGGCAGGATTCTAAAAATAGATGATTTGGAGTTCTATGCAGGCAGGCATTCTTGGGCTACATTAGCTGTCAATAAGGTAGGCATAGACAAATACACAGTCCATGCAGCCCTCAACCACATTGATGAAGCCATGAAGGTGACAGACATCTATATTGAGAGGGATTTCAGGATTGAGAATGAAGCCAATAGGAAGGTGATAGAATATGTGTTTGGTGGTGGAACTACCCTATAGACTCTTATAGATATAGTTACAAGAATCTCCAAAGATTGTTGCCTGTAACTTTGGGGATTCTTTCGTATTCATTTCTGTGTTTTTATTTGGAGAAGTGAATACAAAATTCTAATTTAGCACTTCATCAGAAATAGTCAGAAAATGGAAAATGAAGAAGCAATTACAATAGGCAGTATTGTATCTGTTGGAAGATATGAGATATTGTATGCAACAGCACCTTACAATGATGAAAGCAATGGAGAAGTGGATGATATTCAAACTATCCAATACTTGAATAATGCCCATGTCAGATATAATGAGGTCTATTTGCACTATGAGATAGATTGGAGAGAAAAGGGGAAATCCATAAATGCCATAAACTTTTTAATGCCTAAAGACAAAGGGCATTTGCAAGATGTTTTTGTGACAACTCCACATGGGTTGATAAAGAAAAACAAAACAGGTATAGGGGCAACCACCTTAGAGCTAAATTCTCCAAGAAATAGTATCATTGTTGTTCCAACAAGAGCATTAGCTTATGGAAAAGCCATCAGTAGTAGAATTGAAGGAGACCCCAATAAATATAAGGTATTGTATGTCGGTGGAGAGATAACAGGTTTTACCGTGCCGACCATATCATCTTATCTCATGGATTCTTCCATACACTATAAGAAGTTCATTGTAGTTGCAGATAGCCTGCAAAGATTATTGGAGGTCATAGGTAAAGAACATTACAGGGATTACTTCCTTATGGTTGATGAAATAGATTCGTACCAATATGATTGCAGTTACAGGCCTAATATAGAAAAAGTCATGGACTACTATTTCCAATTTCCTATAAGTCATAGATGCTTAGTGTCTGCAACAATGGGAGAGTTCTCTAACAAAGATATTGTAGAAGAACCTGTTATCAATGTACAATTTAGTGCCCCCCAATCAAGGAATATTAATCTTGTCCATACAGACAAAGCGGAAATCAGACTGAAAAAGTTAATAGAAGAAATAGCTTCTTCCAATCCTAATGACAAGATTTTGATAGCTTATAATTCTGTAAGAGGTTGTGCAACTATCATAAATAGTTTTAGCGACAGCTTGAAATCCGAATGTGCCATTTTATGCAGTTCAAAGAATGAAGAAATTACAGAATACTATAGTGACATAGTTGAGGACAAACTGCCTAAAAGAATTACATTCATGACATGTACTTATTTTGTGGGAGTGGACATAACAGAAAGGTTTCATCTGATTACTGCCATCAATGTATCAAAGTCATATACAATATTGTCTACTGACAAGTTGCAACAAATAGCAGGAAGGTGCAGGCATCCCGAAGGTTTGTTGAGTGAAACTATCATATATACGACAAAGCATATTGATAATGCAAATCTTCCGGGTTTACCTGCACAGGTCTTGAAGGATGCAGAAGCATTGGCTACTTTTGGAAATTTGTTCCCTAAGTTAAAAAGTGCATTTCCTAACTCATATTACTTTAGAGACGATTTTAAAGAAAAAGATTTTATTGAATCAACAACTAAAAGATACTTAGGAGGCACCCCCGTACAATTAGTCAGAAAGAATACAGATGGAATATTTGTACCTTCTTATTTCAACATTGATTTTGTCCGTATTCAAGTTGATTTACTTGGCAGGTTATATTCGAAACCCAATAGCCTCCCTGATACACTAAAAGCAGAAGGACACGTGATAGAGATTCATGATTATACCGAAAATTCTGATATATCCTTTAGTATAAGGACACAGACTGAGGAGGATTTTCAGCAGGCAATCATTCTGCAAAGAGAAGATTTGATTGCAAAATTGCGGGAAGCAGAAAGTATATTGGAAAGGGAAAGAATAGCACGAAGCCTGATAACACAAAGATGTTCCCAGCAAAACTCCTTATTCTTAGAGTATTTTATAGAATTACAGAAATATCTTCCTTTTGATTCATTGATAGCAAAATTGAAAGATTATGATTCCAATGCTGATTATAATAAGTTTTATAACTATGTGATATTTTGGTCATTGGAAGATACACATCCTCTGAAAATAACTATCCATGAAAATTTTCCCATAAATGAAATATTTACGGGAGTAGAATTGACGGATAGATTTAATGCTATATATAGTGGATTATTAAATTGCCCTCAATTAACTCCCAAACAAGCAATACCTATAATAAGGAACTTTTGTACCTTATCGGACAGAACCTCAAAGCGAATAAATGGACGACCAGTAATGGGATATAGAATTATTGATACTAACCCATATCAACTTGAAGGTGAACCTTTAGAACGTATTTCTGCTGACACATATGTAATTCATCTTTTAAAATTTTAAGTGTGTATTCACTTCTCTATATAAAAATAAAAAGTGAATACGAAATACACTCTTCTTTTCCCCTGTTTTCACTATTGAGAGCAGGGGATTATTGCATTTGTACATCAAGTAATGTATAGCTGTTTTTACTGAATCAGCCACATTACAATATCATATAAATCAAGTGCAAAGTGGCATATATTTGTCCAACTTATGTCTTGACATCTATACATCAGCATCTTACTTTTTACTTTAAATGAAGTTATTCTCATAAGGCTTTTATTTTAGAATAGTCAAGCCAATAAGTTTTTGGGGAAATTTTTCTGATATTTTTTGTAACTTTCTTATCTTTAAGAGCATCAGTTACACCATCCTGATACCCTCCCCATCATTCAGGGTGGGGATAGTCCCCCTCATAACAATCAAAATCATAAATTATGGAAGGTTTGAAATTTATCGAAACAATGTCTGTTGCAGACTTCAAGACAAAAATGGGAGTGGAAAGAATTGATGTGAAACAGAATCCAAACACAGGAAAATGTTTCTTTGTGTATGGCTGTGAAACAGGTGCTGTAAGTGAAAGATTCCTCAAAGGGAACATCACAAAGCCTGTTATTTCACAGGTTTGTTCTCCTGAAACAGGTGATATGTTCTACATGCTTCATCAACAAGGGGATGGTGGGGCACCTACATTAGCAACTTTATGATACATAAGTTGCATATTTTATATAGGCAGTTGGATTAAGTTCTGACTGCCTTTTTAATTTTTCAAATTATAGAATCATTAATAGTATTTGAATATGATGCAGTTAAGAGTTTCATCAAAGAAGCAAGCCAAAATTAAACTTGCTCTTCAAGGTTGTTCTGGAGCAGGAAAGACCTATTCAGCCTTGTTACTTGCTTATGGCTTATGTGGTGATTGGACTAAGATTGCCATTATTGACAGTGAGAATGGAAGTGCTGATTTATATGCCAGTTTAGGCAATTATAATGTATTATCCCTTCAAGACAACTTTACTCCCGAAACCTATATAGAAGCCATAGGAATATGTGAGGATGCAGGGATGGAGGTCATTATAATAGATTCCATTTCTCAATGCTGGGATAATCTGTTGGAATATCATGCAGGATTACAAGGGAATAGCTTTACTAATTGGCAGAAGATTACACCAAGAATCAATGCTTTCATGCAAAAGATTCTGCAAAGTGACAGGCACATTATCTGTACCATGAGGTGTAAACAAGACTATGTGTTGAATGAAAAGAATGGCAAGATGGTTCCTGAAAAGGTTGGTCTTAAAGCTGTAATGAGGGATGGAATTGATTATGAGTTTACCATAGTTTTTGACATCAATATGAAGCACCAAGTCATTGCAAGCAAGGACAGAACCAACCTCTTTATGGGGAAGCCCGACTTTACCATTACACCAACTACAGGACAAATCATTCTTGATTGGTGTAATGATGGAGTGACAGTAGAAATGATAAGACAGAAAATAAATACGGCTAAAACTATAGAGGAATTGACAGCTATCTATCACAAATACCCCGAGTGGTATCAACAGTTGACTTCTGACTTCATGCAGAAGAAAATTCAACTGCAAGAACAACAGAATAAACCGAGTATTAATTATAATCCCAACTTTATAAGATATGGAAGCAATGCAATTACAGCCAGTCAAGGCTAATCTGATTTATCCAAGCAAAGCAAACAAGACATTGGAGTTATCCCAACAGCAGGATATTATTGATGTAGAGCCAATTTTGTCAAGAAGAGAAGTAAAAAGACTTCCTTTCATTGAAGCCAATACAAAAGAAGTGACCATTGAACATTTGAAAGAAGATTGCATAGTCCCTGTATTCAGCAAGGACAATGAAATAACCATCTCCCATCCCAACTTCATTGAAGCTGTTTGGGAAGCAGCCAACAGGGTATTCCCGAGTGAAAGTATTGAACTGCCTGAAATCAGGGTAAGCCATATCATCAAAGGAAGAACCCCCGAAGCAATTTACAAACCTGTAAAGGACTTGTTGGAAGAAGATAAGACCATCTATTATGAAAGGATGATGTTTTGCTTTGAGATACCAAGTATTCATGAAGAGATAAATGGCAACAGGCTCAATCTCACAATTGGAGGGGTAAGAGCTTATAACCATGAGAACCTTTACAGCAAGAAAGGCATGGAGAAATTCAAAATCTTCATAGGTTTCAAGAACATGGTATGCTGCAATATGTGTGTCTCTACTGATGGCTTCAAGTCAGAATTAAAGGTGATGGATGTGCATGGACTATTGAATGCAGCCATGCAGTTATTTCAAGAATACAATGCAGCCAAACACCTTTATTATATGGGTGCTTTCAAAGACAGTTATATGACAGAACATCAGTTTGCACAGTTCTTGGGAAAAAGCAGATTGTACCAATATCTACCTAATGAACAGAAAAGAATGTTGCCACAAATGCTTATGACTGATACACAGATAGGAATTGTTGCCAAGTCATTTTATCATGATGATAACTTTTCTCTTCCTGACAATCAAGGAGAAATCTCTATGTGGAATGTCTATAATCTATTGACAGGAGCAAATAAGACTTCCTACATAGATAACTTCTTGGATAGGGCTTATAATGCCACCCAACTTGCAGATGGGCTGAATAAAGCCTTATATGGTGATAGTGAATATACTTGGTTCATTCAGTAGCAGGTTGTTCCAAGATTTATATATTCATTATGGTGGGAAATTTTCAACTGTGCCTTATGGGAGAAATCATATTTGCCATTATCAACTTGATTTTAGGAGCAATAGTTCTTTGTATCTATTCCTCTGACGGGAATAAAAGAACCTGATTTATGGTTTGATTGTTGGATGAAGCCTCGGAATAATATCAATATTTCGGGGCTTCTTTAAAATGAAAAACAATGAGAATAAGAGATATGTAACAAAAGCAGTACCTTTGTACAAGGTTAAGGAGAGGTATTCATTATCCCTTCAAGACAAGAGAATAAGCCCATGCCAAGGTGTTCTGATATGAGTTGGCTTTTATAATTTGTTATTTGTTTGATTGATTGTCGCAGAAATATTGTATTTTTGCAGCAACAACAAAAATTGATTAACAATGAAATAGAAGTTTAACAAGACATATTAGAAAAAGAAGTGTTTGCTTCTTACTTGTGAAAGTCCAAAAATCACCACTTTGAAGACTAACAATCACAGCAGTAAGGAAGTGAATGCTCATGCCAACTGGTGTGGGCTTTCCTTGTTTGTGATTGTAGGTGTTGTGGTGATACCTTGGACTAAAACAAGAAAGCACCACACCTTTCTTTTTGTGGTATGGCTACAAAAAGGCATCAGATGGACAAGGACTATATTATTTTTCAAGAAAATGGTTTGTTTGGCGCAAAGAATCAAAGAGGAGAAGTAATCATTCCACCTCAATACATGGAAATGCAACCATTTAGTTGTGGTCTGTCATTGGTCAGAAACCATCAATATCAATATGCTTACATTGATATATTGAATAGGCAAATAGTCCCTTTTGGGAAATATATCTGGTGTGACCCTCAATTTACAAACAACTATGCTCGGGTTAAATTGAAAGATAATATTCATTGGGGTATAATTGACAACTTGGGTGAAATAGCCATTTACCCAAATCTTGATTATATAGCTCCACTTGAATCATTTAAATCATTTGATAATTATAATACTGTAAAATTTACAGGTAGATACAATGGAGAAAGAGTTGGATATATAATAGACCATTTGTCAAAAGTAAACTTACCAATTGATTTTGAATTTATGCCTGACTTTGAGTTAAAAGAAACTTTACTATCAGAGCAATCAGATATGAAGAGAAAAAATTTTGTCTACATATCAGATGATAACTTCAATGCTCCTTCATGGAATGATAAAGAGAATTGGGAAGACCAAAGGCTTGATGCTTTTGAAGGTGATGAAAGTAATTATTGGAATATTGAATAAATAGAATAAACATGGAATTTCCACTAACACTTGGCTTGCAAAAAACAGGCTTACCACTGATTATTACATCAGGAAAACTAAAGAACTTATGTTTTCTTATAGACACAGGAGCAACAAATAACATCCTATTTACCTATGTATATGAACACTTTAAAGATGAATTTAGAGTGTTGGAAGATAAACAAAGAATCATGGGGATAGAGGGAGAATACAAAGAAACTCCTGTAATTGAAGCTACATTCAACTTCGAGGGAACTGATTATACTTCTATTTTCTCTGTATTTGACGGCTCAGATGCTATAAGGCAGGTACAAGAAGAAACAGGGGTGCAAATTCATGGTATCCTAAGCACGGACTTCCTTGTGAAAAACAAATGGATTATTGACTTTGATAAACTTAAAATTACATTAAAATGAAAAAACTTAATTGCGTTTTTTGGCTGATTTGCGTATTAACTGCGTGTAATTCTGAAACGGAAGAAATAAAAGATGAATTTCTTTCTGATACAGTATGGAAATGGAAATCTATAGAACTGACTCCCGAAAGCAGTATTACTGAAAGTTGGTTTGATAACTTTTCAAATATGCTTGAGTTATTTCCTGACATAAAGTATTCTTTAGGAGAAATTTCAGAGATTCAAGAAGAGGATACTTTATTCCATCAAGGTAAATATAAAACTGCATATTTAAATTTTGGGAAAAGTATTTGTTCTTATGAAGATGAATGTTATCAAGAAGCAACAATCAAACAGTATAATTTGCGGTTTCAACAATATATATTTGATGCCGGAAAATATAATAACGATTATATTGGAACATTAGAAGTAACAAAAGATGGTATTTATCTAAATTATAGATTTGGATATGAAAAAAAAATATATACTCTTGACAATTTTCAATACAATAGATATATTGGAAAAATATTGTCAGGAGAAAAAGACGAAAAAGTGTATTTTTTCAAAAATGAAATCCCATTAAATTTTCAAAGAACCAACGAACAAGTAATTTTTACCAATGATAGCCTCAAGTGGATAGGGGTCATTGATTTATCTCAATACTCAATGGAGGTAAATCAAATACATCCGTCAAAGAAATTTATTCATACATTTGAGTTACAATAGTTAAATATGAATGAAATCTTCATCCAAGTCAAAGGCATTGGTTTTACATTCCTTATTGACAAGAGAATGAAGCACAATCTTATCAGTCCTGCATTCTTGGCTTTCTTCAATCTTGGAGAAAAGCAGATGTATTCACTTTCTGAGAATAATATAAGAGAAGTGAATACAAAGCCTGCCTATGACAACTTGAAGCCTTTTCTTCCTGAATATGTGGATTCCATCAGCAGTAATGATGTGTTTCATTATGTGGGGAAGAAAGTGGGAAGATGCAAGGATAACAAGTTGAGAGTATGCAAAGTATTCATGCTTGGATTTGAGCATGAGGGATGCACTTTCTCTTTTGCTTTCCTTCTTGACAAGAGTTTGGATGAGCCAGCTATATTAGGCAGAGAATCATTTAACCGAATAATAAAAACAGTTATGAAGCAAAAAGAAAAAACTTAGCACTCCAATAAGTGCATCCATTGGCTTAGTATAACTTTAGCCATTGTTGGTCAATAGTTGGTTTATTGACCAATAAAAGAGACAGATAACTGGCTGACAATTATAGATATAATATTTATTTCAAGGACTATTGTGGTTCTGAATGTCGTGGGTTCGAATCCCACTAGTCACCCAAAGAAAAAGGATTTCCCGTCGGGAAATCCTTTTTTAATGCCTTTATATCGTACTCCCCGATACAAAAGAACAGACAGATGCTCCCTTGCGAAAACATCCGTCTGTTACGAATCCGAGAAATCAGATGAGGGCTGCTTCAAAAAATATATTGGACACGTAATTGCCCCAAGAATAGGTTTTTCTTGTAAAATTCATTGCAATGTTCTCCTACAAGGACATAACTTCCGTTCAGCTTTACGGCCAAATATTCATTCAAATAGAAATTGGCTCCCAACGAAACGTCGCTTTCCCGTCCGCCCATGATACCGGCTCTGCCATCGTTCAAGTTCGTATAATTGAAACGTGCCGTGAGTTCTATCGCCTGTTTACTGCCCGGCCTGCCGGGAATACCGTACAGGTCGTCATACGCAAACCCTCTTCCCCGAACCAGAAAGCCTGCCTGCACATATCCTCCCTGCGGACGGTAAGCCTCCCTTTCCGTACGATTGAGACGGTTCAGAAAGTATTCTCCCTGTACCATGAAATGCGGAGCGGTATAAAGTATCTCAAAAACGCCTTTGAGTTCTGTCCCTAAACGATCCACGGTGGCTTCCATCAATGGAAACGGGAACATGGATGTCACGCCATCATTCGATACAGTTTTTGTCGGTGGTTCCACCGTATTCACCGGTTTGGTACGGAAAGAAAAAGCACCGCCCACATGCAACAGATTCCCTTTCCACCGCTTGCGCCAAACGCCCCGCGAAGTGGAAACCAAAGCGTTAACCTGCCCGTCACCGATTTTATTGATGTCGTTATGCGTATACAATCCCGTAGCCCAATATCCAAATGGCAGACTGGAATGATAAGTCAACCCGAGCTTGCGTCCGTCCGTAAAAGCCAATACGGATCCGGCCGACTGATGAAAGCGCATGTCTGCCGTACTGATGAGCATATCCATGGAATAAGGTTCATAAGCATTTCCTAACGAAAGGACACCATGTTTAAAGTGATAGTTCAACAACAAATCCTTGATGGCTACTTTGTTTCCTCCCAAACCAATGTCGGCTTTCATTTCATATTGCTTGTAAGTGGCTTTAAAGCCCACACGGAAATCTTCCAAGCGATAATACCCCTGCACATTTTCCTTGCCGTAACCGGACACAGCGGCATCCAGCAATGCCATCGAACGGAACTTCACGGTCAGAGGTTCGTCCGCCAGTGCCGTCATAAAGCAACTTCCCATGCCCAACCACACGCATGCCATCCATTTTCTCATACGCACCGGTTCAGTATGTTCATGAATTGCGGAAGTGCCTCTTCCACAGGTATTGCCCAACCATAATCCGCCACATTGAAGATTGGAGCCGTACGGTCCGGGTTGACGGCTATCACGCAACGCGCTCCGGTGATGGCCGCCGTATGCTGTATCTGTCCGCTGATACCGATGGCGATATACAAATCCGGAGCTATCGTATGCCCGGTCTGCCCCACTTGCACGGAAGCGTCCACCAACCCGGCTTCCACTGCCGCACGAGACCCGGCCACCGTCGCACCGATACGTTCGGCCCACTCCCGGATTTCATCGGCACATCTCCGTGTTTTCACGCCTCGTCCTATACCTATTATAATAGAACTGTCGTTCAGCGAAGTTCCGCCCACTTCTTCCGCCACGGTCTCCAACACGCGAACACGGCTGTCGGCTCTTCCTGCCTCATAAGCATGATAGACGATTTCCCTCCTCCTCGAAGTATCCTTCTGCCGGGCTTTCATCACCCCGGGACGTACGGAAGCCATTTGCGGCCTACAAACGGGGTTGACAATCGTAGCCATCAGATTCCCTCCGAAAGCCGGGCGTATTTGGCGTAACAGTCCGCTGTCCGTATCCATTTCCAACTCCGTACAATCTGCCGTCAATCCGGTATGCAGTACAGCAGCCAATCGTGCGGACAAACCACGACCGCATGGCGTAGCCCCGATAAGCAGGACCGAAGGATGCTGTTTGCGCACCAAGCCGGCCAACACCTCCGTATAGTTTTCCTCCACAAAATCCGATAGAAGCGGAGACTCCACCACGTGCACGCGGTCTGCACCGGCGGCTATCAACTCATCTGCCCATGCAGCCACCTCACCGCCTATCAGTACAGCCTCGACCGGTTGGGGACGGCAAGCCGCAAGTGCCACAGCCTTTCCCAAAAGTTCCCGGCTTACCGGTGCCAAAGCTCCGTCCATGACTTCCGCCCACACCCAAATGCCATTGGAATCATCCACAGGCTGTTCCTGCCTTTCATCTTGACGCTGCATCACCCAAGCTCCAACCGGACAAGCCTGCACACAAGCGCCACATAACCGGCAATTCTCTTCATCCACCTCCGGAAAGTCGCCCATACGGATAGCCCCATAGGCACAACTTTCGGCACATATTCCGCAGGATACACATTGCCCGGCCTGTAATTGAAGTATAAAATCCTTATCTTTATTCATTTTCATCTTGCTTTTTAAAAATTAATTCCGCGTCTCATGCTTTCACGGACGACTGCAAAAAACTTTTCCCCGTCGGGAAGCCATTCCACGTCTTTCTTCCGTTGAGGCACCATAGTAGACACTACTTGAGTAGGAGATGCCTGCAATCCGACCTGCGAAGGTTCCAGTCCCAAGTCGCATTCATCCCAATGAAGGATGGCCTGCCGCTGAGCCCACCGCCAACCGGCCAGTGTGGGACAATCCAGTTCCCCCGTCTCCCGACCAACCGCCACGACACAAGGCAAATCCACCTCCATACGTTGGAGTAAACGACCGGCCTTCTTCCTCACACATATACAAGTATCCGATATGTCCGAAACCTCCATCAAATGCGTCACTTGGGGAATATCCAACTGTCCGGCTACCTCAGGCCCCACTTGTGCCGTATCACCATCCACCGCCATTTTCCCGAAAAGCAACAAGTCGTATTCACCCAACTTGCGCACGGCTGCCGCCAGTACCAGGCTCGTACACCACGTATCGCTTCCGGCAAATGCCTTGGAGGACAACAAAACCGCCTTATCCGCCCCTCTTTGCAAAGCCTCCCGGAGCACTTCTTCCGCCGAAGCGGGCCCCATGCTTACCGCCACTATCTCAGCCCCCGTCTGCCTTTTCAATTTTACTGCCAACTGCAAGGCATACAAGTCATCAGGATTTGTCCGGGTCATGGCCGACGAACGCTTCAGCGTCCGGGTTACAGGATCCATCTCTACCTTTGTAGACAAAGGCACTTGCTTTAAGAATACAATATACCGCTTCATATCTTTCGCTTTTTTATCTTCCATATATCCGAACCCTATCCACCTTTTTTATTGGAACGGGCATCCGCACACCTTTTTTGAAACTCAACCGAAAACGAGTCCACTGCCCCGAAACGGTCCGGTGCAAACCCGGCCGGATCCACAAACGGCTCTTCCCGCAAAATCAATTCTGCGGCCAAGCGTCCCATACCTCCACCGGCAGCCACGCCTCCTCCACAGCATCCGGCTACGGCATACAACCCTTCGTATGGACGCACCTGCCCGATAATGAATTTGGCATCCGGCACGTAACATGAAGGCCCGGCCACATAATGCGCGACACCCAGCGTTTCTATGTCCGGAAGATAACGCTGTAGCAACGGGGCACACTCGTCGAGCACTTTCCATTCGGCTGCCTTATTGAAATCGAAATCCTCCAACTTATCCGTCAATGTGTCGGGATTGAAGGCTTGACATTCACTTTCGCGCAAACCGATAATCAACGCCCCCACATCCGAACGGGTGAAAGCGCGGGCATCGGGAATCACCGTAAAAGGATGGTTTGCCGGAAAACGCCCGGGGTTTGTTCCCGTAATCCAAAAATGACTCCGTACCGGAGTAAAAGGAAGCCCTACCCCTAAAGGACGCATCAACAGGTTGGCCCACGAGCCTGCGGCATTCACGACAACCGGTGCCAGTACTTTTTCCCAGTCCGCCAACTCCACTCCTGTCGCCTTGTCTCCAACAGCCACAATGGCTTTTACTTTCGTATTCGGACGCAATTCCGCCCCGAGACTTCGTGCAGCACGTGCATAACCGGAACATAACAAAGCACAATCTATAAACGCATCCGTAGGCATGTAAAGCGCCTCTTCTACCGCCGAGACCTCCATCCAAGGAAGAAGCTCTTTCAAACGCCTCCGGTCGATACGTTCATTCGGTATTCCGAAACGTACGGCCGCTTCTTCCAATGCTTCGAGTTCTTTCAGCGATGCGTCGGACGAAGAGATGGTCACACTGCCGCACTGCTGCAGTTCGAGCGATTCCCCCAAAAGGCGCTCTATTTCATCGATGCAATCATACGTTTCCTGCACCATTTCCATCAAAGCCGGTTTGGTACGCGCCCGTGTCAACAGGCAGGCTGCACGGGACGAAGCCTGCGACGCTATCTCGTTGGCATCCAACAACAACACCTTCCCCGCCTTACGTTTGGCCAACTGGTAAGCCGTGGCGCATCCCAACAAACCGCCACCGATAATTATCACATCATAATCCTGTTTCATCGTCAAATTACATTATATTGAGGATTCATATACAAAGTCGTACGCTCCGTCTGTTCTTTTCTACGCCCTTGAGCGGAATACCGTTTATAAATCAATACGGCAGCCACTGTGAACAATACCGCACAAACCGCGCCGACCGCGCATGCCATGTGGTTGTAAAGCGCAAACCACTCCATGTCGAAGTTCAAAAACTCCTTGGTGGAAAGCAGAGTCACCGTACCCATGTAGCCGATGAAGTCGATAATGGCGATGAAGAAACCCACGTTTCCCCTGATGCGGAAACAAGCGATAAAGCGATCGAAGAAAATCGTCTGAAAAGTCAGATAGGCAATGTAAAGGCACAGGCTCTGCACAAACAACCACACTACCGGCTGCCAATCCAATGCCTCATAATTCAGTGACACGTATGTCATGACCAAACAACCGGCAATGACCAGTCCCATCAAGCACATCAAAGCCCGAATATTGCTGCGGAAGAAGATGAAAGCGGCAAATATCCCGAGAATGACCAACGTAACAATCGTATCCACCTGGGCGAAAAGCCAAGAAGACTGATTGCTCATATCCAGGATATTGACCAGAAAATCTTCCTTGATGTCGCGCAGCACCAGCAACATGAAGTTGCCCACGAACAACAAGGTAAGAATCGGATCATAACTTCGGAACAAGAGCTTACGTCCGTTTCCGTCCAATGTCACACGTTCGTTACGCAGCGCAATATCCTCTTCCGTAGGCTGTGGCAGACGCTTCAACATATACCCCATAAAAACGAGAAGAGGCAAAGCAAAAGCCCCAATCACGGCAGGCATCCAAAACTGTCCCACGTGCATCTCGTTCATGGCAAACAAGCCGAAACTCTTGGCCACACCGGAACTGAACACCATGCTTACCCCCAACAGACTGGCCAACATATCCGTCACCTTGCGTCCCTCGATAAAGCTGAATATCACGCCCCACATACAACCGAGCGACAAGCCGTTCAAAAACATGGCCGCCACATTGAACGGAGGAGCCAACAGGCCGAAGCCTACCAAAGCAGCCTCGGCTGCTACCGCCGAACAGACGAAAAACTTGAAACGACGCTCCTTCTTCAACTCCGAAATCAACTTGATGCCAAAGAACTTGGCTATCACATAACCTAAAATCTGAATCGTCGTCACCGCGACCTTGTAGTCCGTGCCGAAAAAATCAAACCCCTCGAACGAAGCCGCCGTATAAGGTTTGCGCAAGGCATACACCAAAGAGTAGGAAAGCAAGGCTGCACCGCCCGCCCACAGGATGAGCAACGCATCCGAAAATCTTTTGTTCTTTACGATTTGTTCCATAACCATAGTTTTGTTTTCGGCTGCAAAACTATCCCAAACTGCCATCTGAAAAAATTAATTCATTATATATCATACGTCCGTCCAAACCCGTATTTATAATGTAACATTCATCTCACGGTAATGAAGCACGAAAGCAACAGGTTTGTAACATGGAAAACGTACCTTTGCCCAAAAGAACATACGTATGGACAAATTGGTATCACTCTACGAACGGATGAAGAAACTACGCGAAGCCGGTGTACGGATGAAGGACATCTCCGAAGAGACGGGCATAGCATCCAGCGTACTCTCCTCGCTCTATTCTTCCGTGCTCCCCACCTACATCAATCTGCTCTCCGGAGGATGCGGTACGGAAAGTGCGTTAGACCAAGGGCTGCAACAAGTCAACAACGTGTCGAAACGCAAACTGCAAGGTTGCCTCGATGAATTGTACGACAAAGTGAGCCACATCGAGCCACGTTTCGTTTCCAACAAAAACGGCGGACGACCTTTTCTGGACGACATCGAGAAAGAAGCCATCAAATATCTGCCCAATGCCGGCATCTATACCGGACTTTACCAGTCTTACAGTTCTTCGTCCTACTCCGACGGACTGAAAGTGGAGCCTTATATGATATCCTCTATCGTAGACGGCGACACCATGCCCAAAGTCTATTGCCAGAACCTGTCGGGCGACTATTATATCGGCGTGGGGTTGTTCTCGCCGTTTCAAATCGGTTATCTGATGTTCAACGAACAAAAACGCCTGCAACTTGCCCTGAAGGTGGTCTACCTGCAACTGCCCATCATCGAGTATCCCCAAATCATGAAAGGAATCTATCTGACACACGACTATAACCGCAATCCGATCGCCCGGCGCATTCTCTTTGTCCGGCAAGGCGACGAAATCCCACTGGAAGAGTTTGCCGACTTGCGTACAGAGGTGATACCCAAAGCACGACTGACCGGGGAACTGTTGGAATACTACAATTACACTTGCTGCAACGAGGACATCATACGGAGCATGATGCTGATATCACCGGACAAGGATACCAAAGAACTCCAACGCGAAAAGCAGCTCCTGAAAATCCTCAGTACACAAGAGGCTCCCTGAAGAAAGGTCACCCGCCATGCGAAAGGCCGCAGAAGGACATATCC